>Ga0079224_100000574_pt1 | contig 36906 bp, 26 predicted proteins | sample Stecom2015_FD_80414 | JGI IMG/M metagenome (GOLD analysis project Ga0079224, IMG submission 80414) | Agricultural soil microbial communities from Utah to study Nitrogen management - Steer compost 2015 | ecosystem: Environmental > Terrestrial > Soil > Agricultural land | place: USA: Utah... | reverse complement strand
CTCTGGTTACACTCCGAACCCATGACGAGTGTCCAGCAGCAGCCCGCCTCTGGTTCGGCGGACTCCCCCGATATCCACACCACCGCCGGGAAGCTGGCTGACCTGCGGAATCGGCTGGAAGAGGCCAAGCACCCGATGGGTGAGGCCGTGGTCGACAAGGTGCACGCCAAGGGCAAGATGACCGCCCGCGAGCGCATCCTCGCGCTGCTCGACGAGGGTTCCTTCGTCGAACTCGACGCGCTGGCCCGGCACCGCAGCGTCAACTTCGGCCTGGAGAAGAACCGCCCGCTCGGCGACGGCGTGGTGACCGGCTACGGCACCATCGACGGCCGCGACGTGTGCATCTTCAGCCAGGACGTCACCGTCTTCGGCGGCAGCCTCGGCGAGGTCTACGGCGAGAAGATCGTCAAGGTCATGGACCTGGCGCTCAAGACGGGCCGCCCGCTGATCGGCATCAACGAGGGCGCAGGCGCCCGCATCCAGGAGGGCGTGGTCTCCCTCGGCCTCTACGGCGAGATCTTCCATCGCAACATCCAGGCCTCCGGCGTGATCCCGCAGATCTCGCTGATCATGGGCCCGGCCGCCGGTGGTCACGTCTACTCCCCCGCGCTGACCGACTTCGTGGTCATGGTCGACCAGACCAGCCAGATGTTCGTCACCGGCCCGGATGTCATCAAGACCGTCACCGGCGAGGAAGTCACCATGGAGGAGCTGGGCGGCGCCCACACCCACATGGTGAAGTCCGGTGTGGCCCACTACGTCGCCTCCGGCGAGCAGGACGCCTTGGACTACGTCAAGGATCTGCTGTCCTACCTGCCCAGCAACAACCAGGCCGAGGCGCCTCGCTTCCCGGCGACCGACCCGATCGATGGCTCGATCGAGGACTCGCTCACCCCCGAGGATCTCGAGCTCGACACGATCATCCCGGACTCGCCGAACCAGCCCTACGACATGCACGAGGTCATCCGTCGTCTGCTCGACGACGACGAGTTCCTCGAGGTGCAGGCCGAGCGCGCGGCCAACATCATCGTCGGCTTCGGCCGCATCGACGGCCGCAGTGTGGGCATCGTGGCCAACCAGCCCACCCAGTTCGCCGGCTGCCTGGACATCGACGCCTCGGAGAAGGCCGCGCGCTTCGTGCGCACCTGCGACGCGTTCAACATCCCGATCGTCACCCTGGTCGACGTGCCGGGCTTCCTGCCGGGCACCGGCCAGGAGTACAACGGCATCATCCGCCGCGGCGCGAAGCTGCTCTACGCCTACGGCGAGGCCACTGTGGGCAAGATCACGATCATCACCCGTAAGGCCTACGGCGGCGCCTACGACGTCATGGGTTCCAAGCACATGGGCGCCGACGTGAACCTGGCCTGGCCGACCGCGCAGATCGCCGTCATGGGCGCTTCCGGCGCCGTCGGATTCGTCTACCGCAAGCAGCTGCAGCAGGCCGCCGCGGACGGCGCCGACGTCGATGCGCTGCGGCTCGAGCTCCAGAACGAGTACGAGGACACTCTGGTGAACCCGTACGTCGCGGCCGAGCGCGGTTACGTCGACGCGGTCATCCCGCCCTCGCACACCCGCGGCCAGATCGTCTCCGCGCTGCGGCTGCTCGAGCGCAAGATGGTGACCCTGCCCCCGAAGAAGCACGGCAACATTCCGCTCTGAACGAGCGATACCCTCGGTAGGCCGCGCACACTGGAGAAGTCGAACGGCCCGCGCTTTTGGAGATCACCGGGAGTGGCGGGCCACAGGGCTGGGAAGTCGGTAGGCGTCACGTGCCTGTCGAACCAACACGCCTGATCGAGGTAGAGGAAGGATCTGGCACTGTGACGACCGTGGCAGAAGAAGAAGTGCTGACCGCCGCCGAGCTCGACCTCGCGGTCGACACCGTCGCCGAGGAGGCCGAGGTCACCGCGGAGACGGCAGCGACCCCGGAGCCGAAGGCGGAACCCTTTGTGAAGATTCTGCGCGGATCGCCCACCGACGCCGAGGTCGCCGCCCTGGTGTGCGTGTTCGCCGCCGCCTCCGGCGGCTCGGCCGACACCGATTCCGGCAAGCCGAGGGAGCTGTGGGGCAGGCCCACCGCCATGCACCGCGGCGCATCCCCGTTCTCGCCGTACTCGTTCCCGGCGCTCTCGCGCCTGCGCTGAGCCGATCACGGCGCCCAGCGGGACGTATGAGTTCATCAGAGGACACCCGATGCCGACGCTGATCCTGGCGTCGGCATCGCCCGCGCGCAGACAGGTGCTGCGCAAGGCGGGCATCGAGCCGGTGGTCCTGGTCTCCGATGTCGACGAGGACGCGGTGGCCGCGGCCCTGCCGGCGAACAGCGCCCCGGAGACCGTGGTCACCGAGCTGGCGCGCGCCAAGGCCGCCGACATCGCCGCCTCCGCCGCCGCCGCCGAGTTCCGCGACGACTGCGTGATCGTCGGCTGCGACTCCATGCTGCTGATCGACGGCGTGCTCCAGGGCAAGCCGCACACCCCGGAGGTGGCGCGGGCACGCTGGGCCGAGATGGCCGGGCGCAGCGCCGATCTGATCACCGGGCACTGCGTGCTGCGCCTGCGCAACGGCGAGGTCGTGGCGCAGGCCGTGGATTGCAGTGCCACCACCGTGCACTTCGCCAAGCCGGAACCGGACGAACTGGAGGCCTATCTGGCCTCCGGCGAGCCCTTGCAGGTCGCGGGCGCGTTCACCCTCGACGGGCTGGGCGGCTGGTTCGTCGATCGCATCGACGGCGACCCCTCCAGTGTGATCGGGATCGGCCTACCACTGCTGCGCCGACTGCTTCGCGACGTCGGCACCGGCATTGCGCAGCTGTGGGCCGACGCGGCCCGCTGACGGCGGCGTGAGGGCGGGCTCGCCCTGATCCTCCGGACCGAGCGGGCCCCCGTTGTTCCTGCCCGTTCTGCGGGCCATCTCCAGCCTGGTCAGGCACAGCTCGTTGTCGACGAAGGGTTGCAGGCGCACCTCCACCGCGCCGCGCTCGCCGCTGCGGTCGAGCACTTCCTCGATCATGCCCCGGTGCACCGAGCACACCACGTCGGAGTGGGTGCGCGCGAGATCGCGCAGCGGGCAGCCGGTCATCCTGATCACCACGTGCTCGCCGTCGTCGGCGGCGGTGTCGCGTTCGGGGGCGAAGCCGAGTTCCGAGAGCAGGCCGATGGTGACGTCCTTGGCGTCGGCCAAGGTCTCGACCCGGCGTTCGGCGGCGTCGAGCTTGCCGCCCCAGGCGCGGCCTGCGGCCAGCCCGGCCTCCGAGCGGCTGCGCGGCTCGCCGCCGAGCTGATCGGCGAGCACCTGTGCCAGCTCCTGGTAGCCGAGCGTGCGCTGCACCGCGCGATAGCCGATGCGGGGGCGGCCGCGCCCGCGCGGGGGCTGCTGGAACTGTCTGACCAGGGATTCCTTGGTGAGGACGTCGAGGTGGAAGCGCACGGTGGTCACGTGCTGTCCGGTGATCCTGGCCAGTTCCTGGGCATCGAGGGGCTCACTCGCGCCGCGCAGGATCGCGAGCAGTCGCCGCCGCGGCCACGAATCGGACATAGACCACCCCTCCTCTGTAGCTGACTTTATCGGATGCGGGTTCGATCTAATCGGCCATTGCGGTAATCGGTCGCCACGGCGATTCGCCGCCTGGAACGAGTTCCCGTTACCGCCCACCTCTACCATCGCAGCGTGAGGGAACCCTCGTGCCGCCCGCGCGAACGCCCCGCGATACGTCATCACGTCCCAGTCCGGCCAGGAGAAGGAAGACCGACCGTGCCCGTTGCCCCGGACCCCCATGCCCCTTTCGGCGCCTACGCGCACCCAGGCAGGCTGGTCTCCACGGAATGGCTGTCGGCCAACATCGGCGCCCCCGGCCTGGTGATCGTGGAATCCAACGAGGACGCCCAGCTCTACGACATCGGGCACGTGCCAGGCGCGATCAAGATCGACGGGCGGCGCGAGCTGGAGGACGGGTCGATGCGCGACTACATCGACGGGGCCGCGTTCACCGAGCTCATGCGGGCCAAGGGCATCGCCCGCGAGAACACCGTGGTGGTCTACGGCGATCGGGGCAACGCCCAGGCCGCCCGCACGCTGTGGTTGTTCACCCTGTTCGGGCACGAGGACGTGCGGCTGCTCGACGGCGGCCGCGAGGCGTGGATCTCCGAGAGCCGCGACACCACCTTCGAGCCGCCCTTCCCGCGCCGGGCCGAACCCTATCCCCCGGTGCGCCGCGACGACGGCATCGCCCGCGCCTTCCGCGACGACGTACTCGCCAGGCTGGGCTCAGCGACGGTGCTGGACGTGCGCTCGGCGCGCGAATACGCGGGCGAGGCGAACCAGGAGCCCGCCGGGCCCGCGGTGGCGGCGCTGCGCGGCGGGCACATCCCGACCGCGGTGAACATCGACTGGTCGCGGGCCTTCGCCCCGGACGGCCGGTTCCGCCCGCGCGCCGAGCTGGACGCGATCTACGGCGAGCTGGCCGACAACGAGGAACTGCTGGTCTACAGCGGCATCGGCGAAAGGTCCAGCCTGAGCTGGTTCGTGCTCACCCATCTGCTCGGCCGCTCGGGCGTGCGCAACTACGACGGCTCGTGGGCCGAGTGGGGCAATTCGGTTCGCCTGCCGGTGGTTCGGGGCGAGGAGCCGGGCGAGGCGCCCGCCCGGGCGGGACGTCGCGCACGGGCGCGCTGATGTCTTCTAAACTGAAGTCGCATGCCAGCACAATGGACGCGGAACACACTTCCGATTCAGTGTGATGCGACACCTACTGTTCAGTAGGGCTATCCGAGTTCGGCGGCAGTTGGCAGACTGCCTACACTCGCCCAGACGTACATTGTCGGCACGGGCGCGGAGCTCGTGTGGTGTTCCGACCCCGAACGGGGAGCGGGCCGCGCGGCCACCGTCCCGCGAAGCGACCAGAAGAATGCAAACCAGGAGGCTCAGTGCCCAGCCATGCCAGCGCGCGGATCACGAAGGTACTCGTAGCTAACCGAGGCGAGATCGCCGTCCGCGTGATCCGGGCGGCGAAGGACTCCGGCATCGCCAGCGTCGCGGTGTACGCGGAGCCGGACGCCGACGCGCCCTTCGTGAAGCTCGCCGACGAAGCCTTCGCGCTGGGCGGCCAGACCTCGGCCGAGTCGTACCTCGTGTTCGACAAGATCCTCGACGCCGCCGCCAAGTCCGGCGCCGACGCGATCCACCCCGGCTACGGGTTCCTGTCGGAGAACGCCGACTTCGCCCAGGCCGTGATCGACGCGGGCCTGATCTGGATCGGCCCCTCCCCGCAGGCCATCCGCGACCTCGGTGACAAGGTCACCGCCCGCCACATCGCCGAGCGCGCCAAGGCGCCGATGGCCGCGGGCACCAAGGACCCGGTGAAGAACGCCGACGAGGTCGTCGAGTTCGCGAAGAAGTACGGCGTTCCGGTCGCGATCAAGGCGGCCTTCGGTGGCGGCGGGCGCGGCATGAAGGTCGCGCACACCATCGAGGAGATCCCCGAGCTGTTCGAGTCGGCCACCCGCGAGGCCATCGCGGCGTTCGGTCGTGGCGAGTGCTTCGTCGAGCAGTACCTGGACAAGGCCCGCCACGTCGAGGCCCAGGTCATCGCCGACCAGCATGGCAACGTGGTGGTCGCGGGCACCCGCGACTGCTCGCTGCAGCGCCGCTTCCAGAAGCTGGTCGAGGAGGCGCCCGCGCCGTTCCTGTCCGACGAGGTCCGCACCAAGATCCACGAGTCCGCCAAGCGCATCTGCCGCGAGGCCGGCTACTACGGCGCGGGCACCGTGGAGTACCTGGTGCAGGGCGAGACCGTGTCCTTCCTCGAGGTGAACACCCGCCTGCAGGTCGAGCACCCGGTCACCGAGGAGACCGCGGGCATCGACCTGGTGCGCGCCCAGTTCCGCATCGCCAACGGCGAGCCGCTGGAGATCACCGAGGATCCGACCCCGCGCGGCCACTCCTTCGAGTTCCGCATCAACGGCGAGGACGCCGGTCGCGGCTTCCTGCCCGCCCCCGGCCCGATCAACGTCTACCGCGAGCCCTCTGGCCCCGGTGTGCGCGTCGACTCCGGCGTGGTCGAGGGCAGCGTGATCGGCGGCCAGTTCGACTCCATGCTGGCCAAGCTGATCGTCACCGGCGAGAACCGCACCCAGGCGCTCGAGCGCGCCCGTCGCGCGCTGGCCGAGTTCCAGGTCGAGGGCCTGGCCACCGTCATCCCGTTCCACCGGGCGATCGTCGAGGATCCGGCCTTCATCGGCGACGGCGAGAAGTTCGACGTCTACACCAAGTGGATCGAGACCGAGTGGAAGAACACCATCGAGCCCTACACCGGTGGCGCGCCGATCGAGGAGGACGAGCAGGCGCCGCGGCAGAAGGTGGTCGTCGAGGTCGGCGGTCGCCGGGTCGAGGTCTCGCTGCCCGGTAACTTCACCGTGGGCGGCGGCAACAGCGGCGGCGCGATCCGCAAGAAGCCGAAGGCGCGCAAGCGTGGCGGCGCCTCGGCGGGTGCGGCCTCCGGCGACGCCGTGACCGCGCCGATGCAGGGCACCGTCGTCAAGGTCGCCGTCGAGGAGGGCCAGACCGTCGAGGCGGGCGACCTGATCGCGGTGCTCGAGGCCATGAAGATGGAGAACCCGGTCAACGCGCACAAGGCAGGCGTGGTCACCGGCCTCGCGGTGGAGGCGGGCGCCGCCATCACCCAGGGCACCGTCCTGGCGGAGATCAAGTAACACCCTGAGCTGCCCGAGGGGCGGGAGCGGACCACGGTCCGCTCCCGCCCCTCGGCGTATGGTGTCCGGGTGTTGTCGAACTCTCCCGTGGCCGACATCATCCGCGGCCGGAAAGCGACCGGTTCCCGGGCCGACGGCCATCGGCTGTTCCTCGTCGTCGAAGGCGGCGGCAGCCGTGGCGTGTACTCCAGCGGCATGGTCCAGGCGATGGAAGAACTCGGGCTGTCCTCGATCTTCGACGCCGTGTACGGCACCTCGGCGGGGGCCATCAACGGCGCCTGGCTGCTGTCCGGGCGCGCGGTGCCCGGCATGCGCTCGTGGTCGAATCCGCAGATCATGAATGCCGTGATCAACCCGGCGCGGATCCTGCGCGGCGGCGCCGCCTTCGATGTGCGCTATCTGGTGCACCGCGTGTACGACGGCGTCGAGCCGATGGATTTCGACGCCATCCTCGAGCACCCGACCACCCTGCACCCCATCGCCACCGACGGGCGCACCGGCAAGCCGGTGGACCTGCGGCCGTGCATCCACGACAAGCGCAGCCTCATGCGGGTGCTGCGCGCCACCGCCAATCTGCCGATCCTCGCGGGCGGGCCGCTGGTGATCGACGGCGTGCCCTACTTCGACGGCGGGATCGCCGAGCCCATCCCGATCCGTTCGGCCGCCCGCGCGGGCGGCACCCATTTCCTGGTGCTGCGCACCCGCCGCGCCGACGAGAAGCGCGCGCCCGGTTCCCGGGTGCAGCAGGTGGTCGGCGGCAATTATCTGCGATTCGTCGCGCCCGGCGCCTATCGCGCCTTCCTGAACCGGCCCGCTCTGGAGGAGGCCAAGAGCCGGGCCTTCGCCGAACTCGGCGACCGGGTGTTGCAGATCCATCCGCCCGCCGGGTCACCGACGGTGGATTCCACCGCCCGTGACGTCGTGTTGCTGGCGCGAGCGCTGGAGATCGGACGTCGAGCGGTCTACTCGGTGTTCGGGGATCTCGGCGACCAGGGGGACGGCCGAGCGCCCGCACCGAGCGAGGAGCCCGCCGTCTAGCGCACACCCCGGGGGCCGCTGCCGGGAGCAGGTCTAGTACAGGGCCACCGAGACGCCGTCGGAGAGCACGAAGTCGTGCAGTTCGAGGTGGGCGGCCGACACCGCGTCGGGCACGTCGAACACCAGCACGGCCGTGCCCTCCGCACCCGGCGTCAGCTCGAAGGTGTGGCCCTGACGGTCCTGCACGGCCTGCCAGGCGGTGGCGGTGGCGTCGTGGTCGATGCGCGATCCGTCGGTGAGCACCAGCTTCTGACCGAACGGCAGGAACCACTTCGTCTCGTCGGAGTGGTTGCGCACGGCCAGGGTGACGATGAGGAATTCGCCGCGCGCGCTCTGGAAGCCGACCCGTTCGCCGTAGTCCAGCCCGGCCACCCTGAATTCGAACTTGCCGTCCCGGACCGGCGTGCCCGCCGGGGCCACGGTGTCACCGCCGCCGGGCGCGGGCTCCTCCACGGCGGCGGGTGGCGGGCCGTCCTGCTGCTCGGAGCCGCTCTCCGAGGCGTTCGTGGCCATCACGGCCAGGCAACCGACACCGAACAGGCACGGGGCGAGCACGAGCAGCAGCGTCGCCCACATCACGGTCCGCACGAGCCCGCCGCGCCGCTTGCGCGGGGCCCACTGCCGCGCACGGGGTTCCCGGGGCGCCGGTGGGCGCGGCCGGGGGCTGGGACGGACCCACCAGCTCTGCTGCGCCGCCGCCGGCGGGACCCAGCGCCGGGAACCGCCCGCGAGGGTCGCCTCGCCCGCCGAGCGAGCGCCGACGACGGGCCGCGCGTCGCCCGGCGATCGGGGGGCGCCCGCGTCGGCGGGACCGGCCGCGACGGGATACCTGGCGGTGGCGGGCTTCGCCGGGCCGCAGGCGAGGGCCGCGTGGGCGGCGCGGACGAACGCTCCCGCGCTCGCGGGGCGCGCGGCGGGGTCCTTGGCCATGCCGAGGGCGATCACCTCGTCCAGGGCGGGCGGGACGGCGGGGTTGGCGGCCGAGGCGCGGGGGGCGTCGGTCATGAGGTGGCCGTGCATCTGCTGGGCGGGTTCGGTGTCGCCGTAGGGGCGGCGGCCGGTGAGGGTTTCGAACAGCACGCAGGCCAGGGAGTAGATGTCGGAGCGGGCGTCGGCGTGCCCGGTGAACCGCTCGGGGGCCATGTAGGCCCAGGTGCCGATGGTCAGGCCGGTGGCGGTGACCGAGGTCTGACCGAGGGTGCGGGCGATGCCGAAATCGATGAGATAGGCCCAGCCGTCTGGGCGGACCAGGATGTTGGCGGGCTTGACGTCGCGGTGCACCAGGCCCGCCGCGTGCGCGGCGTCCAGGGCGGCCGCGATCTGGGCGAGGATGTCCAGGGCGGTGTGCGGGTCGAGCGGGCCGTGCTCGGCCAGCCGCGCGGACAGGTCGGCGCCCTCGACGAGTTCCATGTCGATGAACAGCCGTCCGTCGACGGCGCCGTGCGCGTTGATGGCGGGGATGTGCGGATCGCGCAGGGCGGCGGCGAGGACGGCCTCACGTTCGAAGCGGGCGCGATAGCCCTCGTCGGCGGCCAGTTCGGCGGGCAGCAGCTTGAGGGCGACACGGCGGCCGTCACGGGTGTCGACAGCGGCCCAGACCTGGCCCATCCCGCCGCTGCCCAGCGCCCGTTCCAGGCGGTAGTGACCGAACAGCGAGTGACCGAACCGCGCAGCCGCCATCGCGCACCTCCAGTCATGTCGACGCGCCCGGATCACACCTCGCGATCGCGTCCCGGTCGCACCCGCGCCCGGCAAACCCGGACTCCCCCGGCCCCCGCACCGGCCGCCGCCCCGCGGCGATCCCGCGGGGTCGAGCCGTAACCGGAGCCTACCCGCCTGCGCCGACCCCGAGCAGCGTGATGCGGCGGACACCGGGGCCGCTAGCCTGACCCTGGCCGCGCGGACGACGGCACGCATCGGCCGGGCGCGCGGGCGGACGAGCGAGGAGCGGCGAGATGGAACCGATCGAGATCAACGCGGGCGGCTGGTACCTGCGCGCCCTGCGCGCCGACGACCGCATCGACGACCGGCCCGCACTCGCCGCGGGCGGCGTCACCGATCCCGGGCACGTGGCCCGCCGCGCCGCCGAGTGGGAGTCCGACCGCCGCTACGCGTGGGCGGTGTGCGAGCCGACCACCGCCGAACTGGTGGCCGAGATCGTGCTCACCCCCGGCGCGGACGGCTCGGCCGAGATCACCGGCTGGGCGCGGGACGGGCAGGAGCCCGCGCTGGCGGCGGCCAGGAGCGCGGTCACCCGGTTCGCCGAGGGCGCGCTGGGACTGCGGCCGACCTGAGCAGCACCCGCCGACGACGACCGGCCGACCGCCACCGGCGAACGGCTGGTCATTCGAGGGCGGCGAGCACCCGGTCCAGGGCGTCGACGGCCCGGTCGAGTTCCTCGGCGGTGACCGTCAGCGGCGGCCGGAACCGGATGCTGCGCGGCCCCGAGCCGAGGATGAGCACGTGCTCGCGCTCCCGCACCGCGGTCACCACGGCGTCCCGCAGTTCCGGGGTGGCCAGCGTGATCGCGCACATCAGCCCGCGCCCGCGCGGCTCGGTGACGCAGGAGTGCGCCTCGGCCAGCGCCTCCAGCCGGGCAAGCAGGTGTTCGCCGAGCTCGCGGGAACGTTCGAAGAGCCCGTCGCGTTCGATCACCTCGAGGATGCGGCGGGCGCGCACCATGTCGGTGAGATTGCCGCCCCAGGTGGAGTTCAGCCGGGAGCTGACGGCGAAGACGTTGTCGGGCACCTCGTCCACCCGGCCGCCCGCCATGATCCCGCACACCTGCGACTTCTTGCCGAAGGCCACCACGTCCGGCTCCAGCCCGAGCTGCTGGTAGGCCCAGGCCGTGCCGGTGCCGCCGACGCCGGTCTGCACCTCGTCGAGCACGAACAGCGCGTCGTGCTCGTGGCACAGCCGCTGCATCGCGCGCAGGAACTCCGGGCGCAGGTGCCGGTCGCCGCCCTCACCCTGGACGGGTTCGGCGATGAAGCAGGCGATGTCGTGCGGATGCTCGGCGAAGGCCCGGCCGGCCTGCGCCAGCGCACAGGCCTCGGCCTCGGCCACGTCGTGCTCGGCGCACACGCACGGGGTCTCGATGCGGGGCCAGTCGAAGGCGGGGAAGCGGGCCGTCTTCACCGGATCGGTGTTGGTCAGCGACATGGTGTAGCCGGAGCGGCCGTGGAAGGCGCCGGTCAGATGCATGACCCTGGTGCCGAGCGCGGCCGGACGGCCCGCCGCCTCGTTGTGCCTGCTCTTCCAGTCGAAGGCGACCTTGAGCGCGTTCTCCACCGCCAGCGCGCCGCCGTCGACGAAGAACAGGTGCGGCAGTCCGGGGTCGCCGAGCACGCGCGCGAACGTGTCCACGAAGGCGGCCATCTCGACGGTGTAGATGTCGGAGTTGCTCGGCTTGTTCACGGCCGCGTCGGCAAGTTCGGCGCGGAACCGCTCGTCCTCGGCCAGCGCCGGGTGGTTCATGCCGAGCGCGTTGGAGGCGAAGAAGCCGAACATGTCGAGGTAGGCGGTGCCGTCGCGCCGGTCGACGAGCACGCGGCCGTGCGAGGCGCGCAGGTCGAGCACCAGCGGGAAACCGTCGACGAGCAGATGCGCCGACAGCACGTCGTGGACCCGGTCCGCCGGGACGAGCTCCGAGGCGGTACCGGTGCCTGGCCGGGGTCGTTCCAGTTCGAGGCTCACACCCGCAGGATACGAAACATTTCAGGCACCGTCCACGACACGCCGTACGAATTACGGCGTCACGCTAGTTGTCATAGAATGTCTGCAAGATGATCGTGCTCCGGGTACGCACATTCGCCGTCGCCCTGATCTCCTGCAGCAACTGCTCGAGATGCCGGGGCGAGGCCACCCGCACCAGCAGGATGTAGCTCTCGTCGCCGGCTACCGAATGGCACGCCTCGATGCCGGGGATGTTCTGCAGCAGCGCGGGCGCGTCGTCGGGCTGGGAGGGATCGAGAGGAGTGATCGCGACGAATGCCGACAGCAACTGCCCAAGTGCCTCGGGATCGACATCGGCGCTGTATCCCCGGATCACCCCGCGCGCCTCGAGCCTGCGCACCCGCGACTGCACCGCCGAGACCGACAGACTCGCCTTCTCGGCCAGGTTCGACAAGGTGGCGCGCCCGTCGGCCATCAGTTCTCGAATCAGCAGACGATCGATGTCGTCGAGAGCAGGTTTCGCCGGTGTATCCGCCACCAGCGAAGGCTAACCCAGCTCGCGCACACCGTGTCGAGAAGTTGTCCGCGATCACCATCGGCCGAGGTCCGGTCGCCCTGCCCGCACCGTCTCCCGGCCCGAAACCGAAGGGGAACAAGCGATGACCGCAACCACCGGCACCGTCCCGGCTACCCCGCTCGCCGAATACGCCGCCGCCGCGCTGCGCGCGCTCGGTGTCGCGCCGCCCGCGCCCGGGTCGCTGGTCGCGCGCACCCCGATCACCGGCGAGCGCCTGCTCACCCTCGCCCCGGACGACACGGCCTCCGCCGACGCGGCGATCGCCGAGGCGGCCGAGGCGTTCCGCGCCTGGCGCACCGTGCCTGCGCCGATGCGGGCGGCGGTGGTGCGCGAGCTGGCCGGGCTGCTGGTGGCGCACAAGAGCGATCTGGCCGCACTGGTCACCCTGGAGGCGGGCAAGATCCGCTCCGAGGCGCTGGGCGAGGTGCAGGAGATGATCGACGTCTGCGAGTTCGCCCTCGGCCTGTCGCGTCAGCTGTACGGGCGCACCATGCCCTCGGAGCGACCGGGGCACCGGCTCATGGAGACCTGGCACCCGCTCGGGGTGGTCGGGGTGATCTCGGCGTTCAACTTCCCGGTCGCGGTGTGGGCGTGGAATGCCGCGATCGCGCTGGTCTGCGGCGACCCGGTGGTGTGGAAGCCCTCCGAGCTGACCCCGCTGACCGCGCTGGCCTGCCACGGCCTGGTGCGCCGCGCCGCCGACCGGGCCGGCGCGGACCCGAGGATCCACCAGCTGATCCAGGGGGATGCCGCACTCGGACAGCGGCTGGCCGACGACGAGCGGGTGGCACTGGTCAGCGCCACCGGTTCGGTGCGCATGGGCCGCGCGGTCGCCCCTCGGGTGGCCGCCCGGTTCGGCCGCTGCCTGCTGGAACTGGGCGGCAACAACGGCGCGATCGTCACGCCGTCGGCGGATCTCGAGCTGGCGGTGCGCGCCATCGTGTTCGCCGCCGCGGGCACCGCGGGCCAGCGCTGCACCACGCTGCGCAGGCTGATCGTGCACGAGGAGGTCGCCGACCGGCTGGTGGAGCGGCTGGCGCAGGTCTTTCGCGGGCTGCGCGTGGGCGATCCGCGCGCCGAGGGTGTGCTCGTCGGGCCGCTGATCCACGGCGGGGCGCACGAGGCCATGCGCTCGGCGCTGGCGCGCGCGACCGCCGACGGCGGCGAACTCGTCTGCGGCGGTGAGCGTGTCGATGTGGCCGGTCCCGACGCGTACTACGTGCGCCCGGCCCTGGTGCGCATGCCGGGACAGACCGAGGTGGTGCGCGAGGAGACCTTCGCGCCGATCCTGTACGTGCTCACCTACCGCGATTTCAGCGAGGCCGTCGAACTCCACAACGCGGTGCCGCAGGGACTTTCCTCTGCGGTGTTCACCGGCGATCAGCGCGAGGCGGAACGATTCCTCGCCGCGGACGGATCGGATTGCGGAATCGCGAATGTCAATATCGGCACCTCGGGCGCGGAGATCGGCGGCGCGTTCGGCGGCGAGAAACACACCGGCGGCGGTCGCGAATCCGGCTCGGACTCCTGGAAGGCGTATATGCGCAGGGCGACGAACACGATCAACTACTCCGCCGAACTGCCGCTGGCCCAGGGCGTGGAGTTCGGCTGAGGGCACGTCGGCCGGATCGGCGAGGAAGCCGCCGAGAAACGGCCTCGACCAGGCGATTAGGTGTCCCCGTCGCGACCTGTGTAAGGTTGGGGACACACCGACGCGGGGTGGAGCAGCTCGGTAGCTCGCTGGGCTCATAACCCAGAGGTCGCAGGTTCAAATCCTGTCCCCGCTACCACCGGGAGAACCCGGGGCCGACGTACTGTCGCCCCGGGTTTTCTTCTGTCCGAACCGCTTCCATCCCCGCCGTGGCCGCCGCGCCACGCCCGCCGTCGCGACCCGCCGGAGGGAAGCGAAGTTGCCGGTGCGGAGATGTCCGTTTCCTTGCGTATGTGATCAAGCACTCGATAGGGTGGCGCAGATATCCGCACATAGGGCACTCAATGCCCGGAGAAGGCAAGATCGGTGATCAGCAGCAGTATCAAGCGCGTATTACCGACCGATGTGCTGAAGCCGAGTTCTCGCGCACGAAATCGCGGACCCATCGGAATCAGAACCCGACTGCTGGCAATCGTGCTCATCCCGAGCCTCGCATTGCTCACCATCGGCATCGGCGGTGCCATCTACCTGATCGAGGACAGCCAGGAGTCCAAGGACTTCGCCGTCGTCGCGTCCGAGGTGACCACCCCGGCGATCCGCATGATCGAGGCGGTGCAGGACGAGCGGCAGGCATCCCTGCTGCACCTGGCCGGCTCGCCGCGCGGCACCGAGAGCCTGGTCGCCGCCCGGCGCAATGCCGACGCCGCGCTCGACGGACTCTACGACCTGGCCCAGGCGGCCAGGAGCGCCAACGCCGCGACCGGCGGCGACATCGAGGGCTACCGCGCGATCTACGACCAGCTCCCGCAGCTGCGCAGCGCGATCGACGCCAGGGTCATCCCGGCCACCCAGGTCTCCATGGTCTTCAACGCGGTGATCGACACCGTCGTGCAGGCCTCGCTGGTCGCGGCGAGGATCGCGCCCTCGCCCGAGATCGCGGTCGCGCTCTACAACGCGGTGCACCTGCTGCGCGCGGGCGAGGCCACCGTCCGTGCCGCCTCCATCGGCATCACCGCGATGCTGACCGGCCAGTTGCCGCCGGGACAACTCAGCGAGTTCGCCGGCCACGTCGGCGACGCCCGCGGCGAGGTCGCCTTCGCCAAGGGCGTGGTACAGGGCGAGCGTCTGGCCGAGCTGGAGGCGATCCTCACCGGCCCGGACTGGCAGCGCCTGGTCGCCATGGAGGACGCGTTCATCCAGCGCGGCCCGATCATGCCGGACGACGACATCACCGGGTCGGGCTCGGGATCGAGCTCGAGCACCTCGGGTTCGGGTTCCGGTCTGTCCGGCTCGACCGGCGGCGCAGGCTCGGACTCCGAGGTCGAGCTGCCGCTGAGCGCCGAGGACTGGGAGCGCACCGCCGACGCGGTCAGCGCCCAGCTGATGGGGCTGTGGGAGAACCTCAGCCGCGACCAGCACGCGGTCGCCATCGACGAGGGCAACGAGCTGGAGAGCAACTCGCTGTGGGTCGGCGCGGGCATCCTCGCCATCGCCCTCGTCGCCTTCGGCGGCGCCATGCTGCTGGCCAACCGCTTCGTCGGCCGCATGCGCGGCCTGCGCCGCGAAACCCTGGAACTGGCCGACGAGAAGCTGCCCGCCACCATCCGCAAGCTCAGCGCGGGCAACGACCTCGACGAGTCCGACGACACCGCGCCGCTGAAGTACGGCAACGACGAGATCGGCCAGGTCGCCGATGCGTTCAACCGCGCTTACGCCTCCGCGGTCGCCGCGGCCGTCGCCGAGGGCAAGACCCGCGCGGGCGTCAACGCGGTCTTCCTCAACATCGCCCACCGCAGCCAGGTCATGGTGCACCGCCAGCTGGTGCTGCTGGACAAGGCCGAGCGCGAGGAAGACGACCCGGAGCGCCTCGACACCCTGTTCCAGCTCGACCACCTGGCCACCCGCTCCCGGCGCAACGCCGAGAACCTGGTCATCCTCGGTGGCGAGCAGCCGGGCAGGCGCTGGCGCAACCCGGTGCCGCTGGTCGAACTGGTCCGCAGCGCCGTGGCCGAGAGTCTCGACTACACCCGCATCCAGCCGGGCAAGCTGCCCGAGGTCCGGGTGCTCGGCAATGTCGTGGCCGACTTGATCCACCTGCTCGCCGAGCTGACCGACAACGCCACCGCGTTCTCGCCGCCGGAATCGCGCGTGGAGGTGTCGGGCAATCTGGTGGGCAAGGGCCTGGCCCTGGAGATCACCGACCAGGGCCTCGGCATGTCCGAGGCGGAGCTGGACGAGCGCAACCAGCTGCTGGCCGAGCCGCCGGACTTCAGTGTCGCCGCGCTGTCGGGCGACGCGCGTCTCGGCCTGTTCGTGGTCGCGAAACTGGCCGCCCGCCACGGCATCTCGGTGCGGCTGGCCGAATCCGACTACGGCGGCATCAAGGCGATCGTGCTGGTGCCCACCCAGCTGCTGTCCACCGGACGCGAGCAGGGCCAGGTCACCTCCGGTCCCGCCGCCATCGCCGCAGGCCCGTCCGCCCCGGCGCCCGCGCCGTCGCCCAACGGCGGCGGACACCCGGCGCCGCACCCGTCCACCACGACGACCGCGGTCATGCAGCCGATCGGCGGCGGCCTCACCGGACGCGGCACGTTCAACGGCTTCGTACCGCCCGCCACCACGGTCAGCACCGTCGACGCGCCGGGCGCGCAGGTCGAACAGCCCGCGGCTCCGCCGGCCAAGCCCGCCCTGCCCCGACGGCGCAGGCAGGCGCCCGCCGCCACCCAGCCGATGCCCGCCGAGAACCCGCCGCCCACGACCGCCCGCCCCAGGACCGCGGAACAGGCGAGGAACCTGATGTCGGCGATCGAGAACGGCACCAGGCAGGGCCGTCTGAACCGCGTTGATACCGACACCGGATTCTCGGTGTCCGATCGCAAGGAAGGTGCCGGTGACGATTTCCCAGCCTCGTAGTCTCGATTGGCTACTGGACGACCTGATCGACCGACTGCCCGACGTCCGCTACGCCGTCGTGCTCTCGACCGACGGCCTGCTGCTCGGCCACAGCACCAAGATCGACCGCTCCGACGCCGAGCGCTTCTGCGCGATGGCCTCGACCCTGCACGGCGTCGCGCGCAGCGCGGGCATGCACTTCGAGGCGGGTGGCGTGGCACAGACGGTGGTCGAACTCGACCGGGCGGTGCTGTTCATCACCGCCGCGGGCGACAACGCGTGCCTGGCCGTGCTGACCGCCGAGTCGGCCAACATGGGCATGGTCGCCTACGAGATGAACCAGACCGTGCAGCGTGTCGGCGCCCACCTGTCCGTCGATCCTCGGCCCCATCCCTTCGATGGGGCCGGCCTGCGGCAGCCATGAACGATCAGCGTGAGTCCTGGTTCGACGACGAGGCCGGCCCACTGGTCCGCCTCTACGCCGTCACGCGCGGACGGTCCGACGGCCGCCCCGAGCTGAACATGCTCACGCTCGTGGTGTCCTCGGGCGCGGGCATCCTGCGCCGCACCGAGCCGGAGTACGCGGAGATCCTGCGACTGGCCCGCACGGTGCAGTCCATCGCGGAGCTGGCCGCCCAGATGGACCTGCCGCTGACCACGATGAAGGTCCTCGTCGGTGATCTCATCGACGACGGCCTGCTGCACCACCGGGCGCCGGAGCCCGCACCGGACACCGGCCCGCCCCGCGACATGGGCATGCTGCGGGCGGTGCTGCGGGGTATCCAAGCGCTCTGAGCGCCTGGGAACACAGCCCCCTCGCACGAGCGGCGGACAGCCGACCACACGACGAAGGCCGGGGGCCTGGTCCGAACGAATCGGACCAGGCCTCCGGCCTTTTCGGTACGCTCCGGCCTCCCGGGCGCCCGTCAGGCGAGCCTGGCCGCCAGCCGCTTGGCGTTCATGTAGGCGATGGCCTCGATGGACACCATCGGGTTCACGCCCGAGGAGGTCGGGAAGCAGGACGCGTCGGCGACAACCACATTGGGCACCTCCCAGGTCGCGCCGTCCGGGTCGAGCGCGCAGTCGTCCTTGCTGCCGCCCATCCTGGCCGATCCCATGATGTGCAGCGCGGCGACGCCGCAGCGGCCCGGCTCGTAACCGGAAGCCGCGCAGGCCGCGGCGAACTCCTCGTGCGAACCCTCTTCGCCTGGACGATAACTCGCGCCGGACTGGTGGCCGGAGTAGATCTTCTTCGCCCCGGCCGCCTCCAGCAGGCTCGCCGCGCCCAGGATGCCGGTGTGCAGGTGGTCGCGGTCGCGGTCGGAGAGGGTGTATTCGACGATCGGGTGGCCGTCCTTGCTCACCTTCACCCGGCCGCTGTCGCGGTCGCGGGTGATGACGCCGATGGAGGCGGTGCGCGCCAGATCCAGCATGGCGTCGCGGTGCGCCGCACCGCCGCGCCAGTTCATGAAGCCGACCAGCATGCCGGGATGCACCGGGCCGGTCTCGTAGATGACGCCGTAGCCGTCGCCGTCGAGATCGGCGTGCTGGCGCGAGATGCGGGTCTGCAGGCCGCCCTCCCACGGACGCAGTTCCTCGTCGAAGACGCCGAAGACCGCCGAGGCCGGGTGCAGGCGCAGGTGAGCACCGATGTTCTTGTTGCGCAGGCCGGAGCGGCGCAGCAGCGCGGGGGTCTGCACCGCGCCGGCCGACACCACGACGGCCTTGGCGCGCACGTGCAGCCGCGCGCCCTCCTCGGTGCGGGCAACCACGCCCTCGGCCCTGCCCGCCTTGACCTCGATGTGGCGCACGTCCGCGCCGACGACCAGCCGCGCGCCGCGGGCGGCGGCGTCCGACAGCCAGGTCTTGGTGACCGACTGCTTGGCGCCGACCCGGCAGCCGTACCCGCAGCGGCCGCACTCCACGCCCGCGTCGCAGGCGTCGGTGACATTGCGCGGCAGCGGGCCCATGTCCCAGCCGAGCGCTTTCGCGCCGCGTTCGAGCACGGTGTCGCGCGCGGAGATGGTGGAGCGGTCGAAGTTCACCGACAGCCGCTTCTCCACCGCGTCCAGCGCCTCGGAGAACTCCTCGGTGGCGAACTGCTTCGCGCCGATGCCCGCCCATTCCTCGCGCACCGTGTCGGGGGTGCGCAGCGAGGTGCTCCAGTTGACCACCGTGCCGCCACCGAGGCAGCCACCCGCGACCAGGGTGAGCAGCCCCTCGGCGGTGGCATTCGGGCCGGGTGCGTAGAGCTTGGTGAGCGCGTCGAGCTCGCCCGCGCCGAAGTCGGCGTCGTCGTAGTAGCCGCCACGTTCGAGCACCACCACGTCGAGCCCGGCCTCGGCCAGCACGGCCGCCGCGGTGCCGCCGCCCGCGCCGGAACCGACCACCACCACATCGCAGTCCAGGGTGGCGTCCTCGCTGTAGCGCAGCGGGCTGAGCGCGGGCCGCGGCGCGGTGGCGAGCGGGCCGGGCGGGCCGGGGTAGCCCATCTGCTTCCACAGCGGATTGAAGCCCTCCGGCCCTGGCGTGACGTAGTAGGACAGCAGCGTGCCCTTCTTCAGCGCCTGGAACAGCGCGCGCTTGGCCCCGAGCCGGGATTCGGCGAGCTCGAGCAGCACCCGCTCGCGGTCGGCGGGCGAGAGTTTGGAGAATGAGCGCAGACCGGCGCCAACGACCAGGCCGAACAGCGGGCTGTCCCACATGCCGAGGACGGTGGACAGCAGTTTGCCGCCCGAGGGGTCGGGATCACGCGACAGCATCGACAGCATGACGTCGGGGACGCCGAGTTCGGTGGCCGAGGGCAGACCGAGCCCGTCCCCGGGGGCGAAGGTATCGCAGATCAGCTCGAGCGCAGCGCGCTGTTTGGCCGTCAGCTCCATAGGGTGTGACTCCAGAAGAAAGAATGACGAAATACGCGATGTGGGTGCATCGCGACGGAATACAGACTCACATATCTTGAGTTCTCAGAAACCTACTCCGCTCAAATTCGGGAGTAAAGGCCGCATTTCGATCATTCCGGCGCGGGCTGACAGCGCGGGCAGAAATAGATTCCTCGCTCGCGTTGGATGAACCGGTCCGACATCGGGACGCTCTCGCCGAGCGCGCGCACCCTGATCCCGGCGCCACAGCGCTTGCACGGCATCCTGGCCCGGCCGTAGACCAGCTCGCGCCAGGGCGGACGGTGCGCGGCGGCGTGCAGCACCCGGTGCGACTCGTTGACCAGGGCGGCCAGATCGGGCACGTCGGCGACCGGGGTGGCCGGGTGCACCCGGCGCAGGAAACAGATCTCGCTGCGGTACTTGTTGCCGATGCCCGCCAGATTCCGCTGGTCGAGCAGGGCGAGACCGACGGCGCGCCCGGGGTCGGCGGCCAGCCGCCGCCGCGCCTCCTCGGGGTCCCAGTCCGGTCCGAGCAGGTCGGGGCCGAGGTGGCCGATGATGGTGTCCTCGTGTTCGCGGCGCACCACGTCGACCGCGCCGAGGGAGAATCCGACGGCCTCGGTGTCGTCGGTGGTGAGCACCAGCCTGGCCTGCACGCGGGGGCGGGTCCAGCGCTCGCCGACGCAGTAGGTGCGCCAGACGCCCTCCATCTTCAGGTGGGTGTGGATGCTGAGCCCGCCGACCCGGACGAACAGGTGCTTGCCGTAGCTGACGACCTCGTCGACCCGTTCGCCGGAAAGATCGAGGGTGGCGTAGCGCGGCACCCGGAAATCGCTGCGCACCAGCGTCTTTCCCGCCAGCGCCAGGCGCAGGCGGTTGGCGGCGAAGAAGACGGTGTCACCCTCCGGCACGGGAGCTCCTACTCACGACGTCCACCCCTCACGGTTTGACGCGCAACCGCAGGCCACGCGGGGTCGCGGAGAACCCCGCCTCGGTCAGGAAGTCGGCGAAGGGGTGACCGTGCACGCTCTGGCCGTCGACCTTGTCGATGACCAGGGACTCGACCCGGCGGCGGCGCACCAGCCCGGCCAGTTCGGCGGCGGCCGCGCGGCGGGGTTCGGGGTCGGTGGTGAAGGTGAGCAGCGTCTTGCCGCCGCGCTCGAGATAGAGGATCAGCTCGCCGGACACCAGCACCACCACCGCGCCCGCCTTGCGGCCCGGCCGGTGCCCGCCCTCGCCCTCGCTCTTGGGCCACGGCAGCGCCGCACCGTACGGATTGGCCGGGTCGCAGGCGGCCAGCGCCAGCGCGGTCGGCCCGCGGCCGCCCTCGGCGCCGGTGGCACGCAGCCGGTCCACGACCTCGGTGGTGGAGAACTGCGCGCCGCCGAGGGAGTCCACGAAATAGCCGCGCCTGCACCGGCCCCTGTCCTCGAACTCGGTGAGCACCCGGTACATCAGCGCGAATCCGCCCGGCACCCCCTCGCTGTGCACCGACCCCTTGGTGAGCACCCCGTAGCGTTCGAGCAGGACGTCGGCCTGGGCGTGCGCGCGCACGGTGTTGTCGGTGACCCGTTCCGGCAGCAGCGACCAGCGCCCGGCCACCGAGGGCGGGCCGGTCCTGGTCGGCATGGCGGGGCGCGGCAGGTAGGCGCGGCCGCGCGGGGTGCGTCGCGGCGTGCGGTGCGAGGTGCTGCTGCGGGTGGCGCCCGACAGCAGCGCCCGCACCGGGGCGAAGGTGTCGCCGGAGACCTGCCCCGCCCACACCAGCTCCCACAGCGCCCGCGCCACCGCGCTGTCGTCGAGCAGACCGGTGGCGTCGGAGAGCCGGCGGAAGAAATAGGCCCCGCCGCCGCGCGGGACCGCCGCCTCGGCCGGGCCGGGCACCAGCACCGCGCCCAGGGCCTCCAGCAGCCGCAGCGTCGTCTCGGAGTACTCGATCTCGGCGGGCGGGGCCAGGGTGAACGGCGCCTGCTCGGCCGGATGCAGGGCGATCCAGCCGTCCTTGGCGGTGATGGCGCCGTGCCCTGACCACAGCACCTCGCCGGTGGCCATGAGTTCGTCCAGCATGGCGGGGCTGTAGTCGTGCACCCGGGCGGGCAGGATCAGCGACTCCCAGGCCGAGGCGGGCGCGGGCACCCCGGCCAGTTGCTCGACCACCGTGGCCACGCCGTCCACCCCGCGCAGCTCGCCGGTGCCCACGTGCTGCCAGCCGGGCAGGAAGCGCGCGAACGCGGCCGTGGAGACCGGCTCCACCTCGTGCCTGGCCGCCGCCAGCGACCGCCGCCGCAACCGCCGCAGCACCTGGCTGTCGCACCATTCCGACCCGGCGGCCCCCGGCGTGAACTCGCCCTCCACCACCCGCTTCTCCGCGGCCAGCCGGTGCAGCGCGCTCGCAGCCACCGCCGGGCCGATGCCGAAACGCCCGGCCACCGCCTCGGTGCGGAAGGGCGCGTGGGTGCGCGCGTAGCGGCCGACGAGATCGCCGAGCGGGTCGGGCACCGGCTCGGCGAAAGCCTCGGGCAGACCCACCGGCAGCGGCACGCCGAGGGCGTCGCGCAGCCGGGCGGCGTCCTCCACCGCGGCCCACCAGACGCGGCCGGCGTAGGACACCGTGATCGCCCGGCGGGCGGCGACCAGTTCGGCGAACCAGTCGTGGTGGACACCCTCGCCGTCGGGTCCCGCGTCGGCCGCCGCGCGCACCGCGCCGTCGTCGTCCGGCGAGGCGCCGGGTGCGGCGCAGCGCAGGCCCGCCTCCTCGGGGGTGAGCGGGCCGAGCAGGCGCAGCAGGTCGGCCAGGCCCTCGGCGTCGCGGGCGCGGCGTTCGGGGGTGCGGCGCTGGAGTTCGCGTTCGGTCTGCTCGAGGATCGCCGGGTCGAGCAGTTCACGCAGCTCGACCCGGCCGAGCAGTTCGGCGAGCAGACTCGAGTCCAGAGACAGGGCGGCGGCGCGGCGTTCGGCCAGCGGGCTGTCGCCCTCGTACATGAACTGGCCGATGTAGTCGAAGAGCAGGGCATTGGCGAACGGCGAGGGGGTGGCCGTCTCGACCTCGACCAGGCGCAGCTGCCTGCGTGCCACCCGGCCGAGCACCTCGGTCAGGGCGGGCAGATCGTAGACGTCGCGCAGGCATTCGCGCACGGTCTCGAGCAGGATCGGGAAGCCGGGGAACTTGCGGGCCACGTCGAGCAGCTGGGCGGAGCGCTGACGCTGCTGCCACAGCGGGGCGCGCTTGCCGGGATCGCGGCGCGGCAACAGCAGCGCCCTGGCCGCGCATTCGCGGAAGCGGGAGGCGAACAGCGCCGAGGCGCCCACCTGTTCGGTGACCAGTTCGTCGATCTCGTCCGGCTCGAAGACGAACAGTTCGGCGCCGGGCGGCTCGTCGGTGGTGTCGGGCAGGCGCACCACGATGCCGTCGTCGGAGGCGTTGGGGGTGGCGTCGACGCCGAAGCGCTCGCGCAGCCTGGCGCCGACGGCCAGCGCCCACGGCGCGTGCACCGGCAGGCCGAACGGCGAGTGCAGCACCAGCCGCCAGTCGCCGAGCTCGTCGCGGAAGCGCTCGACCAGCAGCGTCTTGTCGGTGGGCACGTGGCCGGTGGCGGCGCGCTGATCGGCGAGCAGGGCGAGCAGGTTGGCGGTGGCATTGGCGTCGAGTCCGGCGCCCGCGAGCAGGTCGTCCAACGCGCCGTCGGCGGCGGGCGGCGGTTGCCCGGCCTCCTGCGTGCTCTCGGGCACCCGTTTGACCGCCTTGCGCAGGAACTCCCCCAGCGCCGCGCCGAGTTCGGCGGGTCTGCCGAGCCCGTCGCCGTGCCAGAACGGCAGCCTGCCGGGCAGGCCGAAGGCGGGGGTCACCAGCACCCGGTCGAAGGTGATCTCCTCGATGCGCCAGCTGGTGGCGCCGAGGGCGAAGACGTCGCCGACGCGGGACTCGTAGACCATCTCCTCGTCGAGTTCGCCGACCCGCGAGTTCTTCTCGCCCACCATGTACACCGCGAACATGCCGCGATCGGGGATCGCGCCGCCGGAGGTCACCGCGAGCCGCTGGGCGCCCGGCCTGCCGGTGAGGGTGCCCGCGTCGCGGTCCCACACCAGCCGGGGCCGCAGTTCGGCGAACTCGTCGGAGGGATAGCGGCCCGCGAGCAGGTCGAGCACCGACTCGTAGGCCGAGCGGGGCAGGGTGGCGAAGCTGCCGGTGGAGCGCACCGTCTCGAACCAGGCGTCGGCGTCGATCGGCTCCAGCGCGCAGGCGGCCACCGTCTGCTGGGCCAGGATGTCCAGGGGGTGCGCCGGGATGCGCAGCGCCTCGATCTGCCCGGTCACCATGCGATGCGCGGCCACCGCGCAGTGCACCACGTCGGTGCGGTGCTTGGGGAACAGCACGCCGCGCGAGGTCTGCCCCACCTGGTGCCCGGCGCGGCCGATGCGCTGCAGGCCGCTGGCCACCGAGGGCGGAGCCTCCACCTGCACCACCAGATCCACCGCGCCCATGTCGATACCGAGTTCCAGGCTGCTGGTGGCCACCACACAGCGCAGCCGCCCGCTCTTGAGGTCGTCCTCGATCAGGGCGCGTTGTTCCTTGCTCACCGAGCCGTGGTGGGCGCGGGCCAGCAGCGGTTCCGCGCCGTGCACGACCTCGGTGCTTGCGCCGAGCTGGGCGGGCGGGCCGTGCGCGGTGTCCACGGCCTCGCCGAGGCGGGCCGCGTAGGCCTCGTTGAGCCGGGCGGTCAGGCGCTCGGCCAGCCTGCGGGAGTTGGCGAACACGATCGACGAGCGGTGGGCCAGCACCAGATCGACCACGGCCTCGTCCACGTGCGGCCAGATGGAGCCCGGCTGGTCGGAATCGCCTGGCTCGGTCATGTCAGGCACCGGCACCCGCACGCTGAGGTCGAAGGTCTTGGGCGCGGGCGGGGCGACGATGGTGACCGGCGCCGCGCCGGTGAGGAAGCGGCCGACCTCCTCGGCCGGGCGCACCGTCGCCGACAGGCCGATGCGCTGGGCGGGGCGACCGGTGAGCAGATCCAGCCTGGCCAGCGACAGCGCCAGATGCGCGCCGCGCTTGGAACCGGCCACGGCGTGCACCTCGTCCACGATCACCGTCCGCACCGTGCGCAGGGTCTCGCGCGCGGCGGAGGTCAGCATGAGGAACAGCGACTCGGGGGTGGTGATGAGGATGTCGGGCGGGGTGCGCTGCATGGCGCGGCGCGCGGCCTGGGTGGTGTCGCCGGAGCGCACGCCGACGGTGATCTCCGGGACCTCGAGGCCCAACCGGGCGGCGGTGCGGGTGATGCCTGCCAACGGGGCGCGCAGGTTGCGCTCGACGTCGACCGCGAGGGCCTTGAGCGGAGAGACGTAGAGGACGGTGGTGCCGTTCGACCCGGCAGCCCTCGACGCCGCGGCACCGCCGGAGGCGGCCTGATCGTCCGGCCGGGCCCCGGCTCCGCGCGCCAGCTCGTCGATGGCCCACAGGAAGGCCGAGAGCGTCTTGCCCGAGCCGGTGGGCGCGACCACCAGGGTGTGCTCGCCCGCGGCGATCGCCTGCCAGGCGCCGATCTGCGCCGAGGTGGGCGCGGCGAAGGCCCCGTCGAACCATTCCCTGGTCGCGTGGGAGAACCTGGCGGTCGAGAACGGGGGCACTCGTTCAGTGTGCACCCGCGCACCGACAACCGGCCGCGACCCACGCGGTCGGGCGCGCCCGAGCCCGTAGGCAGGCGCGGGACGGAGCCGTAGGCTGACGCGGGTGGGCACCGCGCTGAAACTCGACCTGATCGGGCACGGCATCACCGAGGCGCTGCGCGCCGCGCGCTTCCCGGCCGACGAGCCGCTCACCGAGGGCGGCCGCAACGCCCTGCCCGCCTACACCCCGCCCTCGGACGCCGCCGTGCGCACCGGCCCCGAGCTGCGCGCGGTGCAGACCGCCGAGCGGCTCGGGCTGTCGGGCGCCCCCGACCCGCGCCTGCGCGATCTCGACGCCGGTCACTGGCGTGGCGCCGCCCTGGACACGCTGCCGCCCGCCGACCTGCAGCACTGGCTCACCGATCCGTCCTGGGCGGGGCACGGCGGCGAGTCCGTCCTCGACGTGCTGGCCCGCACCGCCGAGTGGCTGGCCGACGTGGCGGCCGAGGGCACCCCGACGGTGGCAATCACCCATCCCGCGGTGGTGCGGTCGGCGCTGGTGATCGCCCTCGACGCCCCGCCCGCCGCGTTCTGGCGGCTGGACGTGGCGCCCGGCGGGGTGGCCCGGCTGCGGCACCGTGGCCGCTGGACCGTGCGCATCGGCTGAGCGCCCGCCTCGCCGGAATGCCGATCCGCTTGCGCCAGAACAAGAATGCGGATTAACTAACAATTCGCAACCGGAGCGGGAGGAGCGGGGATGGGTGATCCGCGGCAGTACGTGGTGATCGGCGGCGGATTGGCGGGGCTGGCCTCGGCGGTCTGGCTCGCCGAGGCGGGCAAGAAGGTCACACTGCTGGAACGGCGGGGCAGGCTGGGCGGGCGCGCCCACGCCATGAAGGTCGACGCGGTCGACGATCCGCCGGACAACGGTCAGCACGTCATCGCCAGCGGCTACGAGAACCTCTTCCGCTACCTCGACAGTGTCGGCACCCGCGAGCACGTCGCCTTCCCGGAACGCTCCACCCTGCGCTGGCCCGACGGCCGCTCGGTCACCATGTCGGTCACCGGCCTCGGCGCCATCCGCACCCTCACCGGACTGCATCCCGACACCGGCCTGCTGGACCGGCTGCGCACCCTGCGCGCCACCGGCCTGCTGCTGTGGCAGGCGCTCAACCAGCCGCACGACCTGGCCGATCTGACCACCGCGCAGTGGTTCGAGCGCATCGGCATGCCCGCCAGATCCCGCGAGGCACTGTGGGACTGGCTGGCGCTCGGCATCGCCGCCGAACCGGTGGAGATCGAGTCGGCGAAGGTCTTCGCCGACGTGCTGGCCACCGGCTTCCGGCTCGGCGCCAAGCACCTCACCCCGGTCAGCATCGGCTATCCGACCACCGATCTGGACACCCTCTACGTCGACGGCGCCCTGCGGGTGTTCCGCGAACGCGGCGTCGACGTGCGCTACCGGGCGGTGGCGCGGCGCATCCACATCGTCGACGGCAAGGTGACCGGCGTTGCCATGGCCGACGGCTCCACCGTGCCCGCCGACGCGGTGATCTGCGCGGTACCCAACACCAACATCGGCGGCCTGCTCGACGACCTGCCCGAGCACTCCGAGATCTACGCCGCCGCCGACAAGCTGCACTACACCCCCATCGTCAGCACCAACCTCTATCTGGACCGCCCGCTGGGCACCGCCACCGAGTTCGAGGCGCTCATCGGCGGCACCGGGGTCATCGACGAGGTCTTCGACCGGCAGCTGATGACCGGCCGCAGCACCGAGAAGGCCTGGCTGTACTGCCTGACCACCAGCGGCGCCTACGAGCAGATCACCAAGACCAACGCCGAGATCGTGGCCGAGCAGATGGCGCTGCTGCGCCGCTACTACCCGGCCGCCGCGCAGGCCGAGGTGATCCAGGGCCACGTGGTGCGCATGCCCAAGGCCACCTTCTCCCAGACCGTCGGCACGCACGACCTCCGTCCCCCGCAGCGCACCTCGGTGCCCTCGCTGGTGCTGGCGGGCGACTGGACCGCCACCGACTGGTCGGCCACCATGGAGAGCGCCGTCCAGAGCGCCGCCAAGGCGGTGGAGCTGCTCCTGGCGCAACCCGCCGGGCGATGAGGGGGCCGGTGTGAGCGGCGATCAGGGGGGCGGCAGGCCGGGCGACGAGCGGAGCGGCGAACCCGCGCGTACCGGCGCGCGGGATGGGGAGCCCGCGGCCGAGGAACAGCCGGCCAAGCGCAAGCGGATGTCGGCGGCCGACCGGCGCGACCAGCTGCTCGACGTCACCCGCGACATCGTGGTCGCCGAGGGCTTCGCCGCCGTCGGCATCGACCGGGTGGCGCGTGCCGCGGGCGTGGCCAGGGCACTGATCTACCAGCAGTTCGGCGACCTGGCCGGATTGACCGCGGTCCTGCTGGAACGCGAGACGCAGGTCGCCTTCCGCGGCATGCAGACCGTGGACTGGTCGGGGGCGCAGGCCGAGGGCGCCGATGTCGACCAGGTCGGCCGCGGCATCCTGGCCTATGTGCACGCCGCCCCGGACAGCTGGCGCATCCTGCTCAGCCCGCCCGACGGCGGTCCGCCGCAGCTGCGCAAACAGATCGAGGTCGGCCGCAGGTCCTCCCGCGCCATCACCGCCAGGCACCTCTCGCGCTACGCGGGGGTGATGGTCGACCCGAACGGCACCACCACCCGGCTGCTGCTCGCCTCCATCGAGGAGCTGTTCCGCCTGCACCTGGCCGACCCGGTGGCCTGCGACGACGACACCGTGCTGCGCTACCTGCGCTCGATGGTCGGCTGGGCGGTCCGGCTGGAGGCGAGCCGCGCCGGATAGCCGGCCCGCCCACCGACCGGACCCGGCCCCGTCCGAGCATGCCTCATCCGTCGATGGGGACCGGCTCCAGCAGCTGCGGGCGCGGCTCCGGCGCGGCCACCCGCAGGGCGTCGGCGGAGGCGTCGTCGGGCTGGGTCTGCGAGCGGATCTCGGCCTCCACGCGCGAGCGGTAGGTGGCGATCTCGCGTTCGGTCTCGGCCTCGTCCCAGCCGAGCACCGGGGCCACCAGCCGCGCGACCTCCTCGGCGCAGTCCGCGCCCCGGTGGTCGTACTCGATGGAGATGCGGGTGCGCCTGGCCAGGATGTCGTCCAGGTGCAGCGCGCCCTCCGCGGTCACCGCGTACAGCGCCTCCGCGCGCAGATAGGACGGCGCGGCGGTCAGCGGCTCGAGCAGGTCGGGCCGCTGCTCGGCAGGCTCGAGCACCTCACCGATGAGCGAACCGTAGCGGTCGAGCAGGTGCTTGACCCGATGCGGGTGCAGCCCGTACGCCTCGGCCAGCTGCACGGTCTGGTTCACCAGCGCGAAGTACCCCTCGGCGCCGAGCAGACGCACCTTCTCGGTGATGCTCGGCGAGACCCTGGCCGGGATGTCCTGCGCGGCCTCGTCCACCGCGTCGTAGGCCATCACCCGGTAGGTGGTGTACTTGCCGCCCGCGATGGCCACCAGGCCCGGTGCGATGCGGGCCACCGCGTGTTCGCGCGAGAGCTTGGAGGTCGAGTCGCTCTCGCCCGCCAGCAGCGGGCGCAGCCCGGCGTAGACGCCGGTGATGTCGTCGTGGGTCAGCGGGGTGACCAGCACCTCGTTCACCCGGTCCAGCAGGTAGTCGATGTCGGCCCTGGTCGCCGCAGGATGGGCCAGGTCGAGATTCCAGTCGGTGTCAGTGGTGCCGATGATCCAGTGCGCGCCCCACGGGATGACGAACAGCACCGAGGTGGGGGTGCGCAGGATCATGGCGGTGTCGGCGACGATGCGGTCGCGCGGGACCACGATGTGCACGCCCTTGGAGGCGCGCACGTGGAAACGGCCCCTCGTCCTGCTCAGCGCCTGCACCTCGTCGGTCCACACGCCGGTGGCGTTGATCACCACATGCGCCCTGACCTCGGCGGTGCGCCCGTCCTCGGTGTCGCGGATGCGCACCCCGCTCACCCGGTCGGCCTCGCGCAGGAAACCCACCACCTGGGTCGAGGTGCGGATGACCGCGCCGTAGTGCGCGGCGGTGCGGGCGATGGTCATGGTGTGGCGGGCGTCGTCGACCACGGTGTCGTAGTAGCTCACACCGCCGATCAGGGCGTCGCGGCGCAGGCCGGGCGCCAGCCGCAACGCGCCGTGACGGGTCAGATGCCGTTGGCCCGGAACCGATTTCGACCCGCCCATGGTGTCGTAGAGCACCAGTCCGGCGGCCACATAGGGTCGCTCCCAGCCGCGATGGGTCAGCGGGTAGAGGAAACGCAGCGGCTTGACCAGATGCGGCGACAAGGTGGACAGCGCCAGTTCGCGCTCGCGCAGCGCCTCGCGCACCAGGCCGAACTCCAGCTGCTCCAGATAGCGCAGACCGCCGTGGAACATCTTCGACGATCGGCTCGACGTGCCCGAGGCCAGGTCCCGCGCCTCCACGAGGGCCACCGAGAGCCCGCGGGTGGCCGCGTCCAGCGCGATGCCTGCCCCGACGACGCCGCCCCCGACCACGACCACGTCGAAGTGTTCGCCACCGAGGCGCTCCCAGGCCGCGCGGCGCTGTTCGGGTCCGAGCGTCTGGGTCTGCGGTTGCGGTTTCCTGATCATGCTCGACTCCTCCGGCGACTGGTCTGCGAGCGCGCGGTTGCTGCGATGCGCGGGATGGTGGTGCGGGGCAGGCTCGGGTACAGGCTAGGCACCTCGGACGCCGATCGACACGGTGCCTCGCCGCGAGCGGTGGTGGTCTACTCGACGGTAACTCCGTTCGCCCGCGGGCACCCGGGCCGGGCGATGTGATCCCCACCATGCGACCGGTTGCGTATCCTGCCTCCATGCGTCGCTATGTGGCCGCCCTCGATCAAGGCACGACCTCGAGCAGGTGCATCGTCTTCGACCACGGCGGACGCGTCGCGGGCATCGCCCAGCGCGAGCACGAGCAGATCTTCCCGCACCCCGGCTGGGTCGAGCACGACGCCGGAACCATCTGGCGCAACACCGAACTCGTGCTCACCCAGGCGCTCGACGAGCTGGGGCTCGGCCGCGAGGACATCGCCGCGGTCGGCATCACCAACCAGCGCGAGACCACCGTGGTGTGGGATCGGGGCACCGGCGAGCCGATCCACCACGCCATCGTCTGGCAGGACACCCGCACCGACCGGCTGGTCAGCGAACTCGGCGGCGCCGAGGGCCCAGGCCGTTACCAGGACCGCACCGGCCTGCCGCTGTCCACCTACTTCTCCGGCCCCAAGCTGCGCTGGATCCTCGACCACGTGCCGGGCGCGCAGGCGCGCGCGGAGGCCGGCGAGCTGTGCTTCGGCACCGTGGACAGCTGGCTGCTGTGGAACCTGACCGGCGAGCACGTCACCGACGTCACCAACGCCTCACGCACCATGCTCATGGACCTGCGCACCCAGCGCTGGGACGAGGGGATCTGCGCCGACTTCGGCGTGCCGGTGGCGATGCTGCCGCGCATCGCCAGCTCCTCGGAGGTCTACGGCGAGATCACCTCGGGGCCGCTGGCCGGTGTTCCGGTGGCGGGCATCCTCGGCGACCAGCAGGCCGCCACCTTCGGGCAGGCCTGCCTGGCCCCCGGTGAGGCCAAGAACACCTACGGCACCGGCAATTTCATGCTGCTCAACACCGGGACCACCCCGGTGTTCAGCAAGCACGGCCTGCTCACCACGGTCTGCTACCGGCTCGGCGACCAGCCCGCCGTCTACGCCCTCGAAGGCTCCATCGCGGTCACCGGCTCGCTGGTGCAGTGGGTGCGCGACAACCTGGGCCTGATCTCCTCGGCCGCGGAGATCGAACCGCTGGCCCGTAGCGTCGAGGACAACGGCGGCGCCTACATCGTGCCCGCCTTCTCCGGCCTGTTCGCGCCGCGCTGGCGGCCGGACGCGCGCGGGGTGATCGCCGGGCTGACCCGCTTCGTCACCAAGGCGCACCTGGCGCGGGCGGTCCTCGAGTCGACCGCCTTCCAGACCCGCGAGGTGGTCGACGCCATGCGCGCCGACGCCGAGTCCCAGCAGCTCGACCTGGAGCTGACAACGCTGAAGGTGGACGGCGGCATGACCGCCAACGAACTGCTCATGCAGTTCCAGTCCGACATCCTCGACGTGCCGGTGGTGCGTCCGGTGGTCGCCGAGACCACCGCGCTCGGCGCGGCGTACGCGGCCGGACTCGCGGTGGACTACTGGGCGGGCACCGACGACATCAGGGAGAACTGGGCGGCCGACAAGACCTGGCGGCCCTCGATGTCCGCACAGGACCGCAAGACCCTGCTGACCTCCTGGAACAAGGCGGTCGAGCGCACCTACGACTGGGTGGACTGAAGCCGGGCCGGGCGGACTCCTGCCCCGGGGAACTCAGACAGCCGCGGCGGCGTGCGCCCTGGCCAGCCGGGCCACGGCCTCCGCCAGCACCGGCGGCGCCGAGGTGGTGAAACACATCCGCATCGACCCCTGGTAGCCGTCCTCGGCCGCGAACGCCGAGCCGGGCACGTAGGCCACGCCCTCCGCCAGCGCCCCCGCCAGCATGGCCTTGGTGTCGGTGCCGTCGGTGAAGTCGGCCCACACGAACATTCCGCCCGCCGCGTCGGTGCAGACCACCCGCTCGCCGAAGGTCGCACGCACCGCGTTCACCAGCGCCTCGGCCCTGGTGCCGTAGCTGTCGCGCACCCTGGCCAGGTGCCCGGCCAGCCAGTCCTCGTCGGTGAGCAGGTCGGTGGCGATCTGCTGGGTCAGCGCCGAACCGCACAGGTCGGCGCCCTGCTTGAGCAGCTCCACCGCCCGGCAGACCTGGTCGGGGGCGACCATCCAGCCGACCCGCAGCGTCGGCGCGATGATCTTCGAAGCGCTGCCGAGGCGGATCACATGGCGGGAGTAGGAGGCCACCGGCGCCGGGGAGGGCCGGTCGAACCACAGCTCGCCGTAGGGATCGTCCTCGACGACCCAGAAGCCGTACCGCTCGGCGAGCTGCCCCAGTTCGGCCCGCCTGGCCGGCGCGAGGGTGACCCCGCCCGGATTGTGGAAGTTGCTGACGGTGTGCACCAGGGCCGGACGCTCACCCGCGGCCAGCAGCTCGCGCAGCGCGTCCACGCGCATGCCCTCGGCGTCCAGCGGGATCGCGACGATGCGGGCGCCCGCGGCCCGGAAGACCTGCAGGGCGCCGACATAGGCGGGGTCCTCGACGACCACCAGCGCGCCGGGATCGAGCAGCACCTCGGCCAGCAGCGACAGCGCCTGCTGGGAGCCGTGGGTGACGAAGACTTCCGACAGCGGGACCCGCCTGCCCAGCCGCGCGGATTCCCGCTCGGCCAGCACCGCGCGCAGCGGGCCCCAGCCCGGCGACTCGGTGTACTGCAGGCAGCCGGAACCGGCCAGCGCGGCCGCGGCGGCCGCGGCGATGCGTTCGCGCGGCATCAGCTCGGCGTCGGGCAGGCCGCCGGCGAGGCTGACGATCCTCGGGTCGGCGGTGAGCTTGAGGAGGTCACGAATCGCCGAGCTCTGCAGGCCGGCAAGCTTGGCGGACAGCGACGGGAACGTCGACGACATCGAGACCTCCGGGAGACGCCACGGAACGGGATGACTCCACTGTCCCACATTCTGAACCAGAATATGAAACAGCCATCCCGCATCGTGAGACGTCTAGCGTTGATCGATGGCGCTCAGGAAGAACTTCCCTTCTCGCTCGACCACGGTCACACGCTGGGGATACACCGTGGTCTGACCGTCGGGGCGGTGCTCGGTGAGGTCGACGTCGAAGGTGTCCGATGCCACTTCGATGATCCGCAGGCAGTGCGTGGTGCCGACCGGGATCGCCTCGTCGATCGCCTTCTGGATGATCGGCGCGGTGGAGATGTTCAGCGCGTCGTCGGCCACGTACTGACGAGCCCGCTCCCCGCTGCGCTCCACGTAGAAGGCGTACTGGAAGCCGAGGATGGCCTCGGCGCCGCTCTCGGTCGAGCCCTGCCCGTTGCCGACCACGACATTGCCGTTGCGGTTGCTCGGGCAGCTCAGCGCGGCGGTGGTGGTCGCGCCCGCCCCTCGGCCGGTGTCGTCCTCGCCGCTGAGCGAGACGATGGTGACCACGAGGGCGATGAGCAGCACCACCACGACCGCGATGCCGATGATCATGGTGCGGGTGGACGTGCTCGGCGAGGAACCGGAGCCGCCGCCGGACGCGGCGGCCGCGGGCTTGGGCGCCAGCCGCTTGGCGATCGGGTCGTCGGCCCAGGACAGGCCGGGCGGCGAGCCCGCGTCGGCGGGCGGTTTCGGCACGTCGCCGGACTCGGTCGGGCTGTTCCACCAGCGCTGCGGCCCGCCGGGCCCGGACCTGGCCGGTTCGGCGGCCGAGGCGGCGGGCTCGGCGTCCCCCCTGCCGGAGCCGGAGCCGAAACGCACGGTCTCCTCCACCGAGACGTCGGGCTCGGAGCTGTCGGGGGCTCGATAGCGATCGGCGGCGGACGCCGGAAGCTTCACGGTCGGCTCGGCCGGGGCGGGAGCGGGGGCCGACACGGGCGGCGGCGCGGCCGAGGGCGGCGGCGGCGAGCCGTCGGCGGGACGCCAGCCGATCTCGGGGGTGTCGGCCGGGGGTTTCCACGCGGGCCCGCTCTCCGCCAACGGCGGACCGCCGAATTCGTCCACCGGCGGCCCGAAATCGCCGACGGGAGGACCGAAGTCGCCCACGGGAGGACCGAAATCACCTACCGAGGGGCCGAAAGGCAATCCCGGCCGGTCGGTGTCGCGATCCTTCGCGTCTTCCTCGGAAACCACACGAATCCTCTCCCCGGGAACACGCGGGTGGGGCGGCCGTTGCCGACCGCCCCACCCGTCGAATCATCCCGTTCAGTACTGGAACGAACCACCCCACTGGGTGGTCACGCCTGCGACGTTCACCGTCTGCGGCGCGACGTCGCCCGCGGGGACGAGCGGCGGAAGTTTAACCTGGGCGGCCGCTTCCAGCGCGGCGGCGCCGCCGGGCTGCGCGGCGATCCAGCCCTCCACCGCGGCCTTGGCCTCGTTGAGCTGGGTGGTGTCGATGACGAACTCGCCCTTGTTGTCGGCCAGGCCCTCGCCACCGGTGTAGGTGGTGACCTTGATGGTGTTCACGTCGACGAATTCCACCGAGGCGCCCGCCTCGCCCGCGCCGGTCGGGGTGGAGTAGCCGATGGTGCCGACGTAACCGGCCTCGTTGCTGAAGTGGTGGGTGTTGGCGACGTAGCCGGGCAGCAGGGTGCCGCCGTCGATGTTGGCGCCGATCTCCTGATGCGGACCGGTCATCTCGACGACCGGGGCCGCGGGCGCGCTGTCCAGGCGCGGGGCCGACCACCGTGGCTCCTGCACCAGGGTGTCGCTCTCCGAGGGGGTGTCCGACGGCGTGCTCGCGCGCGGCTGCGGCTTCGGCTGCTGCGGCGTGCCCGGGGTGGCCGAATCGGTGTCGTCACCCGATTCGGCGTCCTCGGCCGCGGGATCCTCGACGCCCTCGGGATTCTCGGCGCCCTCCTCGGCAGCGGGCTGATCCGACTGGCCGGGGACCGGCAGCGGCGCCACGCGCGGGGTGGTCACACCGGGCTGGGTCGGGGTGGCCAGCTTCGGATCCTTCTTCGGCTCCGGCATGACCTGTTCCTGCTCGGGCGTGGTGACACCGGGCTGGCTGGGCGTCGGCGTGCTCTCCGACTCGTTCTCGCTCTGCTCGGGCTGCGCGGTGCCCGGCTGGGTGCCCTCGGTGCCCGGGTTGGTGCCCGGCTGAACCGGAGCGGGCGTGGCAGGCGTGGTCGGATCGTTCGGAACGGCCCCCGCCGGCGACGCGAACAGAGTAGCCACGGCAGCGGCGGTGGCCAACGGCAACGAGGTGCTCGCCATCGCCCGCTGGGTCCGACTCGGCTTACGATGTTTCACTTTTCGCCAATCCCTTTCCCGGGTGCGCCCGCGGATCCGGCCGCACTCAGTTGTCCTCGACGAGACACGCCGGATCGCCAGAACGGCCGAAAGCCGTTCTCGGTCGGGGCCGTTCACGTCGGATCGGAAAGGATCTCCCCCCCATACACCACAACCCCAGGGCGATCCGCTCGATCGCATCTCTCGCGAGCGAGTCAACCACACCACGGGCATCACTGGCAACGCGGACGAAGCCGCGCACCGACCGGGTTATCGGCCACGCGCGGACGGTGTTTCAGTCCAGATCGTCGTGGCGCATGAGCAGGCGCGCGGCCTCGGTGACCGAACCGGTGAGCGAGGGGTACACCGAGAAGGTCTGGGCCAGGTCGTTGACGGTCAGGTTGTTCTGCACCGCCAGCGCGATGGGCAGGATCAGCTCCGAGGCGATCGGGGCGACCACGACACCGCCGATGACCACGCCGGTGGCCGGGCGGCAGAAGATCTTGACGAAACCCCGGCGCAGGCCCGACATCTTGGCGCGCGGATTGGTGTTCAGCGGCAGCATGACCGTGCGCGCGGGCACCTCGCCGTTGTCGATCGCGGTCTGGGAGACGCCGACGGTGGCGATCTCCGGCCGGGTGAACACCGCTGAGGCCACGGTCTTGAGCCGGATCGGGCTGACCCCCTCGCCGAGCGCGTGGTACATCGCGATGCGGCCCTGCATGGCCGCGACCGAGGCCAGCGGCAGCAGGCCGGTGCAGTCGCCCGCGGCGTACACGCTGGAGACCGAGGTGCGCGAAACCCGGTCCACCCGCAGGTACCCGCCCCGGTCGAGCTCGATGCCGATCTTGTCCAGCCCGAGATCGTCGGTGTTGGGGGTGGAACCGACGGTCATCAGCGCGTGCGTTCCGGTCACCGTGCGGCCGTCGGCGAGCTCGACCACCACGCCGTCGGCGGTGCGCTTCACCGCGTCGGCGCGGGCGTGTTTGACCAGCTCGACGCCGCGCTCGGCCAGCGCCTCCTCCAGCACGAGGGCGGCGTCGGCGTCCTCGCCCGGCAGCACCCGGTCACGGCTGGAGACCAGCTTCACCTGCACGCCCATCTCGGTGTAGGCGGAGACGAACTCGGCGCCGGTCACGCCGGAACCGACCACCACCAGCGTCTGCGGCAGCTCGCGCAGGTCGTAGAGCTGACGCCAGGTGAGGATGCGCTCGCCGTCGGGCTCCGCGCCGGGCAGCACCCGCGGGCTCGCGCCGGTGGCGATCAGCACCACCTCGGCCTCGATCGAGCGCTCGCGGCCGTCGGCGGTCTCCACCACCAGGCTGTGCGGGGACCGCCCCGGCGCGGGATCGGTGAACCGCGCCCGGCCGGAGACCAGGGTCACACCGGCGGACTGGAGTTTGGAGCGGATGTCGGAGGACTGCGCCAGCGCCAGCGCCTTGACGCGCGCGTGCACCTCCGGCAACTGCACAGCGGCCTGGTCGGGGTCGAGGGTGATGCCGAGCCCGCGCGCACGGCGCAGGTCGGTGCGCATGCCCGTGGAGGCGATGAAGGTCTTGGAGGGCACACAATCCCACAGCACACACGCCCCGCCGATGCCGTCCCGATCGATCAGGGTCACCTGGGCGCCGTGCTGCGCCGCCACCAGCGCGGCTTCGTAGCCGGCCGGTCCGCCGCCGATGATCGCGATTCGGGTCATGGGTACTTCCCTTTCGGCTCGTCGACCGGGATCTCCGGTGTGGGCTTCACGTTAATCGCCGAGCCGATGTCGGGCTCACCACACACCTGGACAGAGGATGCGCGGCGAACTGTTACCCGGGCAGGCTAACCTTTGCAACGTGCCGATTTACGCCGCTTACGGGTCGAACATGGACTCGTCGCAGATGCTCGAGCGCTGTCCGCACTCCCCCATGTCCGGGACCGGCTGGTTGGAGGGCTGGCGGCTGACCTTCGCCGGTGACGACATCGGCTGGGAGGGCCCGCT
>Ga0079224_100000573_pt1 | contig 36940 bp, 38 predicted proteins | sample Stecom2015_FD_80414 | JGI IMG/M metagenome (GOLD analysis project Ga0079224, IMG submission 80414) | Agricultural soil microbial communities from Utah to study Nitrogen management - Steer compost 2015 | ecosystem: Environmental > Terrestrial > Soil > Agricultural land | place: USA: Utah... | reverse complement strand
CCGCCGTCGCCCGAGAAGCCGGGGTTGCCGGCCAGACCAGCCAGCCGGTCGATGTCGCCCACCGCCGCGCCCGCGGGACTCACCCCCAGCGCGCCCGTCCCGGCGACCAGCACAGCCACCGCTGCGATCCGCACGATTCGACCCGTCCAGGACATGGCCCACCTCCGCGCTCACCCGGCGGCGCGCACCTACACCCGAGCACGAGATCTGTGCGTGGTTCCGTGCGGCATGCGCACGCAGACCCGCACAGATCTCGTGCTCGGTCAGCAGGTGGCGTCGAGGGCGAGGCCGACGAGGCCGCCCTCCTCGGCGGTGTCGCCGGGCGGGCCGGCCAGCCCGGCGCCGGACACGCCGTCGGCGCGGGGGCGCAGCAGCGGGCTGGTGGCGGCCGGGTCGCGCAGGTCGGTGACCTGGCCGGCGACCTCGGCTCGCTGGGCCTGCAGGATCCGGGCCGGGTCCTGGTAGGTGATCGTGTCGGTGTAGGTGGTCGTCTCGCCGAGCGTGGCGGCGAAGCGCTGCACCTCGACGGTGAACGCGTCGCCGCGGCTGGTGGTGCCGGCGCCGGTCACGACGAGCAGCGCCCGGGCGGCGTCCGGCTCGGCCGGGTCCGGTTCGAGGCGGCACTCGACGACCTCGAAGGGTCGGGCGGTCCCGCCGACCACGACGGTCCCCTGCCCGGAGGGGCCCGGCGCGGGCGGGGCGGGCACGGTGGGCGCGGTGGTGGCCGAGGCCGGCTCGGGCGCGCCGTCGCCGCTCCCGCCGCCTCCCGACGAGCAGGCCGCCAGGCCCAGGAGCGCCACGACCCCCACCGCCGCCCCGCGCCTCGCCGCGCCGCGGCGCCAGGACCGGCCGACGGGCGCGCCCGGTCGGCGACGGGTGAGGTCAGCCACCGGCGCGGCGCCGCCGGCGCTCGGCTTGGGTCTGCTTCCAGCGGATGGCTCGCGCCTCGTACTGGCGATGGAGGAGCCGGCCGGGCTGCCAGAGGTACCAGCGCAGCCCGGCGTACGCGAGCGCGTAGGCCACGAGCAGCACCGGGTGGAGGCGCAGGAACGGGTACAGCACGACGACGATGAGCAGCCCGACCACGAGGTTGTACGGGAACGGGTGCGCAGCCTGGAGGTCGTCGAACTTCTCCAGGTTGCTGCGCTCGTCGCGGCTGCCGTCGGCGTTCGGGGCTACTCCCACTCGATCGTGCCCGGGGGCTTCGAGGTGACGTCGAGGACCACCCGGTTCACCTCCGGCACCTCGTTGGTGATGCGGGTGGAGATGGCGGCCAGCACGTCGTAGGGGACGCGGGTCCAGTCGGCGGTCATCGCGTCCTCGCTCGACACGGGCCGCAGCACGACCGGGTGCCCGTAGGTGCGGCCGTCGCCCTGGACGCCGACGGAGCGCACGTCGGCCAGCAGCACCACCGGGCACTGCCAGATCTCGCGGTCGAGCCCGGCGGCGGTGAGCTCCTCGCGGGTGATGGCGTCGGCGGCCCGCAGGATGGCGAGGCGCTCGCGGGTCACCTCGCCGACGATGCGGATGGCGAGGCCCGGGCCCGGGAACGGCTGGCGCCACACGATCGGCTCGGGCAGGCCCAGCTCGAGGCCAACCTTGCGGACCTCGTCCTTGAACAGGGCGCGCAGCGGCTCGACGAGCTGGAACTGCAGGTCGTCGGGCAGGCCGCCCACGTTGTGGTGGCTCTTGATGTTGGCGGTGCCGGTCCCGCCGCCGGACTCGACCACGTCGGGGTAGAGCGTGCCCTGCACGAGGAACTCGACGGTCTCGCCGTGGGCGCCGGCTTCAGCGATCACCTCGCGGGCCGCGGCCTCGAAGACCCGGATGAACTCCCGGCCGATGATCTTGCGCTTCTCCTCCGGGTCGGTCACCCCGGCCAGCGCCCCGAGGAACCGGTCCTGGGCGTCGACGACCTTGAGGGACACGCCGGTGGCGGCCACGAAGTCCCGCTCCACCTGCTCGGGCTCACCCTGCCGCAGGAGCCCGTGGTCGACGAACACGCAGGTGAGCCGGTCCCCCACGGCCCGGTGCACGAGCGCGGCGGCCACGGCGGAGTCGACCCCGCCGGAGAGGGCGCAGAGGACCCGCTTGTCGCCGACGGTGGCCTGGATGGCGGCGATCTGGTCTTCGATGACGTTCGAGGTGGTCCAGGTGGGGGCGATACCGGCCAGCTCGTAGAGGAAGTGCTCGAGGACGGCCTGGCCGTGCTCGGGGTGGAGCACCTCGGGGTGGAACTGCACGCCGGCGTGGCGGCGGCCCGGGTGCTCGAACGCGGCGACGGCGGCCCCGGCGGTGCGAGCGGTGACGACGAAGCCCTCGGGGGCCTCGGACACGGCGTCGCCGTGGCTCATCCAGACGGTCTGCTCGCGGGGCAGGCCGTGGAAGAGCGTGGAGTCCGCGCCGGTCACCTGCAGGGCGGTGCGGCCGTACTCGGCCCGGCCCGTGCGCTCCACGGTGCCGCCGAGGGCCTGGGCCATCGCCTGGAACCCGTAGCAGATCCCGAACGTGGGGACGCCGGCCTCGAACAGCGCCGGGTCCACCTTGGGTGCGTCGTCGGCGTACACCGACGACGGGCCGCCGGAGAGGATGATGGCGGCCGGGTTCCGGGCGAGGACCTCCTCCACGGTGGCGGTGTGGGGGACGATCTCGCTGTAGACGCGGGCCTCTCGGACGCGGCGGGCGATCAGCTGCGCGTACTGGGCGCCGAAGTCGACGACCAGGACCGGGCGGTCCGCGCCGGGTGCGCTCATCGGAGCGTGACCACCTCGGCCTTCTGGAACTCCTTGACCGTCTCGTAGCCGCAGAGCGCCATGGCTCGGCGGAGGGCACCGAGCAGGTTCCGGCGCCCGTCGGCCTCGTGGGCCGGTCCGACGAGGATCTCCTCGAAGGTGCCGCGGGGCTCGACGGCCACCCGGTTGCTGCGGGGCAGGGTGGCGTGCACGGCGGTGGTGCCCCAGTGGTAGCCCCGGCCGGGCGCCTCGGTGGCGGCGGCCAGCGGCGTGCCGATCATCACGGCGTCGGCGCCGCAGGCGATGGCCTTGGCGATGTCGCCGCCGGTGCTCATGCCGCCGTCGGCGATGACGTGCACGTAGATGCCGGTCTCGTCGAGGTGGCGCATCCGCGCCGAGCGGGCGTCGGCGATGGCGGTGGCCATCGGGGCCCCGATGCCGAGCACGTGACGGGTGGTGCCCGCCGCGCCGGAGCCGGCCCCCACGAGCACGCCGGCGGCGCCGGTGCGCATCAGGTGCAGGGCGGACTGGTACGAGGTGCACCCGCCGACGATCACGGGGATCTCGTAGTGGCGGATGAAGTCCTTCAGGTTGAGCGGCTCGGTGGCCCGGGACACGTGCTCGGCCGACACGACCGTGCCCTGGATGACGAGCAGGTCGGGCTCGGCCTTCAGGATGTGCGGGGCCAGCGCGAGCGTGTGCTGCGGGCTGACGGCGACGGCCACGGTGACGCCGGAGGCCCGCAGGTCCGCGATGCGCTGCTCGACCAGGCTGGGCTGGACCGGCGCGGCGTACACCTCCTGCATCCGGCTGATCGCCTTCTCCGGGGCCAGCCCGGCGATCTCCTCAAGGATCGGGTCGGCGTCCTCGTAGCGGGTCCAGAGCCCCTCGAGGTGGAGCACGGCCATCGCCCCGAGCCGGTCGAGCTCGACCGCGGTGGCGGGCGAGACGACGCTGTCGGACGGCGAGGCCATGATCGGCAGGTCGAAGCGGAAGGCGTCGATCTCCCAGGAGATGTCGACGTCCTCGGGGTCGCGGGTGCGTCGGCTCGGCACGATCGCGATCTCGTCGAAGCCGTAGGCGCGGCGGCCGGTCTTGCCGATGCCGATCTCCACGTCAGCCATGGCGGGAGCCCTTCAGGTGGGGACGGGGAAAGGTCCAAGCGTACCCGTGGCCGGACCTCGGCCCGGAACCCGCCCCCGGGCGCCGCCCGCGGCCGCGAGCCCGGTCGACGCGCTGGGTGGGTGGATCGGCACGCTCGGTGTGGGGGATGCTCGGACGATGCGCCACACCGCCATCGTCCTGCTCGCCGCCGGCTCCGCCGCCCTCGCCGCCTGCGGTGACGACGACGGCAGCTCCCCCGACGGGAGCGCCCTGGTCGACGCGTTCGACGCGCGGGCGACCGCGCTCTACGAGGCGGAGGACCGCGACCGCGACGAGGAGTTTGCCCGGGGACTGGCCCTCGACGACTGCCCGATCCTCAACGACGAGCACGCCGAGGCCGTCCTCGCCGCCGCCGAGATCGACGCCGACGAGCCCGCGGCGCGCGGCGGCTACCTGCAGGGTGTGCCCGGCGAGAGCGAGATCCTGACCTGCTGGCTCAGCGGCGGCGACGGGCCCGAGGACCGGGTGGCGCTGACGCTCGGCACCACGCTGCGCGACGTCGACCAGGTCGAGCAGGCCGTCCGCCGCAGCGGGTTCCCCGACGCCCAGCGAGTGGAGGTCGACGCGCCGGGCCTGCCCGACGACGAGGTCCTCGTGCTCCAGGTGGAGCGCTCGACGAAGGCCTATTGGGTCGGCGACGGATTCTTGGTCTCCGTGGACCTCCTCTCCGCTGAGGACGAGGCGCCCGCAGCCGACCAGGAGCGGGCCGCCGCCACCCTCGCCGCCGCCGTCGAGCAGGTGGACGACGCGCTGACGGGCTGACCCGCCCGCCGGCGCCCGCGCTCAGCGGGCGGCGAGGAGGTCCCCGCAGAAGCGGGTGACGTGGTCGACGAGCGCATCCGGGCGCTCCCAGGGCACGAAGTGGCCGCAGCGCTCCAGGCGGTGCGGCCCGTCGTGGTCCGGGAAGACGACGGCGGCCATCTCGTCGAAGGCCGGGTAGATCACGTGGTCCGACGGGCCGAAGAGCAGGAGCGCCCGCACGTCCGGGTTGCGGGCCAGCAGCGGGCGCTCGGCGCGGGCGGCGGGATCGAACGCGCTCTCGTAGGTGCGGAACGAGGCCCGCAGCGAGGTGCCGTCACCGAAGGGCTCGGTGTGGAAGTCCACCTCGGGCGTGCCCCCGTAGGGCCCGAACGGCGCCGGCGCGTCGCCCATGAAGGCACCCGGGTGGGCCCACAGGCGCGACGTGTAGAACGTCGCCACGTACCGGCGGCGCAGCTCGGGGGTGGCCAGCTCGGCGGCGAGGGCGTCGGCGTCGAGGCCCTGGCGGAAGAAGTAGTCGGCGGCTTCGCGGGGCGGTCGGCTGTCCATCCCCGCCATGCGCTCCTTGTCGTAGGGCAGCGGCGAGTTGAACAGCACGAGCCGCTCGGTGAGCTCGGGGAAGCGCAGGGCGAGGTCCTGCACGACGGGGCCGCCGAGGTCGCCGCCGCAGAGCACGACCCGCTCGTGGCCGAGGCCGTCGGTGAGGAGGGCGTGGAGGTCCAGGCTGTGGGAGGCGACGTCGCCGAAGCCGTCGGGGCCGGGCTCGCTGTCGCCGAAGCCCCGGAGGTCGGGGGCGATCACCTCGAACCCGGCGGCGGCCAGCGGCTCGATCACCTTCCACCAGATGCGCTTGGTCTCCGGCCAGCCGTGCACGCAGAGCAGGGGCACGCCGCCGGGGTTCTCCCGCACGTAGGCCTGGCGGAACCCGCGGCCGTCGAAGGTGTGGACGGCGAAGCGGTCGGGGTCGAGGTGGGCGGGCAGGTCGGCCACGCCCCGAACCTAGGCCCTCGCAGCCGAGGTCCGGGTCGGCGGGCGCCGGCGGCGCCGGCGCGTCAGGCCAGCTCGTCGATCAGCGCCCAGAGCGCGTCGACGTGGCGGGCCTCGGTGGCCTGGGTGCCCACCGCCACCCGGAGCACGAACCGCCCGTCGAGGCGGGTGTGGGTGAGGAACACCCGCCCGGTGGCGTTCAGGCGGGTGAGCAGCGCCTCGGAAGCCTCGTCGCCGTCGACGTGGTGGAAGCACACGAGGTCGAGCGGGTGGGGGGCGCTCAGCTCGAGGCGGGGGTGGGCGGCGATGCGGGCGGCCAGGTCCTGGGCCAGGGCCGTCTGGTGGCGGACGTGGCGACGCAGGCCCTCGGCGCCGTAGGAGCGGATCACGAACCACAGCTTGAGCGCCCGGAACCGGCGGCCGAGCGGGATCTGCCAGTCGCGGTAGTCGATGACGGCGCCGCTCTCGGTGGCCGCGTTCCGCAGGTACTCGGGCAGGACCGACAGGGCGGCGACGAGCGGCTGGCGGTCGGCCACCCAGAAGCAGTCGCAGTCGAAGTTGGTGAGCAGCCGCTTGTGCGGGTTCATGCAGAAGCTGTCGGCCCGGTCGAGGCCGTCGGCGATCCAGCGCAGCTCGGGCAGGAGCAGGTGCGCGCCGGCGTGGGCGCCGTCGACGTGGAGCCAGGCGCCGTGCTCGGCGGCGACGTCGGCCATCGCCCCCACCGGATCGAGGGCGGTCGACGAGGTGGTGCCGAGGTTGGCGACCACGAGGGTGGGGACGAGCCCGGCCGCCGCGTCGGCTGCCATCAGCTCGGCGAGGTGCTCGGGTCGGGCGGCGAACGCGTCGTCCACGTCGACGAGGCGGAGCTGGTCGGGGTGCAGGCCGGCCACCCTCACGGCCTTCTCCACGGAGCTGTGGGCCTGGCCGGAGGTGTACACCCGCAGGCGGTCGAACGGCCCGTCGCCCGCGGCCCGCCAGCGGGCCGCGACGAGGGCGCACAGGGTGGCGCTCGACGCCGAGTCCTGGATGACGCCGCCGCCCGCTGCGGTGGAGCGGAACCGCTCGGGCAGGCCGAGGAGCTCGGCCATCCAGTCGAGGACGTGGGTCTCGAGCTCGGTGACCGCCGGGGAGGTCGACCAGAGCATCCCCTGCACGCCGAGCGTCGACGAGATCAGGTCGGCGAGCACCGACGGCCCGGACGCCCCGGTCGGGAAGTAGGCGAACCAGCCCGGGTGCTGCCAGTGGCTGAGCGCGGGGGTGACGACGCGGTCGAGGTCGGCGAGGAGGTCCTCGAACGCCTCCGGGGCTTCCGGCGGCGAGGGCGGGAGCTGGTCCCGCACCCACCCCGGCTCGACCTCGCTCGTCACGGGTCGGGCCTCGAGCGTCTCGAGGTAGCGAGCCGCCCACTCCACCGCGGCGTGCCCGTAGCGGCGTAGGTCGTCGGGCGTCCAGTGCGCTGCGCCGTCGGTCGCGTCCACGACCCGGGAGGCTACGGCCCGGCGGCCGACCGACCGGCATCCGCTATTGTTCCAGTCGATGCTGTGAAAAGGTCGTCGACCAGGAGGAGCCGATCAGGTGCGCGCGACCACGGAGCAGACCCCCGAGCCCGTCGACGCCCAGCACGGCCTCGACGGCGTCACCGAGTCCCTCCTCGTCCGCGCCCACCCGGGCCTCTGCGAGGGGTGGGGCGAGTGCCACCGGTGGGCGCCGGAGGTGTACCCCCTCGACGACGAGGGTCGGATCGACGTCCACGTCCTCGAGGTGCCGCCGGAGCTGGCCCGCCAGGCGTGGATCGCAGCGCAGGCCTGCCCGGCGCAGGTCATCTCGCTGGTGGGGGTGGTGCGGCGAGGCGGCACATCGGGAGGCGACGACCGGGACCACTAGACTTCACCCATGGCGACCTCCCCCAGCCCCTTCCCCGAGCACGAAGGCGTGGCAGGCGGAGGAGCAGCTGGCGACGGGAGCCTCCCCCCGAAGTTCGCCAAGGAGGGGATCACCTTCGACGACGTGCTGCTCCTGCCGGCGGAGTCGAGCGTGCTCCCCCACGAGGTGAGCACCACGGCGCAGCTCACGCCACGAATCCAGCTGAGCATCCCGATCGTCTCCGCGGCGATGGACACGGTCACCGAGTCCCGCCTCGCCATCGCCATGGCCCGCCTCGGCGGCATCGGCGTGATCCACCGCAACCTGTCCATCGAGGAGCAGGTGGGTGAGGTCGACCGGGTGAAGCGCAGCCAGAGCGGGATGATCACCGACCCGGTGACCCTGCCGGCCGACGTGCCCGTCACCCGGGCCCTCGAGCTCATGGCCCGGTTCAAGATCTCGGGCATCCCGATCACCGACAGCGCCGGCAAGCTCGTCGGCATCCTCACCAACCGCGACCTGCGCTTCGTCGAGGACCACGACCAGCCGATCGCCAACGTGATGAAGCAGCCCCCGCTCGTCACCGCGCCGGTGGGCACCACGCTCGAGCAGGCCAAGGACATCCTCTGGCAGCACCGGATCGAGAAGCTCCCGATCGTCGACGGCGACGGCGTGCTGCGGGGCCTGATCACCGTCAAGGACATCAAGAAGCAGACCGAGTACCCCAACGCCACCCAGGACGAGCAGGGCCGGCTGCGGGTCGCCGCCGCCGTGGGGGCCGGCGCCGACGCCCTCGACCGGGCCGAGCAGCTCGTGGCCGCCGGGGTCGACGTGCTCGTCGTCGACACCTCGCACGGGCACAACCAGGGTGTGCTCGAGACGGTGAAGCGCATCAAGGGCGCGCTCGACGTCGAGGTGATCGGCGGGAACATCGCCACCGCCGAGGCCGTCGACGCGCTCGTGGCCGCCGGGGCCGACGGCGTGAAGACCGGGGTGGGCCCCGGATCGATCTGCACCACCCGGGTGGTGGCCGGGGTGGGCGTGCCGCAGCTCACCGCGGTGTACGACTGCGCCGTGGCCGCCCGCCGCCACGGGATCACCCTCATCTCCGACGGCGGCATCCAGCTGTCGGGCGACATCCCGAAGGCGATCGCCGCCGGGGCCGACACGGTGATGCTCGGCTCGCTGCTGGCCGGGGTGGACGAGTCCCCGGGCGAAGTCGTCCTCCACCAGGGCGAGCGGTACAAGGAGTACCGGGGCATGGGCTCGCTGGGGGCGATGAAGGCCCGGTCGTTCTCCAAGGACCGCTACTTCCAGGGCGACGTGGTCGACGCCGAGAAGCTCGTGCCCGAGGGCATCGAGGGCCGGGTGGCCTACAAGGGCCCGCTGGCCAACGTCGTGTACCAGCTCGTCGGCGGTCTCCGGCAGGCGATGGGCTACTGCGGCACCGCCACGATCCCCGAGCTGCAGGAGCGGGGCCGGTTCGTGCGGATCTCCGCCGCCGGCCTGCGCGAGAGCCACCCCCACGACATCACGATCACCAAGGAAGCCCCCAACTACTGGTGACCCCAACGAGATCTGTGTGCGTTTCGATGCGGTAGCCGCACGAAAGCCCGCACAGATCTCGTGTCGGGTAGGCAGGGGGCGATGAGCGAGGGTCGCCACGTCGTGCTGCTCGGGCTGATGGGCGGTGGGAAGACGTCGGTGGGGCGGCGGGTGGCGGCCCGCCTGGGGCGCCCGCTCCTCGACGGCGACGCCCTGCTCGAGGCCCGCACCGGCCGCACCGCGGCCGAGATCGCCGACTCGGAGGGGCTCGACCGGCTCCACGGGCTGGAGGCCGAGATCGCGATGGAGGCGCTGGCCTCGACCGAGCCGGCGGTCGTCAGCCCGGCGGCGTCGGTGGTCGAGGTCGACGCGGTCCGCGCCGCCCTGGCCGGCCACGCCGTCGTGTGGCTGGCGGCGTCAGCCGCGCACCACGCTCGGGCAGCGGTGGGGAAGGACCACCGGCCGCTGCTCGACGGCGACCCGCTCGCCCTCTTCGAGCACCAGCTCGCCGTGCGGGGCCCGCTCAGGCCATCGGTGGCCGAGCTCGTCATCGACGTGGAGACCGCCACGAAGGACGAGCAGGCCGACGCCGTGGTGGCGCTCCTCCAGCGCCACCACCCCGAGCTCTGACCGCGACCGCGGGCCGCCGCCGCGGTCAGAGGTGGTCGAGCTGGCGGCGGGCGAGCGTGCCGGTGACGAGCCCGAGGAGCTGGCGCAGCATCGCCGCGGTGGCGCCCCAGAGGGTGTCGCCCTCGAGCTCGAAGAAGAAGATGGGCCGGTCCTCGGCCCACGGGAGCTGCCAGCGCTCCTCCCGGTAGATGGCCGGGTCGAGCAGCTCGGCCACCGGGACGTGCAGGACGGCGGACACCTCGGCCGGGTTGGGACGGGTGTCGGGCCGGCCGGGGAGGGCCCCGACGTAGGGGACGATGAACGAGCGGCTGGTGACGGTGGCCAGGTGGTCGAGCTCGCCGATCTGCTCCACGTCGTCGGGCGGCAGGCCGATCTCCTCCTGCGCCTCCCGCAGCGCCGTCTCCCAGAGCGTCTCGCCGGGGTCCTGACCGCCGCCGGGGAAGCTGACCTCACCGGAGTGGGAGCGCAGGTTCCAGGTGCGCCGGGTGAGCACGACCCACAGCTCGCCGTCGTCCTCGTAGAGCGGGGCCAGCACGGCCGACGCCCGGTCGATGCCCGGCAGCGTCTCGCGCTCGGACGGCAGCGCCGGGCCGGCCCGGCCGAGGGCCTCGCGCACGTCGTCGAGGCGGGGGCGCCGGGCGGCGGCGGGCAGGTCGGCCCACGGGGCGGGCCGCCCCGCCCGGGCGGTCAGCGGTCGGGGGATGATCTGGTCGCCCCCTCGCCCCGACGGGACCGGGACCGGTGGCGGCGGGAACGGCTCGCCGGGCCGCGGGAAGCCGGGCATGCCGCGCCGGGCGGCCTCCCGGGCCGACAGGATCGGGGGGTCGTAGCCGTCGATCGGGTCGGCGACGGCTTCCTCGAGGTCGTCCTCGTGGGCGTCGGTGGCGGGCTGGCCCTCAGGCGTCGGCATCGGCCCGCTGCTCGGCGGCCAGCGACTCCAGCAGGTCCCGCAGTCCGTGGGTCTTCAGGTTGCTCATCACCCGGCCCGGCGGCGTCTCGCCCCGCTCCCACTCCATCCAGTCGGCGAGGAGCTTGCTGGGGTCAGGAGGCGGTCGATCCATGCCCGGGAGGCTACCGGCGCCGGAGCAGAGCCAGGCGGGGCGGGGCCGGTCGGCTCGCCGATCGCGCCGCCGTTCCGGCACCCTGGAGGGGTGACCCGACGACTCGTCCTCGCCTCTGCCTCCCCGGCCCGTCGCCGCGTGCTGCAAGAGGCTGGCTTCGCCCCCGAGGTGGTGGTGAGCGGCGCGCCCGAGGACGGGGTGACCGGGTCCACCGCGGAGGTGGCGGAGGCGCTGGCCGAGCGCAAGGCCACGGCGGTGGCCGCGACCCTCGACGGGGAGCCGGCGATCGTCGTCGGCTGCGACTCGGTCCTCGACGTCGACGGCGAGACCCGCGGCAAGCCGGCGTCGCTCGACCAGGCCCGGGCCTGGTGGGCGTCGGTGGCCGGACGCTCCGCCGTGCTGCACACCGGGCACTGCGTGATCGACACCAAGACGGGCCGCCAGGCCAGCGGGGTGGCGAGCACCACCGTCCACTACGGCGAGCCGACCCCGGAGGAGATCGAGGCCTACCTGGCCACCGGGGAGCCCCTCGCCGTGGCCGGCGCCTTCACGATCGACGGCTACGCCGCCCCGTTCGTGACCGGCATCGAGGGGGACCACGGCAACGTGCTCGGCCTGTCGCTGCCGCTCCTGCGCACGCTCCTCGCCGACATCGACGTGGCGATCACCGACCTGTGGGTGCCCCGGTGACCGACCTCCGCGCCCGCGCAGCGCCCGCCGAGCAGCCGGCGACGCCGGGGCCGCTGCGCATCGGGCCGCTGTCGGTCGACCCGCCGGTGGTCCTCGCGCCGATGGCGGGCGTCACCGACGGGCCGTTCCGGGGCCTGTGCTCGCGCTTCGGCGCCGGGCTGTACGTGTCGGAGATGATCACGGCCCGGGCGGTGGTGGAGCGCAACGAGAAGACGCTCGGGATGCTGCGCTTCGACGGCTCGGAGACCACCCGCAGCGTGCAGCTGTACGGCACCGCCCCGACCACGATGGGTGAGGCGGTGCGGTTCCTCGTGGGCGAGGTGGGCGTCGACCACATCGACATGAACTTCGGCTGCCCGGTCCCGAAGGTGACCCGCAAGGGGGGTGGGGCGGCGCTGCCGGTGCGCCGGGTGCTGCTGCGCGAGATCGTGCGCGCGGCGGTGCGGGCGGCCGGCGACGTGCCGGTGACGGTCAAGTTCCGGATGGGGGTGGACGACTTGGTCCTCACCTACCTGGAGACGGGCCGCATCGCCGCCGACGAGGGGGCGGCGGCCATCGCGCTGCACGCCCGCACGGCCGAGCAGCTCTACAGCGGGCAGGCCCGCTGGGACGCCATCGCGGCCCTGAAGGCCGAGGTCACCGGCATCCCGGTGCTCGGCAACGGCGACGTCTGGGAGGCGTCGGACGCCCTCGCCATGGTGGCCGAGACGGGGTGCGACGGCGTGGTGATCGGCCGGGGGTGCCTCGGCCGGCCGTGGCTGTTCCGGGACCTGGCCGACGCGTTCGCGGGCCGACCGGTGCAGCCCCCGCCGCGGCTCGGCGAGGTGGCGGCGGTCATGCGCGAGCACGCCGAGCGCCTCGTGGACTGGTACGGCGAGACGAGCGGCATGAAGGCGTTCCGCAAGCACGCCGGCTGGTACTTCACCGGCTACCCGGTGGGCAGCGAGCTGCGTCGCCGGGGCTCGATGGTGTCGACCCTGGCCGACCTCGACGCCATCCTGGCCGAGCTCGACCCCGACGCCACGATCCGCGACAACGCCCTGCGCGCCCCCCGGGGCCACACCAACGGCCCCCGTCCCGTCCATCTCCCCGACGGGTGGCTCGCCCTCCGCGACGACCCCACCCCGCCCAAGGGCGCCGAGATCCTCGCCAGCGGCGGCTGACCCCCGCGGGCGCGAGGCAATGCGTCCCGCCAGCGCGCTCTCGAGGCGATGCGTCCCACATGTGGGACGCATCGCCTCAACCGCGACGTCGCGGGACGCATTGCCTCGCCCACGGTCGGGGCGGTGGCGAGATGGGCGGTGGGCGCCCGGACGACGGCGAACGGCCGCCCCGAAGGGCGGCCGTTCACCAGAAGGGGTTCGCCGAGGCGAATCGCTACATCATGCCGCCCATGCCGCCCATGCCGCCGGGCATGCCGCCGGCGGGGGCCTCGGGCTCGGGGGCGTCGGTGACGAGCACCTCGGTGGTGAGGATCATCGAGGCGATCGACGCCGCGTTCTGCAGCGCGGCCCGGGTGACCTTGGCCGGGTCGATGACACCGGCCTTCACCAGGTCCTCGAACTCACCGGTGGCGGCGTTGAAGCCGGTGCTGCCGGTCTCGCGCTCCACCTGGGTCACGATGACCGCACCCTCGTGGCCGGCGTTGTCGGCGATGAGCCGAGCCGGGGCCTCGAGGCAGCGCAGGACCGAGCGGGCGCCGGTGGCCTCGTCGCCCGAGAGCGAGTCGGCGACCTTGGCCACGTCGGCCTTGGCCCGCAGGAGGGCGGTGCCACCGCCGGCGACGATGCCCTCCTCGATGGCGGCCCGGGTGGCCGAGAGGGCGTCCTCGATGCGGTGCTTCTTCTCCTTCAGCTCCACCTCGGTGGCGGCGCCGACCTTCACGACGGCCACGCCGCCGGCCAGCTTGGCCAGGCGCTCCTGGAGCTTCTCGCGGTCCCAGTCGGAGTCGGTGTCTTCGATCTCCCGCTTGATCTGGGCGATCCGGCCCTTCACGTCCTCCTCGGAGCCGCCGCCCTCGACGATGGTGGTCTCGTCCTTGGTGACGACCACCTTGCGGGCGGTGCCCAGCAGGTCGAGGGTGACGTTCTCGAGCTTGAGGCCGACCTCCTCGGCCACGACCTGGCCGCCGGTGAGGATCGCCATGTCCTGGAGCATCGCCTTGCGGCGCTCACCGAAGCCGGGGGCCTTCACGGCCACCGAGCTAAAGGTGCCGCGGATCTTATTGACGACGAGCGTGGCGAGCGCCTCGCCCTCGACGTCCTCGGCCACGACCAGGAGCGGCTTGCCGGCCTGCATGACCTTCTCGAGGATCGGGAGGAGGTCCTGGACCGAGGAGATCTTGCTGTTCACGAAGAGGATGTACGGGTCCTCGAGGACCGCCTCCTGCCGCTCCGCGTCGGTGACGAAGTACGGCGACAGGAAGCCCTTGTCGAACTGCATGCCCTCGGTGAAGTCGAGCTCCATGCCGAAGGTGTTCGACTCCTCGATGGTGACGACGCCGTCCTTGCCGACCTTGTCGATCGCCTCGGCGAGCACCTCGCCGACCGCCGGGTCGGCCGCGGAGAGGCCGGCCACCTGGGCGATCTCGGACTTGTCGTCGATCTCCTTCGCCTGGGACTTGATGGCCTCGACGGCGGCCTCGACCGCCTGCTCGATGCCGCGCTTCAGCCCGAGCGGGCTGGCGCCGGCGGCGACGTTGCGGAGGCCCTCGCGGACCAGGGCCTGCGCCAGCACCGTGGCGGTGGTGGTGCCGTCACCAGCGATGTCGTTGGTCTTGGTCGCCACCTCCTTCACCAGCTGGGCGCCCATGTTCTCGAAGGGGTCTTCCAGCTCGATCTCACGGGCGATGGACACGCCGTCGTTGGTGATGGTGGGGGCGCCGAACTTCTTCTCGAGCACCACGTTGCGGCCCTTGGGGCCGATGGTGACCTTGACGGCGTCCGCCAGGTGGTTGACGCCGGCTTCGAGAGCGCGCCGCGCGTCGTCGTCGAACTTGAGGAGCTTTGCCATGTGCGTGTGGGTTCCCTACTTGACGATGGCCAGGACGTCCCGGCCGTTGAGGATGAGGAGCTCCTCGCCGTTGTCGGTGATCTCGGTGCCGCCGTACTTGCTGTACACGACGACGTCGCCGACCTTCACGTCGAGGGGGATGATCTCGCCCGTCTGCTCGGAGCGGCGACCGGGGCCGACGGCGATGACCTCGCCCTGCTGCGGCTTCTCCTTGGCGGTGTCCGGGATGACCAGACCGCTGGACGTGGTCTCCTCAGCCTCGCTGGGCTTGACGATGGTCCGGTCCTCGAGGGGCTGCAGTGACATGTTCGGCGCCTCCATGACGCTTCCGTAGCGGTTAGCACTCGATCTGAGCGAGTGCTAACCGTAGACGCCCGGTTCAGCACTCGCAACTGCCGAGTGCTAATCCCGTGCCCGCCGGGAACCCGGCGGCGTCGCGCGGTCGTCCGATCCCCGTCATCGACGGTCGGAAAGGCGCTCCCATGACGACGACAGACGGCTCGCTCCCCTCCCCCTGGCTCCGCGCGCTCGCCGCGGCGGGCACGGTGCTGCTGCTCGCCGGGGCGATCGTGCTGAGCAACGACCGCCCGGCGGCGGCGACGGGCCTGCGGGCCTTCGCCAGCTGCCGCGAGCTGCGCGACCACCTGGCCGAGCGGGTCGCGGCGGACCGGCCAGCGCAGCTGGCGGTCGGGGACCGCGCCATGGCCGCCGACGACGCCGGCTCGGCGCCCGCGGCGACCGAAGCGGCCGCGGCGGCGCCGGGCTTCGCCGACGACGGCACGAACACGCAGGTGGCCGGGGTCGACGAGCTCGACGTGGTGGACCTGCTGCGCGACGGGCGCAGCGTCGTGGCCCGAGGGTCGGAGCTGTGGCTGGTGGCCGCCGACGGGCGGCAGGTCCTCGCCCGCACCCCGGCCCCACCCGACGCCCGGGTCACCGTGGACGAGGACCGGGGGCTCGTGTGGGCGGTCGGCAGCACCTGGGAGCGCACCGCCCTGCGGCGCATCCCGCTCGTCGGCGACGGGTTCGGCCCCGCCGACGAGTGGGCGGTGGCCGGGCGCCTGGTGGACCTGCGCCGCGCCGGGGCCACGGTGCACCTCGTCGCCGTCGACGACGAGGTGCGGCCGCTCGAGCCCGGCGCGGCCGGCGCCGGCGACGCCGCCCTGCCCTTCGCCGGCACGTCCCCGGTGCCCTGCGACGAGGTGCTCCACTCCCCGCTGCCGGGCGGGCCGGCGACCACGCTCGTGGCCCGCTTCGCCGCCGAGGGACCGCTCGCCCCGACGGCGGCCACCGAGGTCGTGGGAGCGGGCGACAACGTGCTCGTCACCGCCGACGCCGTGTACGTCAGCACCCCCGTGGCGGACAGTGGCGCGCCGGTCACCGGGATCCACCGGTTCACGGCGGACGACCTGGCCCTCACCGGGTCGGGCACGGTGCCGGGCCGCCTGCTGAACCAGTTCGCCCTCGACGAGCACGACGGCCACCTGCGAGCGGCGGTCACCGTCGGTTGGGGCGGCCGGATGCTGCCGGTCGACGTGGTGGTCGAGCCAGCGGTCGAGGACGCCGTGGTGGGCCAAGCCGCCGCTGCGGCGACCCCGGCCCGAGACGAGGACCCGCCGGCGGGTGAGCCGGAGCCCGCACCGGCCACGAGCACCACCGAGGCCGAGCCGACCACGTCGACCACGTCGACCACCGAGGCGGATCCGACCACGACGACGTCGTCGACCGCGCCGAGCACGCCGAGCACCGAGGCCACGACCACCACGACCGAGGTGACGACCACCACCTCGGCGCCCGAGCTCGAGCCGCTGCCCCCGCAGCCCGACGCCCTCAACGAGATCGTCGTGCTCGACCTGGAGGGCGACCTCGACGTGGTGGGCCGCTCGGCGCGGTTCGGCAAGCCGGGCGAGACGATCCACGGGATCCGCTTCGCCGGCGACGTGGCCTACGCCGTCACCTTCCTGCAGACCGACCCGTTCTACGTGGTGGACCTGTCGGACCCGACCCGCCCGGCGGTGCTCGGCCAGCTCGAGATCCCGGGCTTCTCCGCCTACCTCCACCCGATCAGCGACACGGAGGTGGTGGGCTTCGGCCCCGGCCCGGACGGCGGCGTGCTGGCCCGCCTCTTCGACGTGTCGCAGCCCGCGGCGCCGCGGGTGGTCGACACGGCGACCGTCGGTCACGACAGCCCGGTGGCCTACGACCACCACGCGCTGCGGACCGACGGCACCCGGATGCTGCTGCCGGCCACCGAGTGGGTGCCGATCGGCGCGGCGCCGGGGTGCCCCCCGATGCCTGAGGCCCAGGCCCGGATCGAGGCGCTGGTCGAGCAGCTCGACGCCGCCTACCGCGGGGACCGCGACGCTGACGTGGCCGAGCTCGAGGCCGCGGTGGACGAGCTCCACGCCTGCGCCTACCCCGGCACCCAGCCCCGCGGGCACGTGGTCGCCCTGGAGCCCGGCGGCGGGCAGCTGCGGATGACCGTCGTCGCCACCGGTGCGGTGGGCGACCCCCAGCGAGCGCTGCCGATGCGCGACGGCGGCTACCTGCTCGTCGGCACCGACGTGGTGGTCAAGGTGGGCCCGGGCGGGGCGGTCGAGGCCGAGCTGGCCTGACCGCCCCGTTTGCGCCGGGACCGCGTGGGCTCAGCCCGTGTAGGCGGGCTGCGCCGTCACCGGCCGCGCGCCGGTGGCCGGCGGCGCCGCGGGCGAGGAGGTGGTCGACGTGGCGGTGGGGGCCTCGCTCGTCGTCGTGGTGGTGGTCTCCTGCACCGCCACCACGACGTCGACCGGCTCGTAGGCGGCGGCGACGATGGCCGCCGGACCCATCACGAGGTCGGGCTCGACGGGATCCGTCGGGGACTCGCCGTCCTCCGGGGTGTCGTCGTACGAGCAGGCGGCGGTCACCGGGTAGGTGCCGACCTCGTCGGGGGCGGTGAGCTCGAGCTGCCACGCCTCGCCGAAGGGCTGGGGGTCGTCGGCCTCGAGCAGGTGGCTCTCGCTGAGGAACTCGACGTAGGCCACCGGAGGCTCGCCGTCACGGTCCTGCGAGACGCACCAGGGACCCGAGATCGTCACGGTCCCGCCCGGCTCGACCGGGGCCGGCGCGGCTGCGAGCACGAGCGGCTCGTGGACGAGGAGGTGGGCGACGGCGAGCGTGTGGCCGACCAGGTCGCCCTCGCCGACGGTCCGGGAGCACTCGACCCAGACCCCGTACGTGCCCGGATCGGGAGCCTCGATCTCCACCTCGAACGCACCGGCGGGGCCGGCGACGCCCGTGCCGACGACGCTGCCCTCCGGGTAGGTCGCCACGTCGTCGGGGGTGGTGAACTGGTCAGCCGGGGCGATCCGCGCCTCCACCGGCTCCCCCTCCGCGCACCTCGAGGAGGTCGGCTGGTAGTCGGGGGTGACCGTGACCGTGCTGCCGGCACGGTCCGGTCGGTGCTCAGCGCCGTCTGGCAGGCGGCGAGGAGCACGGCGGTTGCAGCGATGACGAGCGCGCGGCGCATGGGTCTCCGTTCACGAGGGCCCGGCTCGCGCTGATCCCGCCACATCGCGTCCAGCCACCGGGCGTGCGAGGGGCGAGAACCTGTCCCACTTCGCCCTGGTTGTCCGGTTCCTCCGGGTTCAGGCGAGGCCGAGGTTGGGGACGGCGCCGACGTCGAGGGGGTCGGGGCCGTGGAGGCGCCAGCGGTGCCAGCCGGCGGCGGCGACCATCGCCGCGTTGTCCGTGCACATCGCCCGGCTGGGCAGGAACGACTGGAGGCCCTCGGCCTCGCAGCGCTCCACCAGGCGCTCGCGCAGGCGGGAGTTGGCGGCCACGCCGCCGCCGAGCGCGATGCCCGTGGCCCCCACGGCGCGCGCCGCGGCGAGGCCCTTGGCCAGGAGCGTGTCGACCACCGCCTCCTGGAACGAGGCGGCCACGTCGGCGGTGGCGACGTCGGGGTGCTTGCGGACGTGGTTGACCACGGCCGTCTTCAGCCCGCTGAAGCTGACGTCGAAGGTGCCGTCGCCCACCATCGGCCGGGGGAAGCGGATCGCCTCGCGGTCGCCCTCGGTGGCGAGCAGGTCGATGGCGGGCCCGCCCGGGTAGCCGAGGCCGAGGTACCGGGCCACCTTGTCGTAGGCCTCGCCGGCGGCGTCGTCGATCGTGGAGCCGAGGATCCGGTAGCGGTCGTGGTCCTCCATCAGGACGAACAGGGTGTGACCGCCCGACACGATCATCACGACGATCGGCAGCTCGACGTCGGGGGCCTCGAGGAGGGTGGCGTAGAGGTGGGCCTCGAGGTGGTTGACGGCCAGGAACGGCACGTCCCAGGACAGGGCGAGCGCCTTGGCGGCGGACACGCCCACGAGCAGGGCGCCCACGAGCCCGGGCCCGTAGGTGGCGGCCACGGCCTCGACGTCGGGGGGCCGCTCGGCGGTGGCGTGGTCCGACAGGCCGGCCTCCACGAAGGCCTGGGCGACGACCGGCACGAGCAGGTCGACGTGGGCCCGGCTGGCGATCTCGGGCACGACGCCGCCGTAGCGGGCGTGGAGGTCGACCTGGCTGCTGACCACCGAGGACAGGATGCGGGTGCCGCCCTGCACGATGGCGGCCGCGGTCTCGTCGCAGGACGTCTCGATGCCCAGCACCCGGGCGGCGGCCAGCTCGGCGGGGACGTCGACGGCGGTCACCGGCGCTCCTCGATCGTGGTGGTGCCGGGCACGGCGCTGGCCAGCTCGTCGAGGCGGCGACCGTACTCGGGGGTGTCGATGTCGATGGCCCACATGATGAGCGCGTCCTCGCCGGTCTCCTGGTAGTACCCCTTGCGGACCCCGACCGGCGCGAACCCGAAGGCCCGGTAGAGGCGCTGGGCCGGGGCGTTACCGACGCGCACCTCGAGGGTGAGGTTGCGGGCCCCGGCGTGGCGGGCCGCCGTGGCGAGGGCGTGGACGAGGCGGCGGCCGATGCGGTGGCCCTGCCAGGCGGGGGCGACGGCCACGTTGGTGATGTGCCCGTCCTCGGCGACGAGCATGAGCCCGGCGTAGCCGACCACGTGGGATCCGACTTTGGCGACGTACCAGACCCGGGTGGGACCGGCGGAGAGCTCGCTCAGGAACAGGTTCAGGGACCAGGGGCGGGGGTGGACGACCTCCTCGATGCGCAGGACGGCGCGCAGGTGGCGGCGCCGCATCGGGGTGAGCACGACGTCGATCGGCTCGGCCGAGGAGGTGGCGGCTGCGGCGGCGGTCACCGGGCGCCGTCCCTGGTGGTCCAGCTGATCTCGGCGTCGGGCTTGCGGAGGTAGAGGGGCGCCACGTCGCCGGGCCCGGTGAACTCCTCTCGCAGCGCCCGTGGGTGGGCGAGCTGCACGAGCGACCCGGCGCTCGGGTAGGCGATGCCCGGGTCGCCGAGCTCGACCTGGTCCAGGGGCTCGAAGACGTCGCGGTGCCGCAGGGCGCCGTCGCCGACGAGCAGGACGTCGTCGCGGCTGGCCGCCAGGTCGGAGGCGAGGTCGGCCGGGGTGGCCACCGCCGGCTCGTCCATGCGCTGCACGCCACCGGGCACCTGCCGGTAGGCGGCGTGGAACAGCTCGCCCCGGCCGCCGTCGATGGCGCAGACGATCCGGCGGGGCGAGTGGCGCAGCGGGAACGCGAGCAGGTCGAGGCTCGACACCCCGATCATGGGGAGGCGCCGGGCGTGGGACAGGGCCTTCGCCGCCGCCACGCCCACCCGGAGCCCGGTGAACATGCCGGGGCCGACGTCGACGGCGATGGCGCCGACGTCGGCGAGGTCGATGCGGGCCTGGCGGCAGAGGAAGTCGATGGCCGGGGCGAGGGTCTCGGCGTGGCGCCGGCCGCGGGCGACGTGGGTGGACGCGAGCACGCCTTCGTGGCCGCCGATCGCGCAGCCGACCTGCGCGGTGGAGGTGGTGATCCCGAGGATCAGCACGCGCCCCTCCAGGGGGCGAGCACGAGGTCGAGCTGCGGGAGGCGGTCCAGCCACGCCGCGCCGACAGCCTGGAAGGTGAGGGTGCGGTCGTCGTCGCCCTCGCCGAAGGTGAGCCGCACCTCGAGCAGGTCGTGGGGCAGGACCGGGGTGATGGCGTCCCCCCACTCGACGAGCACCACGCCGCCGCCGTCGAGCATCTCGGCGAGGCCGAGGTCGGTGGCCTCGCTCAGCTGGTCCAGGCGGTACACGTCGAGGTGGTGGACGGGGAGGCGGCCCCCTTCGTAGACGTGCACGAGGGTGAAGGTGGGGCTCGTCACCCGCTCGGTGATGCCCAGCCCGCGGCTGAACCCCTGCACGAACGCGGTCTTCCCAGCACCGAGGTCCCCGGCCAGCACCACGACGTCGCCGGGCTGGGCGAGCGCCGCGACGGCGGCGCCGAGCGCGCGCGTCTCGTCGACCGAGCGGGTCTGGGCCGTGACCGTCACGTCTCGAGCCTACGGGGACGGGTACCGGCGTTCGACCCGAGCGCCGATCGCGCAGACCACCTCGTAGGAGATCGTGTCGAGGCGGGCGGCCCACTCGTCGGGGGTGATGCGCTCGTCGCCCTGCCGGCCGAGCAGCACCGCCTCGTCGCCGACCGCGACGTCGGCGTCCGGGCCGACGTCCACCATCAGCTGGTCCATGGTCACGACGCCCACCATCGGGTGGCGACGACCGCCGATCAGCACGTCCTGGTGGAGGAGCCCGAGCCGCCGGAACACGCCGTCGGCGTAGCCGATCGGCAAGGTGGCGACGACGGTGTCGCGCTCGAAGCGGTGGCGGAGGCCGTAAGAGATCCGCTCCCCTGCCGCCACCTGCTTGACGAAGGACACCTCGGTGGCGAGCCGCACCGCCTGGCGGAGGTCGGCCCGGTCGGCCAGCGCCGGGCTGGGCGGGATCCCGTAGACGCTGATGCCGCAGCGGACGAGGTCGTAGCGCGCCGCCGGGTGGGCGAGCGCGGCGGCCGAGTTGGCGGCGTGGCGCATCGGCACGTCGATCCCGGCGGCGGCGAGGTCGGCGAGGACCCCGTCGTAGCGGGCCAGCTGCTCGGCGGTGAACGGCTCGTCGGGCTCGTCGGCGACGGCGCAGTGCGTCCACACCGACGCCAGCGTGAGCCACCGCTCGTCGCGGATCGCCTCGGCGACGGCGAGGGCGTCGCCCGGCTCCACCCCGACGCGGCGCATCCCGGTGTCGACCTTCAGGTGGACGCGGGCGGCGACGCCCCGAGCCCGGGCCGCGTCGGCCAGGGTGCGCAGCAGGTCCGGGCTGTAGACGGTGACGTCGAGGTCCAGCTCCAGTGCGTCGTCGAGCTCGTCGGGCCGGGGCTGGGACAGCAGCAGGATCGGCGCCTCGATGCCGAGGTCCCGGAGCGGGGCCGCCTCGGGGACCTGGGCGACGGCCAGCCAGGTGGCGCCGGCAGCCAGCGCCGCCCGGGCCACGGGCGCGGCGCCGTGCCCGTAGCCGTCGGCCTTCACGACGGCGCACACCTCGGCCGGGGCGGCGACGCGGCGCAGCTGGGCCACGTTGTGGGCGATCGCGTCGAGGTCCACCTCGGCCCAGGCTCGGGAGGGCATCGGGCGGCCACCCCCGCTGACCCGGGGCGTCACGGCCCGGCCTCCGGCTCGCGACCCACCTCGGCCAGCGCGTCGGGGAGCAGGGCGAGGAGGTCGGTGGCCACGAGGCCCCGGTCCGGGCCGAGGGCGGCGGCCCGGCCGTGCAGCCAGGCGCCGACCGCGGCGGCGTCGAACGGCGGGACCCCCTGGGCGATGAGCGCGGCGATGACGCCGCTCAGCACGTCGCCGGTGCCGGCGGTGGCCAAGCGCTGGTCGCCGGCGGCGACGACCCGGGCCGCGCCCTGCGGGTGCGCCACGACGGTGGTGGGGCCCTTGAGGAGGACGACCGCGCCGGCGTCGGCGGCCAGCTGGCGAGCGGCGGCGATGCGGTCGGGTCCGGGACGGTCGCCGGCGAGCCGGGCGAACTCGCCGTCGTGGGGTGTGAGCACGGTGGCGGCGACCCGGTCCCGAACGACGTCGAGGTCCCGGCCGACCGCGGCGAGCCCGTCCCCGTCGACCACGGCGGCCACGGGGGCGGAGCCGAGGAGCAGGCGCACCCCGCCGCGGGTGGCCAGCGAGGTGCCGAGCCCGGGGCCGACGACGAGGGCCCGGAAGCGGTGCAGCTCGCGGCTGACGGCTTCGGCCCAGCCGTCGTCGGGGAGCCGGAGGCCGACGGCCTCGGTGGGCCGCCGGGGGTCGTCATCGAGGCCCGGGGTGGCGAGGCGCACCATCCCGGCCCCGGCCCGCTGGGCGGCGGCGGCGGTGAGGTGGGCGGCTCCGGTCATCCCCGGCGAGCCGGCCACGACCATGACGGCGCTGTCCCACTTGTGGGCGGTGGCCCGGCGCCGGGGGAGCACCGCCGCGACGTCGGCCCCCTCGACGAGGTGGGTGGTGGCGCGGGAGACGTCGAGCCCGATGTCGGCGAGGGCGACGGCGCCGGCGAGGCTGCGGCCCGGCTCGAGGAGGAGGCCGGGCTTGAGGGCGGCGAAGGTGATCGTGCGGTCGGCGGCGAGGACCCGCTCGGCGGCCTCGCCGGTGAGGCCCGACACGCCGCTCGGGATGTCGACGGCGAGCACCGGCGTGCCGGGCGCGACGAGCGGCGCTCGGTACTCGCCCCGGAAGCCGGTGCCGTACGCGGCGTCGATGACGAGGTCGGCGGGGGGCAGCTGGTACGGGGCGGCGTGGGCCTCGATGACCTGCACCCGGACGCCGCGTCGGCGCAGGCGCCGGGCCGCGGACCGCCCGTCGGCGCCGTTGTTGCCCTTGCCGGCGAGCACGACGGCGCGGCGCCCGTACCCCCCGCCGAGGAGGCGGAGGGCTTCGCGGGCCACCGCGGCGCCGGCCCGCTCGATGAGCTCGACGACCGGCTCGGGGGCGGCCGCGTCGACCGCGGCCATCTCGGCCGGAGTGAGGACCGGGATCACGGGGCCAGCGTACGACCCCGCCGCCACCGGTCCCGACGACCGGGACCGTCGCTCGCGGCGCCCCGGCGACGGCCGCCGTCAGGCTGGGTCACGAACCTCGAGCCGCTCGAGGCGGTACTCCCACGGGGTGTCGCTGGCGGTGGCGCTGCAGGTGAGGGCCACGGCGGCACCCCGGTGGCGGGACACGGTGGCGAGCAGGGCGCCGGCTCCGTAGCCGAGCTCGACGGTGATCTGGTCGCCGTCGCGGGTCCAGGCCCGGGGCTCGAGGAGGGCGAGGCGGCGCTCGCCGAGCTCGAGCCGGGCGAGCACCTCGGCGGCCTGGACGAGCGGCGGGTAGCAGCTGCGGCCCCGGTAGTGGTCGAGGGCGAGGAACCCGTCGGCGTGGTCGCGCAGGATGGCGACGGCCCGCTCCGGCGGGACCCGGCCGAAGTAGACGCCGGAGGGGAGGCAGACGACGTTGGCGGCGAAGCGGTCGCCGCCGACGTGGGAGGACTCCCACACGTCCTGGCCGGCGGCCCGCAGGACCCGGACCACGGGCCGGCCGAAGTCGGCGCAGCACGGGTCGTGGCGGCCGTTGGTGCACACGAGGTCGAGGCGCTCGACCCGCTCGCCCACCCCGGGCGGCGCGTCGGCGTCGAGCGCGCCGAGGGGCAGGTGGAGCAGCGCCTCGGGCTCGCGGATCCGCAGCCGCTCGGCCCAGCTGACCTGACGGTCGGAGCGGACGAGGAAGACCTGGTGGGCCCCGGTGGTGGGGGCCATCGAGCGACGCACGAGCACCACCCTCGCTCCGTGCCGGGCGGCGAGGCGATGGACGCCCTCGGCCACGGCCTCGGGGATGCGGCTCTCCCGCAGCGCGTCGCTCCCCCAGGAGCCGGGCTGCTCCACGAGCAGCCACCGCCGCACCCGGGAGGCGGTGCCGAGGACCAGCTCGCCGCGCCGGCGCGAGTCGAGGGCGCAGCCGGGCGCCCCGGGCTCACGAGCCATCGGTGCGGTGGAGCACGCCCTCGCGCAGGAGGCGGCGGACGAAGACGGCTCGGCTGCCCTCGTCGAGCAGGTCCGAGAGGGCGCCGACGGGCAGCGCGGGCCCGTCCAGGACGCGGCGCAGCGCCGGCTCCAGGGCCGCTGGCAGGTCGATGCGGCGGTCGCTCAGCTCGAGCCCGATGCGGGACCCGTCGTCGCGGTCCGGGCGGGGGTGCAGCCGCCACGCCACGCCCGGTCGGCGGGCGACGACGGTGGCGTCGTCCACGGCACGGTCGGCGACCAGCTCGAGGAGCTGGCCCCGGCGCCGGGGGCTGCGCCGAGCCGACTCCCGCCACACGAGCTCGTCGGCCACCTCCTCGGCGGGGAGGTCCTCGAGCCAGCGGAGCAGGTCGGCGACGACGTCCTTCACGACCCGCTGCGCGGTGTCGTCGTCGGCCGCGAACCGCACCGGCAGGGACCGCCGGAACGCGGGGTCCTCGGCCGTGCGGTCCACGATCTGGCGGAGCAGGTCGTGGCGGGTGCGGTTGAGGATCCCGATGGTCAGGTGGAGCGATGCCTCGGCCTGGGCGGCGGCCGAGTGCACGAAGCCGCGGGGCAGGTAGAGCGCGTCGCCGGGCTCGAGCACCCCGTCGAAGAGGACCGGCTGGGCGCCGGCCGCCTCGTGGTCGGAGCGGTGCCGCTCGAGGGGCGCCTCGACGAGCGGCTCGCGCACGGTCCAGTGCTTCGTGCCCTCGACCTGGAGGACGAGCACGTCGTGGGTGTCATGGTGCGGGGCGAACCCGGCGGCGCCGGCGGGGGTCAGGTAGGCGTTGGCCTGCACCGGGTGGCCGAGCTCGTGCTCGAGCTCGGCGCAGAAGTCCCCGAGCGGGGGCCACCAGCGGTGCAGCGAGTTGAGGACGATCGTGGCGCCGTCGGCGAAGGCGGCGAGGGTGCGGGCCGGGTCGACGAGGTCGTCGATCCAGGTGCTGCCGGTGCGGGCGCGGCGGGTGAACGACGACGGGGGAAGGACCTCGCCGTCGCGCGCCAGCCGCACCGCGGGTCGGCGCAGCCCCCCACCGGTGAGCTGGGCGTCGACGTCGGCCACCGACAGGAGGTCGGTGAACGGACCCGAGCGCCACCGGTGGGGAGCTCGGCCGAAGGCTTCGGCCAGGAAGGCCCCGGCGTCGCCGACGCAGCGCCCGAGGGCGCTGGTCGGCGGTCGCGCGGTCACGGGGGGACGCCGGTCAGGCGTCGGTGCCGTCGGCGTCGCCGCCGTCGGTGCCGTCGTCGTCGGCGTCCGTGCCGTCGTCGTCGGCGTCCGTGCCGTCGGCGTCGCCGCCGTCGGTGGCGTCGTCGTCGCCCTGGGCCTTCGGCGAGGTGATCAGCTCGGTGCGGATGTCCTCATCGGTGAGGTTGGTGACCACGGTCATCGGCTGTGCCTTTCTGTCTCTGGGGCAGCCCCGGGAACCTGCCCACCGGGCCCAAGGTCTACACGGCGCTCCGGCCCCGTGCTCGGGCCCCGGCGACCGGTCGCTCAGAGGGCGACGGCGACGGCCTCGGCCAGCAGCGGCGTGTGGGTGAGCGTGAGCAGCCAGCGCTGGATCCCCCGCTCGTCGGCGGCGGCGAGCGCGGCGCCGGTGAGCCGCAGGGACGGCTGGCCGCTGCCGGCTCGCACCACCTCGATGTCGTGCCACCGGCAGGCGCCGAGGCCGAGCCCCATCGCCTTCAGCACCGCCTCCTTGGCCGCGAAGCGCGCCGCGTACCGCTCGGCCGGGTCGCCGCGCCGCTCGCAGTACGCCCGCTCCTCCGGGGTGAAGAGCCGGTGGGCGAGGGTGGGGGTCCGCTCCAGCGAGGTCCGCATCCGCGGCACCTCGCAGAGGTCGACCCCGATCCCGATCACGAGCGGAACCGGTCGGCCAGCTCTCGGATGGGCTCGACGAGCAGGTCGACGGCCGGGGTCTCGGCGAGCAGGTCCTCCCGGAAGGTCGGCTCGGTCTCGAGCACGGCGTCGCGCAGGGCCGACCAGCGGTTGCGGTAGCCCTGCAGGACGCCGCGGGCGGCGGCCACGGAGAGGCGGTCCTGGAAGCGGACGTGCAGCAGCGTGATGCCGGTGGCCTTGTCGTCCTTGGTCTCGGGGACGATGACGACGGTGCGGCCGTCCACGCGGCCCCGGGTCACGAAGACCTGGCGCTCGACGGCCACCGTGTGCTTGGTGCCCCGCAGGCGGCCGCCCCGCTCGGTGCGCGACGGGATGTCCAGCGCGATGCCGCCCCGGTCGACGACGTGGACGGGCACCTCGCCGTCCTCGGCCTCGCCGTCGAGCTCGTAGCGGATCCAGCCGGTGACCTCCGCGATCGCCGGGTCGAGGTCGGCCAGGGTGCGCAGCACCCGGTAGGAGAGGCGGTCGCGGGCGGTGCCGGCGGCGAGGACGGCCTGCACGAGGCGGGGCTGGAGCAGCGTCTCGTCGCTGCGGGAGATGCCGACCGTGACCGTCTTGGCCTGGTGCTTGATGGCGTCGACGGGCCGGGTGAGCTCCTCGATGCCCTGGGTGAGCGCGGCCGTGAGGTCCTCGATGACCACGGCCGGGGTGCCGATGCGACCCATCTCCGCCTGGTAGGCGTCGAGCGAGGCGATCCCGAGCGCGTAGCGGAAGGCACCGGCCAGGCGCACGGCCGAGCTGGCCTCGAGGTTGCCGTCGTAAGCGCCGGCGCGCAGCCCGTCGAAGAACCGGGTGGCGGCGGCGGTGAGCGCGGGTCGGAGCTGCTGGAGCAGCGCGTCCCCGTCGGCGGCGGCCGACTCCCCCACCGCCTCCTCGATGGCGGCCCTGGCCTCGCGCAGCGGGAGGGCCTGCGCGTCGATGGCGAGCGCCGCCTCGTAGCCGAAGAGGTGCCCCGCCACCGCGGTGAGCACGAAGCCCAGCTGCGGGTGGCACTGCGGCACGGAGATCACCGAGACGGCGGCGCTGTAGCGGGCCTGGTCGTCGCTGGCGATGACGATCGGGGTGGCCTTGTGGGCCCGGTAGATCGCCACCTCCTTGGCCACGTCGTCCGCGGTGGAGCCCTCGAGCCCCGCGGCGCACACGAGGATCATCGGCTCGCAGGACAGGTCGATGTGCTTCTTGTCCTCGGTGGCGTCGCAGGCGATCGACCGGTAGCAGAGCTCGCTGAGCTTGATGCGCAGCTCGGCGGCGGCGATCCGGTTCACGCCGTTGCCGACGATGGCCCAGTACCGCTTGGCCGGCGCGAGCTCGCGAGCGGCGGCGGCGACCGCGTCTCGGCGGCGGAGCGTCTCCTCCATCTTCTCGGGGAGGCCGCGCAGCTCGGCGAGCAGCGCCGGGTCGACCGAGCCGCCCACCTCCTCGGCGATGGCCCAGGCGAGGAGGAAGCCGGCGGCGATCTGGGAGTAGAACGCCTTGGTGGAGGCCACGCTCATCTCCACGTCGCGCCCGTCGGAGGTGTAGAGGACGCCGTCGGACTTGTCCGTGAGGTCCGAGCCCCGGCGGTTGACGATCGACACGACGGTGGCGCCTCGCCCGCGGGCGAGGTCGACGGTGCGGTTGGTGTCGGTGGTGGTGCCCGACTGGCTGATGGCCACGACGAGGGTGTCGGACATGTCGGGGCGCAGCCCGAAGCCGGACAGCTCGGTGGCGGGCAGGGCCTCGACCCGCAGGCAGCCCTCCGGGGCGGCGGCCTCGAGGGCGGCGGCGAGGCTCTGGCCGGCCACGTGGGCGGTGCCCTGGCCGATGACCTGGACCCGGGTGATGCGGCCCTCCCGGAACCCGGCCCGCACCTCGGGGGTGAGGACGTCGGGTCCGAGCTCGACGGCGAGGCGCCCGTCGCGCTCGACGAGCTTGCCCCGCAGCGTCTTGCGGAAGCTGTTGGGGGCCTCCGAGATCTCCTTGAGCAGGTAGTGGGGGTGGTCGCCGCGGTCGATGTCGCGGGTGGTGACCTCGGCCCGGTGGAGGTCGGCCTCGGTGACGGGGAGGTCGGTGCCGTCGTAGGCCTGGCGGGTGATCCCCTCGAGCGTGCCGGGGCGGGTGCCGTCGAGGACGACGATCTGGCCGCGGCTGGCGGTGGGGTTCTCCGGGTTGGCCGGGGTCTCGCCGTCGAGGCGCAGGTAGGTGTCGGTCAGCTCGACGACCCCGTAGGGCTCGGAGGCCACGATGTAGCAGCCGTCGGCCAGGCCGACGTAGAGCGCCTGGCCGGAGCCCCGCAGCGCGAGGAGGAGCTGGTCGGGGTGGGTGGCGGCGCTGGCGCCGATGGCCACCGACCCCTCGAAGGTGGCGACGGTGTCCCGGAACGCATCGACGAGCGCGGCGCCCTCGTCCAGGCGCCGCGAGATGAGGGTGGGGATGACCTTCGCGTCGGTGGTGATCTCGGGGGCGACGCGCAGCGCCTCGGCGGCCTTGAGGTCGGCGAAGTTGTCCACGTCGCCGTTCAGGACGGCGGACACGTAGGGCCCGTCGACGCGGTCGACCTCGTAGCTGTCGACGGGGTGCGCGTTGGGCTGGGAGATGATGCCGATGCTCGCCCAGCGGGTGTGGCCGAGGACCGTGGCGCGGGCCCGCTCGCCTCGCAGGGCGAGGTGGAGCAGCTCGTCGCCCACGACCTCGGCCCGGATGGCGGCGGTGTTGTCGCCGAGCTCGCCGATCTCGGCGGCCGCCTTGTAGACGAAGCAGAGGTGGCCCTCGGGGGTGCGCACCGTCCCGCTGCGGCACAGCGGATCGCCCGTCCGGGCCTCGAGGAGCTGCGCCACGGCGGGGTCGGCGAGATCGAGGTCGTGGTCCTGGACGAGCACCTCGATGCCGGCCGAGTCGCGCCCCCGCACCTCGAGGCGGTCGATCGCCGCCAGGGCCTGCTGGATGGAGGTGCCGATCTCGATGGCCGACCAGCCGGCGCCGGCTCCCACGAGGTCGCGCACCGCGCTCGCGGTGGGGACGCGGTCGCGCTCGACGGCCCAGCGGGCGTCCTTGAGCCGCACGATGGCGGCGTTCAGGTCCTCGAGCTCGCGCCCGGCGTCCGCGTCGTCGTCAAGCGCCGCCTCGACCTCGTCCACCCACGCGGCCACGGCGCCGCAGGTGGCGGTGATGCGGGTGCCGAGCGCGCTGTCGCGCACGAGGGCGGCCACCCCGTCGGTGGTCCGCAGGAGCCGATCGAGCTCTTCGAGGATCTGGGCGGCGGCCGTCGCGGCGGGGCGCGGCGGCTGCCCGCTGGCGATGGCGGCCTGGACGGCGTCGAGGCGATCGAGGATCTCAGGGGCGGGGATGGCGCGTCGGGCGCCGGGCCCCCGCTGGAGGGCGATGATGCCGCACACGCAGGCGGTTCCTTCCGGTTCGGGGACCGGCCCAGCGTATCGACGGGGCCGCGCTCAGCGGGCCTCGAGGGCGGCCACGAGGCGGGCCACCGCGGCCTGGGCGGCCTCGGCGGTGGGCGCCTCGGCCATGACCCGCACGAGCGGCTCGGTGCCGCTCGGGCGGACCAGGACGCGACCTCCCTGGCCGAGGTCGCGCTCGGCGGCGGCCACCTCGTCGACCACGGCGGCGACGGCGGCGCGGGCGTCGCCGGCCACCCGCACGTTGTGCAGGACCTGGGGCAGGCGGGTCATCGCCTCGTCGGCCAGCGCCCCCAGGGGCCGTCCCGCTCGCTGGACGACGTCGAGGAGCTGGACCGCGGTGAGGATGCCGTCGCCGGTGGTGGCGTGGTCGCGGAAGATGACATGCCCGCTCTGCTCGCCGCCCAGGGTGAGGTCGCCCTCGTCGAGGGCCTCGAGCACGTAGCGGTCCCCCACGGGGACGTCGAGCACCCGGATGCCGGCCTCGGCCATGCCGAGCCGGAAGCCGAGGTTGGTCATGACGGTGACGACCACCGTGTCGTCGGCGAGGAGCCCCCGCCGGTGCCGGTCGAGGGCGCACACCGCGATGATCTGGTCGCCGTCGATGAGCCGTCCGCCGGCGTCGACGGCGAGGCACCGGTCGGCGTCGCCGTCGAAGGCGATGCCGGCGGCGGCGCCGTGCTCGACGACGGCCCGCTGGAGGTCCTCGGGGTGGGTGGAGCCGCACCCGGCGTTGATGTTCGTGCCATCGGGCTGGTCGTGGATGGGGTGGACCTCGGCGCCGAGGGCGCGCAGCACCGCCGGACCGGTGCGGCTGGCGGCGCCGTTGGCGCAGTCGACCACAAGGCGCATCCCGTCGAGGCGGCGGCCGTCGATCGACGCGGCCACGGCCGCCGCCCAGGCGTCGACGTCGTCCTGACCGGCTCGGGCGGTGCCGACGGCGTCGCCGACGCGCGCCTCGGGGACGACCTCGTGGCTGAGGATCCGGTGGAGCTCGGCCTCCAGCTGTGCCTCCACGTCGTCGCCGAGCTTGCGCCCACCGGGGCCGAAGAGCTTCACGCCGTTGTCGGCGAAGGGGTTGTGGGAGGCGGAGATGACCGCCCCGGCGATCCCGTCGCGGGCCGCCACCCAGGCCACCGCCGGGGTGGGCACCACGCCGAGGGTCGTGACGTCGGCGCCCTCGGCGGTGAGCCCGGCGAGGAGGGCGCCCTCGAGGAGCGGACCGGAGCGGCGGGTGTCGCGCCCGATCACGAACTCCCACGCCGGCAGCACCCGCGCCGCCGCGCGCCCGAGCGCCAGCACCAGCTCCGGCGTGAGGTCCTGGTTCGCCACGCCGCGAACCCCGTCGGTCCCGAACTTCAGCACGGGGGAAGGATGCCAGACGCCAGGTGGCGGCCCGGACGCGCCGGAGGCCGCCCCGAGGGCGGCCTCCACGTGGCTCGTCCGGAGACGATCAGCGCTTCGAGTACTGGGGCGCCTTGCGGGCCTTCTTGAGGCCGTACTTCTTGGACTCCTTCTCGCGGGCGTCGCGGGAGAGGAAGCCGGCCTTCTTGAGGGTGGGCCGCAGCTCGGGGTCGAGCTCGGCGAGGGCCCGAGCGATGCCGAGGCGCAGCGCACCGGCCTGACCGGTGGGGCCGCCGCCGTCGATCGTGGCGTCGACGTCGTAGATGCCGGCCGTCTCGGTGATCCGCAGCGGCTCGGTGAGGATCATCTGGTGGGTCTTCGACGGGAAGTAGTCCTCGAGGGGCCGCTTGTTGACGGTGATGGTGCCGGTGCCGTCGGTCTGGGCGGGACGGATCCGGACCCGGGCGACGGCCTCCTTGCGGCGGCCGGTGGTCTGCACGAGGGGCTGGGGCACGGGATCTCCTAGGCGGTGCGCCGGGCGGCGGCGAGCTCGAGCGGCTCGGGCTTCTGGGCCGAGTGCGGGTGGTCGGGGCCGGCGTAGACCTTCAGCTTGGACAGCATCTGGGCGCCGAGGCGGTTCTTGGGCAGCATGCCCTTGATGGCCCGGCGGACCGTCTCCTCGGGCTTGCGGGCGTGGGCCTCGGCGAAGGTGCGGGACCGGAGACCGCCGGGGAAGCCGGTGTGGCGGTACACGATCTTCTTGTCGGCCTTGTCCGAGGTGACGACCACCTTGGCGGCGTTCACGACGATGACGTGGTCGCCCGTGTCGAGGTGGGGGGCGTAGACCGGCTTGTGCTTGCCCCGCAGGATGCGGGCGGCCTCCGTGGCGAGGCGCCCGAGGACGAGGTCCTCGGCGTCGATCACGTACCACTTGCGGGTGATCTCGCTGGCCTTGGGGGTGTAGGTGCGCACGAGGGGCGTCCTTGGGTCGCGGTGGGATCGTGGCCGGGCGCGCGGGCGCCCGAGGCGAAGAGCAACACTACCGGTCGCTGCGGGGGATCCCGCAACTCGCGGCGCCGATCGGGTAAAGGGGGGCGCCGCGGCCGGAGCGGCCAGCCTAGAACGAGACGTCGACGCCGTCGTCTCGCTCGCCGTCGGGGTTCTCGGCGGCGGCCTCGGCCAGCGACGCGAGGATGACCGCGGCGTCCTCGACGATCGTGTGCTTGGCCCGGCGCAGGACGAGCGTGCCGACGATGACCGGCGGGGTGACCACGTAGAAGGCGGTGACCAGCGATCCGGTCACGTCGGAGATCAGCCCCACGACCGCCGGCGCCAGGGCGGTGCCGAACACCGTGGACACGAGCGCGAAGGCGCTGACGCTGACGCCTCGGGCGTGCACCGGCGTGACGTCCATCATCGACGCCCGCAGCCCGGGGATCGCGCTGGCCGCGGCGAGGACGGCGACGAACTGCAGCAGGAGCCGCACGGGCACCCACGGCACGGCGAGGCTCGCGCAGAACAGGACGAGGCAGGTGATCACCGCGTTGGAGACCTGGGTGATGCGCCCGGCTGGGCTCACCCCGTAGACCCGGTCGGAGGCCCGACCGCCCCAGATCGTGCCGATGACCCCGGCGGTGGCGAGCACGAGGCCCGCGGCACCGGCGGCCTGCGCCTCGGTGAAGCCCGAGTAGCGCTTGTGGTACATGGCCAGCCAGTAGCCGACCCCGGAGACCGTGAAGAGCATGGCGGAGACGCCCACGAGCACGAAGCGCATCGTGCGGATCCCGAAGATCATCTTCAGGTCGCTGCGCAGGCCGGACCAGGCGCTGCCGGCCAGCTCCCGCACCGGCACCGCAGGGGGCGGCGGCAGGCTGATCCCCTCGGCCTCGCCGCGGCTGGGCTCGCGCATGCGGAAGACGGCGAAGGCGAGCAGCGAGCCGGGCACGCCGACGAGGGCGAAGGCCCAGCGCCACCCGAAGGCACCGCCGACGAGCCCGCCGAGGCCGATGCCGAGGCCGGCGCCGATGAACGTGGTGACCTGCTGGACCGAGAACACGGTGCCGCGCACCTGGGCCGGGTAGTGGTCGGCCAGGAGGGAGGTGGACGCGGGGTCGTCGATGGCCTGCCCGAAGCCGAGCGAGGCCCGGGCGCCGAAGAGCTGGGTGAAGCTGCGGGCGACGGCGGACAGCAGCGACAGCCCGCTCCACGACAGCAGCGTCCAGCCGATCAGGCGGGTGCGGCGGACCCGGTCGGCGATCCAGCCGGCCGGGACGGAGGCCAGCGCGTTGACGAAGACGAACGCGAAGCCGAGGGCACCGAGCTGCCAGTCCTCGAGGCCGAAGTCGTCTTTGATGAGCGGCAGGACGCCCCGGAGGATGTTGGTGTCGATCTGGTCGACGAGGGTGACCCCGGAGAGGAGGACGAGCGGCTTGGCCGGCCGCCCGGCGAGCCGCCGGGACGCCGCGGAGGTGGGCGGCGGGGCGGCGGGGGCCGGGGTGGTCGCCGGGCCCGCCGCGGCCTCGGCCGGGGGCGCGCCCTCGCTCCCTCGCTCCGCTGCCCCCTCCGTCGGCACGGTCGTCACGAACGGCCCCTCCCCCGAGTCTTGACCCGCGGGTCAATCTAGGACAAACGGCGCGGCCGCCGGAAGTCCGGTGCGTGCGGGCGCCACCTCCGGGGGCCGCCCGCGCCCCTCAGTACGCCACGTGCCAGAGGCAGAGGCCCTGGGGCGGTGCGATCGGCGCGGCCTGCGCCCGGTCGCCGGAGCGGAGGATGCCGAGGATGTCGCCGGCGCGGACGCGCCCGTGGCCGGCGGCGACGATCGTGCCGACGACGCTGCGGACCATCTGGTGGCAGAAGGCGGTGGCGGTGATCTCGAAGCGCAGGACGCCGTCGCCGAGGTCGGTCCACCCGGCGCGCAGGACCCGCCGCACGAGCGACGGCGCCGTGCCGTCGGGCCCGGGCTTGGGGCGCCGGCAGAAGGCGCTGAAGTCGTGCTCGCCCAGGAACGGGTCACAGGCGAGCGTGAGGAGCTCGAGGTCGAGGGGCTGGGGCACGTGCCAGCTGGTGCGGGCGAGGAAGGGGTCCGGCAGCGGCCGGTTGAGGACGGTGTAGCGGTAGGTGCGGGCGCGGGCGGAGAAGCGGGCGTCGAAGTCCGGTGCCGCCTCGGCGACCTCGCGCACGACGATCTGGGGGGCGCACAGCTTGACCAGCGAGCGGTGGAGCCCGTCGAGGTCGGTGGCGACGGGGAGGTCGAGGCTGATCACCTGGCCCCAGGCGTGGACGCCCCGGTCGGTGCGGCCGGCGCAGGTGATCTCCACCGGGCGGCGCACGACCTTCTCGATGGCCTCCCGGAGGGTGCCGGCGACGGTGCGGACGCCGGGCTGCTCGGCGAAGCCGTGGAAGTCCGTGCCGTCGTAGGCGACGAGCATCCGAACGCGGATCAGCGGCCCCGCGGGGGCCGCTGACTCCGGGACGTCGAAGAGCGTCACGCCCTCAGGCGATGGCGTCAGACCAGCTCGATGCGGGCCATCGGGGCGTTGTCGCCCTGGCGCGGGCCCAGCTTGAGGATGCGCGTGTAGCCGCCGTTGCGGTCGGCGTAGCGGGGCCCGATCTCGGTGAAGAGCTTGTGGGCCATCTCCTTGTCGCCCAGGAACGACACGACCTGGCGGTGGTTGTGGAGCCCGCCCTTCTTGGCCTTGGTGATGACCTTCTCCGCGATCGGGCGCAGGGCCTTGGCCTTGGCCTCAGTGGTGACGATCCCCTCGGCGGCCACGAGCGAAGCCACGAGGTTGGCCATCATGAGGCGCTGGTGCTGGGCGTCGCCGCCGAAGCGACGACCCTTCTTCGGGGTGGCAGGCATGGGTCAGTCCTTCGTGCGCAGGGCCAGGCCCCGCTCGTTCAGCTTCTCGACGACCTCGTCGAGGCTCTTCTGGCCGAAGTTCGTGATGGCCAGGAGGTCGTCCTCGGTCTTGGTGAGCAGCTCGCCGATCGAGTTGATCTGGGCGCGCTTCAGGCAGTTGCGGGGACGCTCGGACAGGTCGAGGTCCTCGATGGGCAGGTCCAGGTCAGGCGAGCCGGCGGTGGCGGTGGACACCTCGCCGAGCTCGAGGCCCTGGGGCTCGTCGCTCATGTCGGCCACGAGGCCCACCAGCGAGCGCAGCGTGTCACCGGCCGAGGCGAGGGCGTCGCGCGGCGTGATCGAGCCGTCGGTCTCGATGTCGAGGACGAGGCGGTCGTACTCGGTGGACTGCTCGACGCGGGTGGGCTCCACCTGGAAGGCGACCCGGCGCACCGGCGAGAAGATCGAGTCGACCGGGATGACGCCGATCGTGTCGCTCGTCTTGTTGCGGTCGGCCGAGACGTAGCCGCGACCCTTCGACACGGTGATGTCGACGGCCAGGCGGGCCGTCTTGTTCAGCGTGGCGATGTGGAGCTCGGGGTTGAGGATGTCGACGTCGCTGTTGGGCTCGATGTCCTTGGCGGTGACGTCACCCGGGCCCTTCTGGTCGAGGCGCAGGGTGACCGGCTCGTCGCTGTGGCAGACGAGGACCAGGTCCTTCAGGTTGAGGATGATGTCGGTGACGTCCTCGGTGACCCCGGCGATCGTGTCGAACTCGTGGAGCGCGTCGTCGAAGCGCAGCTGGGTGATCGCCGCGCCGGGGATGGACGACAGGAGCGTGCGGCGCAGGGAGTTGCCGAGGGTGTGACCGAAGCCGGGCTCCAGCGGGCTGATGGCGAACTTCTGACGGTTGCCTTCCTCTTCGCCGATCGCCTCGACGGACGGGCGCTGGATGACGAGCATGTTCTGCTACCTCGGGACTCGGTGGCGGCGGGGGGAGTGGACTACTTGGAGTACAGCTCGACGATGAGCTGCTCGCGCACGGGCACGTCGATCTGCTCGCGCAGCGGGAGCTCGCGCACGGTGACCGACTTGCCGCCCTCGCCCTGGTCGAGCCAGGCGGGGACCCGGACGTCGAGCGTGTCGAGGTTGTGCTGGATGACGATCATCGACTGGGCCTTCTCGCGGAGGGAGACGACGTCGCCCTTCTTGACGCGGTAGCTGGGGATGTCCACCCGGCGGCCGTTGACGTCGATCAGCCCGTGGTTCACGAACTGCCGCGCCTGGGGGCGGGTGCGGGCCCAGCCGGCCCGGAAGACGATGTTGTCGAGGCGCTGCTCGAGCATCCGCAGGAGGTTCTCGCCGGTGACGCCCTTCTGGCGGTTGGCCTCCTCGTAGAGGTTGGCGAACTGCTTCTCGAGGAGCCCGTAGATGTGCTTGGCCTTCTGCTTCTCGGCCAGCTGCAGCGAGTACTCGGAGGGCTGACGGCGACGGGCGCGGCCGTGCTCACCCGGGGGGTAGGGCCGGCGCTCGAGGGCGCGGCGACCCTTCTCGTTCTCGAAGATGTTGACGCCGAGGCGGCGCGAGATCTTGACCTTGGGACCGGTGTAGCGAGCCATGTCTTCCTGTTGCCTCAGACCCGGCGCCGCTTGGGGGGGCGGCAGCCGTTGTGGGGGACGGGGGTGACGTCCTTGATGCCGGTGACCTCGATGCCGGTGTTCTGCAGCGAACGGATGGCCGTCTCGCGACCGGAGCCGGGGCCCTTCACCTCGACGTCGACCTTGCGCACCCCGTGCTCCATCGCGCCCCGGGCCGCGCGCTCGGCGGCCATCTGGGCGGCGTAGGGGGTGGACTTGCGGGAGCCCTTGAAGCCGACGTTGCCGGCCGACGCCCACGACAGCACGTTCCCCTCGAGGTCCGTGATCGTGATGATCGTGTTGTTGAACGAGCTCTTGATCTTGGCGATGCCGTGCGAGACGTTGCGACGCTCGCGCTTGCGGGGCCGGCGACCGCCGGGCTTGGGCTTGGCCATTACTTGCGAACCTTCTTCTTGCCGGCGACGGTCTTCTTCGGG
>Ga0079224_100000571_pt1 | contig 36972 bp, 41 predicted proteins | sample Stecom2015_FD_80414 | JGI IMG/M metagenome (GOLD analysis project Ga0079224, IMG submission 80414) | Agricultural soil microbial communities from Utah to study Nitrogen management - Steer compost 2015 | ecosystem: Environmental > Terrestrial > Soil > Agricultural land | place: USA: Utah... | reverse complement strand
TCCTGGATCTGCTCCCGGATGTTGTCCATGCCGCGGATGGTGTTCTGTACCACTTCCGCGCCTTTCTTCGCGATCGCAACCGACCGCTCCGCAACCGCAGAGGATTCGGCGGCGTTCGAGGATACCTGGTCGATGGACACAGCCATCTCGTTAACCGCAGCGGAGGCGCCGGCAATTTCCTGGGCCTGGTGCTCGGATGCTTCGGCCAGGTGCATGGCCGTGGCCTGGGTTTCCTGGGCGGCGGAAGCTACTCGTACCGCAGTACCACGAATCGCCTGTACCAGTCCGCGCATCTGGTCGATCGCGTAGTTGATGGAGTCGGCGATGGCACCGGTGAAGTCCTCGGTTACTGTGGCCTCGGTGGTCAGGTCACCATCGGCCAGGTCGGCCAGTTCGTCCAGCAGTCGCAGGATCGCGTTCTGGTTCTGTTCATTCTGCTCCTGGGTGGTGGCCAGACGTTCCTGGGCGTCGCGGTACAGGGCAAGACCGATAAAGACAACAATCGCAACCATGGCGGCCAGGATGGCAAAGGCCAGGGTCGGGCTGATCAGACGGGAGCTGGACTGGGTGGCGAAGTTGTCGGCCAGAGTCGACAGTTCGGCCAGCAGACTCTCGGAGTTCTGGAAGATGTCACTTGCGGCGGTACGAACCTTGAAGAGGTCGGGAGAGGCTTCAAGGATCGCGTCTACGTTCTGGGAAACGAACTGGAACAGCTCGTCAACCGCCTCCAGACCATAGATGGCGTCTTCATCCGCTACGCGGGAGATACCCATGGCGGGGTTGCCGTTGAGCTGGCCGTCGAGTACCCGGCCAAACAGGCTGGCGTCCCGGCCGAAACGGTCGGCCGCGATAACGGCGTCTTCATCACCGGACAGTACGTTGTTAACGGAGCGGACAATACGCTCTGCCAGCAGCGACTGGCGCTGGGCCAGGGAAATCTGCTCGGCAGGGGCGCCGTTATCCAGCAGGATCTGAACGATGTCGTCGTATTCGACCTGCAGCTGGGGAATGGTTTCGTTCAGGGTCCGGGCGACTTCGTGCAGGCCGAGTACCGCATCACGGGTAGAGAGGATGCTGTCGGCGTTTTCACGAACGGTGTTCCAGTGTTCCTGTACGCCGCTTTGCTGGGCCAGTTCACTGGGCGGGAGGCCGGTTTCCGGGTTGCCCTCGGTAACATTGGTCCAGAGCTGCTGGAACTCATCCCGCGAACGACGGAGCTGATCGAAGGCTTCGGCAGTACCACCGGAGGCCTCGGTCGCGTTCTTCGCGATCTCCTGGGAGAGTACCCGCATTTCCGCGGTGTTGGCGATGTACTGCTGGTCGTGCTGACTGTCCTGGTTAATGATGAACAGTACCACAACGAGCAGGACGGTAAGTGCAATCAGCGCTGCGATCAGGCCGGCAACCAGTTTGTTGCCTCCCTGTCCCATACTGAGTCTTCCGGCTCTGTTTTTCATTTTCTGGCTCCCGGCCTCTTTCTTCTGGAAATGGCAAGTATGTGTAGCGGGTTTCAGACGGTCAGGGTGATGTTCCTGCCAGTACCATCACCCTTACCACTGTGCGACATCAAGAAAGCGTTCGTCTTCCACCAGATCGGTGGCTGAGAACACTTTCCAGACCTCCTCATTACGCTCGTAACCGCCGCTCACAAACGGACGAACGCTGTCGGGCACCCCTTCGGGGTTGGCCCTGAAACTGTCTTTGGCGAAGTACTGCATGCCCAGCACGCTGTCGACCACCAGGCCACTGAATACATCGCCCTGCTCAACCACCAGTACCCGCCGTTCGCGCAGGCTGCGGGAAGAGCGGGGCACATCGAAAAAGGTGGCGAGATCAACCAGGGGTAACAGGCGGCCGCGAACATTGGCGGCCCCCATCAGGAACGTGCGAACTCCCGGAACATGGGTGAACCGGGGCACATGCAGGATTTCGGTAACTTCGCCCATGGGGGCAACGTAGCGCTCGCCCGAGAGAATAAAACCGATGCCGTTCCAGAGTTCAACGGCTTCCTGTTGTTCCGGCAGACCGGCGGCCATGGACCGGCTGCGCTGGGCGATATCCGTCAGAACGGCAAAAGGGGCGGCCTGGGCGGACATGCGTACTCCAAGGTTGGGGATCAGGCAATCAGGCTGTTGATTGTTTTGATCAGGTCGTCTTCGTTAACTGGCTTGACCAGATAACCCTTGGCACCCTGGCGGGTTCCCCACACCCGGTCAGTTTCCTGATCCTTGGTGGTTACGATCACAACCGGGATGGAGGCGGTTTCCGGCGCACGGGTCAGCTGGCGGGTTGCCTGGAAGCCGTTCAGGCCGGGCATAACCACGTCCATCAGTACCAGATCCGGAGTTTCCGCGCGGGCCTTGGCCACACCATCGGCGCCATTGTCTGCGGTCAGCACTTCGTGCTTGTGTTTTTCCAGGATGGTGGAAATCTTCTTAACTTCAGTTGGCGAGTCGTCAACAATCAGAATGCGGGCCATGGTTTCCTCGATGGTTCTGTGTGTCAGCAGGGGTTACTGTTCCGCCTGAGGCATGTATTGGCGGATGGTGTTAAGCAGCTCATCCTTGCTGAACGGTTTGGTCAGATACTGGTCCGAGCCTACGATTCGGCCTTTTGCCTTGTCGAACAGGCCGTCCTTGCTCGAAAGCATGATAACCGGCGTCTTTTTAAAAGAGGAATTGTTCTTGATCAGTGCGCAGGTCTGGTAGCCGTCCAGGCGGGGCATCATGATATCGACAAAAATGATGTCCGGCTGGGAGTCGGCAATCTTGGCCAGAGCGTCAAAGCCGTCTGTGGCAGTGATAACCTCACAGCCAACCTTTTTAAGAAGGGTTTCCGCGGTGCGACGAATAGTCTTGCTATCGTCAATCACCATGATCTTCAGGTTCTCGAAGTTGTCATCCATTGTCCAACTGCCTTGCGCTCTAGCGACTGTCGTTATTTTCAAACGGGGGTTTTAACACAAACGTTAAGGTTGTTCTATAAACCCCGCTCATTTATAGAGTATCCATGGCCGGATAAAAAGTATTAGTTTGTGACCAAATGTACTTCTGCCGCTGCCATCACGGATTTATCTGCGGATTTCTCCGGATGCATTCACGGCTCGGGTACAATACCATCTGACCTCTCAGCATAGCAGTTTATAACCGGTCCGCTCTGCTGACCGGTTCGTGTTTTCTTACCGACAGTTCCAGGAGACGCTATGACAGTCCGGCTGGGGATCGTGATGGATCCCATTCAGGATATTCACTTCAAGAAAGACAGTTCTCTGGCCATGCTGCATGCCGCCCAGAAACGCGGCTGGGAAATCGAGTACATGGAACTGCCGGATCTCTATCTCGCAGGCGGTCAGGCCCGGGCTCATACGCGCAGGCTGACCGTGCACATGGATCCGGACAACTGGTACAGCTTCGGCGCCAGCCAGGATCGTGCGCTGGGTGATCTGGACGTTATTCTGATGCGGCAGGATCCACCAGTGGACCGGGAATTCCTGATGGCCACCTATATACTGGAATCGGCGGAGCAGCAGGGCGCTCTGGTGGTCAATCCGGCGGCCACCCTGCGGGACTGCAACGAAAAACTGTTTGCCACCCAGTTTGAAGACCTGACGCCCCCGCTGATCGTGACCCGCTCTGCCCAGCGTTTCCGGGAATTCTATGCCGAACACGGTGACATCATCATGAAGCCCGTGGACGGCATGGGTGGCCGCTCGATATTCCGGGTCAAGGAAAACGATGCCAATCTCGGGGTGATTATTGAAACCCTCACCAATTACGGAAGCCATCAGGCCATGGCCCAGAAATTCATCCCGGAAATCACCGAGGGTGACAAGCGTATTCTGCTGATTGAGGGCGAACCGGTGCCCTATGCCCTTGCACGCATTCCGTCGCATGGTGAAAATCGCGGCAACCTGGCCGCCGGTGGCCGGGGTGAGGGCCGGGAACTGACCGAGCGTGACCGCCAGATCTGTGCCCGGGTGGCTCCGGTGATCAAGCAAAAGGGTCTGATGTTTGTGGGGCTTGATGTCATTGGCGATTACCTCACGGAAATCAACGTCACCAGCCCCACCTGCATCCGTGAGCTGGACGCGGCGTTTGGCATCGACATTGCCGGCATGCTGATGGACGCCATCGAGCGACGTCTGACCAGAGACTGAAAACCGGTTACAGCTTTTGAGCGCACAAGGAGACTCAGGAACCGTCATGGCAACCCAGGTTAGCGATTTCGATCGGTTTTCCTTCACCCTGTTTATGGCATTGGCCGTTCATGCCATGTTGGTGTTGGGGATTACCTTTGCCCCGGAATCGCCCCGGTCTTCGGCTCAGACCATGGAAATTACCCTGTCCCAGTTCGACGATGAGGAAGCCCCGGAGAAGGCCGATTTTCTGGCCCAGACCAGTCAACAGGGCAGTGGCACGGAAGAGCAGGCCATGGAAATGACCTCGCCCAATCCGTCCGAGATCAGTCAGCCGGATCTGGCCCAGGTGCAACCCGAGCCACAGACCACCACCCGGCCCCAGCCTAAACAGGAACGGGCCGTCGTTCAGACCGAGACTCGCACCGAACGCCAGGCGTCAAGGCCCGAGGAGCGAACCGAGCCTCAGGAAGAGCCCTTGCCTCAGAGCGAGAAAAAGAGCCTGATGGAGCGCAGTCTGGAGATTGCCAGCCTGGAGGCGCGGTTTGACGCACAGCAGCGGGCCTATGCCCGTAAACCCCGGGTAATGCGGGTAACGGCAGCCTCGACCCTGAAGTCCAGCAACGCCTGGTATGTGCAGAACTGGGTCAGCAAGGTGACCCGGGTAGGTAACATCAACTATCCCACCGAAGCCAGGCAGGCGGGCATCTACGGCACCCTGCGCATGCTGGTTTCCCTGAAGAAAGATGGCACAATCAAGGAAGTGGCCATCCTCCAGTCCTCCGGCAGTACGGTGCTGGACGATGCCGCAATCCGAATTGTGCGTATGGCCGCTCCGTTTGCGCCTTTCCCGGAGGAAATGCGTCAGGACGTGGACGAACTGGAAATCATACGCACCTGGTCATTTCAGAGACGGGGGCTTACATCGGGATGACGGCCGAACACGACACCACAGGCAGTCTCAGGCACCATTTCCTGGTGGCCTCGCCCTGGTTGGCTGATCCCCGCTTTCACGGTGGGGTGATCTACCTTTGCGAACACTCGGAAGAGGGCGCGTTGGGGCTGATGATCAATCAGCCTCTGGATATCCACCTGGGTGAGATCCTCGAGCAGCTCGACATGCACGGCGGGGAACTGGACTTGCCGGTATACACCGGCGGGCCGGTATACACCGGCGGGCCGGTTCAGCCAGAGCGCGGCTTTGTACTGCACTCGCCGGGCCGGCAGTGGCAGAATACCGCGCGGGTCACCGATGAGGTGTTATTGACCACCTCCCGGGATATTCTGGAAAGCATTGGCCGGGATGAGGGGCCGGAATCGTTTCTGGTGGCACTGGGTTACTCCGGCTGGGGCGAGGGTCAGCTGGAGGAAGAGCTGGGCAGCAATGCCTGGTTGACCTGCCCGGCCAGCACCGACATTCTGTTCCGCACGCCGGCAGACCAACGTTACCAGGCGGTACTCCGCCTGATGGGCATTGACCTGAACCAGCTCAGTGATTCGGTGGGCCATGCCTGATCCCGGTAACCGTCGATTACTGGCCTTTGATTTCGGCACCCGGCGTATCGGGGTGGCTTCGGGGCAGGAAATGCTAGGAACCGGCCAGCCCCTGGCCCTGCTTCCGGCCAGGGATGGGATTCCTGACTGGCAGCAGATCGAGGCGCTGCTGGCGGAATGGCAGCCGGATATTGTCCTGGTCGGCCTGCCTCTGAATATGGACGATACCGAAAATGATATGTGCGCGCGGGCCCGCAAGTTCGGCAAGCGTTTGCATGGCCGCTACCATGTCACGGTTGAAATGGTGGACGAACGGCTCACCAGCTTCGAAGCCAAGGGTGAGGTGATGGCTGGCGGTGGCAGCCGGGATTTCGGCCGCCACGGCGTTGATGACCGGGCCGCCGTGCTGATACTGGAAACCTGGTGCCGGGAGCAGGCCGGCTGACCTGATAAACGAGGCTGTAATGACCGCATTGCTTGATATAGACCAGCTGCTCGATACATTGGAATCCGGCCTGCGTCAGATTCTCCAGGAGCGTGGCGTGGACGACCCGGTGCTGATTGGCATCCGGACCGGCGGTGTCTGGCTGGCGGATGTGTTGGGTAAGCGTCTGGGTATTGCCCAGCCCTTCGGTGAGCTGGACATCTCGTTCTACCGGGATGATTTCAGCCGCATTGGTCTGAACCCCCGGGTGATGCCGTCCAGCCTGCCGTTTGATACCGAAGGCCGGGACATCATCCTGATCGACGACGTGATCATGAGTGGCCGGACGATTCGGGCCGCCATGAATGAAATATTCGACTACGGCCGTCCGGCCAGTATTATACTGGCCACGCTGATCGATATGGGCGCCAGGGAACTACCGATCCAGCCGGATGTGGTGGGACGGGCCCTGACGCTGGAAGCCCATCAGCGAGTGAAACTGCGTGGCCCCGAGCCACTGCGCATTGAAGTACAGGAATCCGGGCAGTAAACCTTCCCAACTGATAACAGGCGAGCCATGACCGCGAACGACCCTTCCCCGAACCACTTGCAGCTGACCCGGGATGGTCAGTTGCGGCATTTCCTGACGCTGGATGGCCTGAGCCAGCCGTTGCTCACGGATATTCTCGACACCGCCGACTCCTTTATCGAGGTGGGCGAGAGAAGTATCAAGAAAGTGCCGCTGCTCAGAGGCCGCACCGTGGTCAACCTGTTCTTTGAATCCAGTACCCGGACCCGGAGTACCTTCGAACTTGCGGCCAAGCGCCTGTCTGCCGACGTCCTGAACCTGGATATCTCCACTTCGGCCACCTCCAAAGGTGAATCCCTGTCCGATACCCTGTTGAATCTGGAGGCCATGGCCTCGGATATGTTCGTAGTGCGTCATTCCCAGAGCGGCGCGCCGCATTTCATAGCCGAGAGTGTGACCCCGGGCGTTGCCATCATCAATGCTGGCGACGGCCGCCACGCCCATCCCACCCAGGCGATGCTGGACATGCTGACCATCCGTCAGCACAAGGGCCGGTTTGACGGCCTGAAAGTTGCCATTGTCGGGGATGTGCTGCACTCCCGGGTGGCGCGCTCGCAGATTCGCGCATTGAATGTGCTGGGCGCGGAAGAGGTGCGGGTGATTGCTCCCGGCACGCTGCTGCCCAGAGATGTCGAGGATCTTGGCTGTACCGTGGAATACGACATGGCCCGGGGGATGAAAGACCTGGATGTGGTGATCATGCTGAGGCTTCAGAAGGAGCGCATGGAAGGTGCCCTGCTACCCAGTGAACGTGAGTTTTACCGTCTGTACGGGCTGAATCAGGAAAAGCTGGGGCTGGCAAAGCCCGATTGCATCGTCATGCATCCGGGCCCGATCAACCGCGGGGTCGAGATTGAGTCGGCAGTGGCCGATGGGCCCCAGTCGGTCATTCTTAATCAGGTCACCAACGGTATTGCCATCCGGATGGCGGTGATGTCCATGGCTATGGGCGGTCAGATGGCGGAGCGTCAGCAAAGACAGCTGGAACAACAGGAGGGCCGGGCATGACAGCGTCAGCGAACTGGAATGAGGGCGGCCTGAAACTGACCGGCGGGCAGTTGTTTGAGCCGGGCAAGGGGTTGATCAGTAACCCGGGACTGTTGGTGCGCAATGGCCGCATAGAGGCCGTTGGAGAGCAGGCTCAGGCAGCGGCGAGCGCGGCGACACTGGACGCCGACGGGCAGGTGATCGCGCCAGGTTTTATCGACCTGTGTTGTAATCTCCGCGAGCCGGGCAATGGTCAGAAAGGCAATATCGCCTCGGAAACACAGGCCGCCGCCCATGGTGGCTTCACCACGGTCTGTGCTTCGCCGGAAACCTCGCCGGTCAACGATTCCGGTGCCGTGACCAATCTGATTCTCGACAGCGTGGCCTCCCGAGGTGTGGTTCGGGTGCTGCCGATCGGGGCCATTACCCGGGGCCTTGATGGCGATATGCTCAGTGATATGGCTGGCCTGAAAGCAGCCGGTTGCGTGGCGGTCGGCAATGGTTCCCGGGGCGTGCGCAATGCCCGCATTCTGCGCCGGTGTATGGCCTATGCCCAGACCTTCGGACTGACCGTGATGTTCAGTCCGGAAAATACGGCACTGGCGGCCGATGGCTACGCCCATGATGGCCAGGTCACCACGCGTCTGGGGCTGCTGGGTATTCCCGAGGTGGCCGAAACGGCCGCGGTTATGGAAATGCTACTGCTGGCGGAAGAGACCGGGGTGCGCCTGCACCTGAGCCAGCTGTCCTGTGCCCGCAGCGTCGAGATGCTGGCCCAGGCCCGGGATCGCGGCGTGAAGGTTACCGCCGATGTTGCCATGCACCAGTTGGTCTTCACCGAGTCGGCCCTGGCCGGCTTCGACAGTCGTTTTCATGTCCGGCCTCCCCTGCGCGGAGAAGCCGACCGTCAGGCGCTGGTGGCCGGCGTGCGAGACGGGGTTATCGATGCAATTGTGAGTCAGCATCAGCCCCATGATTCCGCGGCCAAGCAGGCCCCGCTGCCCGCGACCGAGCCGGGGCTGTCGAGCATCGAGAGCGTGCTGTCCCTGGGCCTGGAGCTGGTACAGAATCATGAGTTGGAGCTGCCGGATTTGCTGCGGGCACTGACCACCGGGCCGGCGGCTGTGCTGGGCCGGGAAGTGGCTCTGACGGCCGGGGCTGCCGCTGATCTTTGCCTGTTTGCGCCGGATGGCCACTGGCAACCTTCCGCAGCAACGCTGCTGTCGGCGGGCCGGCACGCTCCGGTTCTGGATCGAGCCCTGCCTGGGGAGGTGAAACTCACCCTGGTGGCAGGTCGCACCGCCTGGCAGGCTCCCGGAACGCCACTTTGAAAAATGAGGTAGGGGTGGCTCCGCCTCTGTCGACATCATCACAGAACTCGCCGGTTTTGCTGAAAAACCCTTGATGGCAGGCACCTGAGCCAACGTATTCTATGACCCGACCCTCTACGGTCAGGTCATAGAATACGAGAGCCAGTCACCCGGATGTGACCGGCCCGACAATAAAAACTCAGGAGTCATCCCGTGAAATCAATCCGCTTTTCCCGCCGGCTCGCCATGGCGGCCGCCCTGTGTGCCAGCCTGGTGGCACCCTCCCTGGTTCAGGCCCAGGATGAAATCCTTGAGCGCAGTTTCTGTGTGTTTGACCCGGTTGGTGCCAATGGCCCGCTGTTTGCCATTACCAAGGAGTTCCAGCCGGTGGCCCTCAAGCGAGGCATTAAACTGGAACTGCGTGCCTACACTGATGAAAAAGTAGCGGCCGAAGACTTCAAGGCTGGCCAGTGCGATGCCGTGCTGTTGACCGGCACCCGCGCCCGGGAATTCAACAAGTTTACCGGCAGTCTCGAAGCCATGGGTGCAGTGCCGGGTGAAGAAGAAATGCGCCTGCTGTACAACACCCTGAGCCAGCCCAAGGCCCGGCCGTTCCTGGTTGACGGTCCCTATGAGGTTGCCGGTGTCTTTCCTGCCGGGGCCATTTACCTGTATACCCGCGACCGGGCCATTGATTCGGTCGAGAAACTCCAGGGCAAACGTATCGCAACCCTGGATTACGATTCCGCCTCGGTGCGCATGGTCCGTCATGTTGGAGCATCGGTCGTTGGCTCCAACTCCGCCAACTTTGCCGGCAAGTTCAATAATGGCAGTGTCGACCTGGCCTATGCACCGGCCGTGGCCTATCAGCCTCTGGAACTCTATAAGGGTGTTAATTCCAAGGGTGGGGTATTCAAGTATGCCCTGGCGTACATGAACTTCCAGGTCATCATTCATCGCGACCGTTTCCCGGACGACGCCGGCCAGATGGTGCGGGACGAGTCCATCAAGCGGATTGATCAGGCCTACGAGATCATTGCGGAAGCGGAGTCCGGGATTCCTGCCGACGTCTGGATGCACCCGCCCCGGGAAGATGTGGCCGAGTACGACAAGATGCTGCGCCAGGTTCGTCTGTCACTGTTGGAGGACGGGGTCTATGACGAGCGCGCCATCAAGTTGATGAAGGCGATTCGCTGTCGGGTGGATGGCTCCCGTTCGGAGTGTGCCTCCTGAGGCACTGAGCGGCCCGCACCCGGCGGGCCGCAGATGATCAGCGGATGGCGTCTTTCAGGGCCTTTCCGGCCTTGAAACCCACGGTCTTGCTGGCAGGGATCTGGATGCTCGCACCGGTTTGCGGATTGCGTCCGCTGCGGGCTTCCCGGCTGCGGATGTTGAAGGTACCGAAACCGATCAGTGTGACGTCCTCTCCCCGCGCGGCAGCCGCCGACACCTGGTCGGTAAACGCGTTGATCACCTCTCCGGCCTTTTCCCGGGTAAGCCCGGTTTTGTCGGCAATGGCAGCAGCAAGTTCAGGTTTGCGCATCGGATACTCCTGATTATTCGTTCTGATTGTTGTTGGTTATTGCCCCGGTCAGGCCGGAGGCTGAAGCAATCTATAGTGGCTTTGGACTGAATCTGCAAACCTTCTTCGGTAACGATATGTTCCCGGAGGCGTCATTTGCGGGATCGGTCTCATAAACCCGGGGCGGAGTTCGTCATAATGAGCGCCGGTTACAGACTGTAACAAACCGGTGCAGTCCGCCCCTATCGTCTGGACAAAACACAAGAACAAAGGGTTGAAAGGTATGAAGGGTTTCCGGAGATCCCCGACAACATCATCTGGGCTTCGCGGCATGATGACGGCATTGGCTGCCGGTCTCCTGCTGAGCGGCTGTGGGGCGGTCAATAACATGATCTACAAGACCACGGGGGATGTCATGAAGGGCTTCTCCCGCAACCATACCGTCCCCTACCTGATGGAGTCCGATGATCTGGCCATGGGCTGCTCCATGAGTGAGGCCACGGCGCCACTGCTGATGTCATTTGGTCGGGTAACCAGTGAGCCGGACCAGCTCGCCGTCATGCTCTACCTGTCTTCAGGCAGTTGCGCGGAAGAACAGGCCAGGGAGCATGAGCTGGCAGGTTTGGCCGCCATGTACGCCATGGACGCGACCGCGGCGGAAGATGCCTTCATTCGCCAGAAGCGCGCCCATACGCTGGCCGCCCGTCGTTATCTGAAAGGCTGGCAGCACCATAACAGCCACTATGGCAACCCGGACGAAACCGAGTGCCCGGATTTCGACGACGACATGGACGAGTTCATGTACATGGCGGGTTTGCTGTCCGGGCTGCAGGCGCTCAATGCCCAGATCCAGGCCACATCCTCGGTGGGCGTTCCGTTCAATACCGGCTCCGTGGTGGGCCGTGCTACCCAGTGTCTGGATAACAAGAAGTGGTGGGGCGCCCCCATGGGCCTGCGTGCCACCGTCTGGGCCATGATCCCTGGAACCCAGCCCCAGGGTGAAGATGCCTTCGAGCGCCTGGCCATTGCCGCGGAGCAGGGCGAGGAAGCCGGCGTCCGACTGGGTCATGTGTTCCAGGCCATTGCGGCCATGAACAAGAACGATGAAGCCCTGGTGAAGTCGGTTATCCGGGATCATGCGGAATCCCTGGGGGCGAATCCGGCCAGCGAAGAGTGGCGGTTTGTGGATGCCATGGCCACCAATATGCTGGTGGCGATTTCAGATCGGTTGTGGGTGGAAAATACGGGCCACCGCACCCCCATCGGGCAGTTCGGCGCATTCTGGGATGACCAGCGTGAACCGGTCGAGACCATGGATCTGGACGACCTGTTGTAAACCATCATCAAGCCGAGTAAGCCGTTATGACCCAGGGTGGTTTTCGTCGTAGTGGTCTGGAGTGGTTTTCATCGCTGCCGGCCTGTCTGTTGTTGCTGGCCGTGGTGCTGTTCTCCACCAGCAGTGATGTTCATAACCAGATGTTGCGCGCTGGCGAGCAGCTCTGGAGTGGTTATTACAAGCTGCGCATGGACCCGGTGCAACCGGAGTGTGATCTTAATCGGGATATTGAGGCAGAGGTTGCCCGGGAACTGGCTGAGCAAGCGCCTTCAGACGACCCGATGGCGGCGCTGCTTGGCGCTCATGAAAAAGATCCCCGGGAAGTCCGTCTTGCCATAGAACGCTCGGTGGCGGATTGCCGGGCCGCCCATGCCAGTTACGAAGACCTGCAAGACAAGCTGACTCCCGGTGTGAAAGCCTATCGGGCGGTGGAGCTGTTCGTAGCCGACCTGATTGCGTTCGGGCTCACGGCTCAACGCTACGTTCTGGTGATTCTGGTGATGCTGTGTGCGGTGACCGCCACGCTGACCCGCCATCACATTGCCATGCGTGCCATGGAGACCCGGCTGGACTACACCGTCTCCCATACCCTGCAAACCATTGCCAACGCCATGTTGCTGGGGTCGTCAGTGATCTTCCGGCAATCCAGCCTGGCCAGCAGCACCACCGTATCCGGTGAGGAGCTGCTACTGCACAATTTCTGGATTGTCGGCTTTGCCTGCCTGACGCTGGCGAGCCTCTATCGCCTGTTCCGGGTGCCCGACAATCTGGCGCCGGGAGGCAATCTCAACCAGGCGTTTCTGTCGGTTCCGCTCTATACCGTGATGTGCCTGATTTCAGGTACTTACTTCGCGTTGATCGGCCATTCCTCCGGTATCGGGATCTATCTGGGCAAGATGATGGAACTGGCCGATATGTTCCTGAATGTGGGCCTGTACGTGTGGGTGGGCATGATGCTGAAACAGACCCGCCTGGCGACACTGGTTTTCAATATTTTCCGGCCCTGGCGTATGCCGCCGGAGATGCTGGCGGTGGTGGCCGTTCTGGTGGCTGCGGTGCCTACCGCCTACACCGGTGCTTCCGGTATTTTTGTTATTGCTGCCGGTGCCGTTATCTACAGTGAGCTCAGAGCGGCGGGTGCGCGCCGACATCTGGCCCTGGCGGCCACCGCCATGTCTGGCTCCCTGGGCGTGGTGCTGCGGCCGTGTCTGCTGGTGGTGGTGATTGCCTACCTGAACCGGGAAGTGACCACCGATGAGTTGTTTGGTTGGGGCATCTGGGTATTCGTACTGACCGCTACCATGTTTGCGATGGTGGCCCTGACGGTGAACCGGCAGAGCCAGTTTGACCTGGCCCCGGCGGCTGATGCCTTTCCGGCGTCCATTCAGGCTTTGCGGCCACTGATTCCTTATGTGATTGTGATCGCTGCCGTGGTGCTGTTCTACCGGTTTGCCCTGGATGTGAAAATGGACGAGTTCTCGGCGCCCCGGTTACTGCCGGTGATCATGCTGGCCATCCTGGTGTACGAGCACATCAGCCTGAAAAATGGCCGGGGCCGGGCATCCGGCGAGATCAATCACCAGGGGCTGGAGCGCAGCGTTCGTGGCGCCACCAACGACACCACCGCCGAGATTGGCGCCCTGTTGCTGCTGCTGGGGCTTTCGGTAAGCATTGGTGGTGTGATCGAGCGCTCCCACATCATGGAAACTTTCCCGCAGGCGTTCGACAGTCCCTGGTCTGCCATGCTGCTGATGGTGGTGATTCTGGTGATCCTGGGGATGATCATGGACGCTTTCGGTGCGGTGATTCTGGTAACCGCAACGGTGGCGACCATTGCCTATTCCAGTGGTATTCACCCGGTGCATTTCTGGATGGTGACGCTGGTAGCCTTCGAGCTTGGCTATCTGAGCCCGCCTGTGGCCCTGAACCATCTACTCACCCGCCAGGTGGTGGGCGAGGCCGAGGTGCTGGCGGCCCAGCAGGAAGGTGGAACCTTCTACCAGCGCCATGAGCGCATCATCATGCCGCTGATTGCCATGGGTATTTCGCTGATACTGGTGGCGTTTGTGCCGTTGCTGTTCTACGCCAACTGATCTCTCTGGCCAAGGCCGCTTTGGCGGCCTGTCTGGTCTGTGATTACAAACCAGAGGCACAAAAAAAGCGCCGAGCTTTCGCAAGGCGCTTTTTTATGGCAGTGGGAAAGCGGATTTAGCCGGCTTTCGGGCCCGCCTCAACAATGGCATCGGCCACGTCGAACTTCTTGAAGTTCTCCACGAACTGGGCAATCAGCTCCTGGGCCTTGCCATCGTAGTAGTCCGGGCTGACCCAGGTGTTGCGCGGGTTCAGCAGCTCGGTGTCTACGCCCGGGACATGCTTGGGCACGTCCAGGTTCAGGGCATCCAGGTGCTCGGTTTCCACGTCGTCCAGATCGCCGTTCTGGATGGCGGCAATGATGGCGCGGGTGGTCGGAATGCTGAAACGCTTGCCTTCACCGTAGGGACCACCGGTCCAGCCGGTGTTGACCAGAAATACCTTGCTGCCGAACTCGTCGATACGCTTCATCAGGAGCTCGGCGTAGACGCCGGCCGGGCGCGGGAAGAACGGTGCACCAAAGCAGGTGGAGAAGGTGGACTTCAGCTTGGAGGATGAGCCCATTTCGGTGGAGCCCACCAGCGCAGTGTAGCCACTCAGGAAGTGGTAGGCTGCAGCTTCACGACTCAGGATGGACACCGGAGGCAGAACGCCGGTCATGTCGCAGGTCAGGAAGATGATGTGTGAGGGCTCACCGGCACGGTTCTCGATCACGCGCTTCTCGACGTGCTCCAGCGGATAGGCGCAACGGGAGTTTTCGGTCAGGGAAACGTCGTTGTAATCCGGCTCGCGGGTCTCCGGATCAATCATCACGTTCTCAACGATGGCGCCGAAACGGATGGCGTCCCAGATGATCGGTTCGTTCTTCTGGCTCAGGTCGATACACTTGGCGTAGCAACCGCCTTCAATATTGAATACGGTGCCCGGGCCCCAGCCGTGCTCGTCGTCACCGATCAGGAACCGGTGAGGATCTGCAGACAGGGTGGTTTTGCCGGTGCCGGACAGACCGAAGAACAGGCAGGTCTCACCGGTTTCACTGACGTTGGCTGAACAGTGCATGGGCAGGACGTCTTTCTCGGGTAGCAGGAAGTTCTGAACCGAGAACATGGCCTTCTTCATTTCGCCTGCGTAGTGCATGCCGGCCAGCAGCACCTTGCGCTTGGCGAAGTTGATGATGACGCAGCCGTTGGAATTGGTGCCATCACGCTCTGGCACACACTCGAAATTGGCGGCGTTGAGAATCTGCCATTCCTGCTTGTCGGCCGGGTTGAAGCTATCCGGGCGAATGAACAGGTTGCGGCCGAACAGGTTCTGCCACGCGGTTTCCGTGGTCATTTTTACCGGCAGGTAGTGTTCCGGGTCGGAACCAACGTGAACGTGAGAGACGAAGCGGTCTTTTTCAGCGATGTAGGCTTCAACGCGATCCCACAGGGCATCGAACTTTTCAGCATCGAACGGGCGGTTGATGGGACCCCAGTGAATGTCGTCGGCGGTGCTGGGCTCCTCGACGATAAAGCGGTCCATGGGAGACCGGCCGGTACGCTCACCGGTGGTGACCACCAGAGAACCGTTGGATGCCAGCTGGCCTTCGTTCCTTGCTAATGCCAGCTCGACCAGTCGTGCTGTACTCAGATCATTATAAGTGTTGCTCACTTCGACCTCGCCCTCGGGATGTCTTCGTGATTGCCCAGGCCGTCCCCCGAAAATTGACGGAAAACTGAACAATCGGGTCAATTCAGGCGCGCTATTATGCCAGAGACGCCCACAAAAAACGACTGCCCTGAAAGCCGCGCCAGAGGCGGCTTCCGGGCATGTTCAATGACTGCTTAGTGTAACGTATGGCCGGTGAAAAGGTGATCAATGTCATTTCTATTGAAGCGATAGTTTGCGTGACAGAACTGACAGTCCATGTTGATGCTGCCCTGTTCGTCGAGGATGCTGTAGCACTCGTCCTTGCCGATGGCCTCCAGAGCGGCCAGGGTGCGCTCCCGGGAGCAGCTGCAGCGGAAGGCAACCGGATCCGGCTCGAACAGACGCACGGTTTCTTCGTGGAACAGCCGGTGCAGCAGGGTTTCACTGTCCAGGGTGAGCAGCTCCTCGGCTTCAATCGTCGCGGCAAGGTGGTTCACCCGGTTCCACAGGTCATCGTCGTCATCGGTATGCCCGGGCAGGCGCTGGAGTAACAGGCCGGCAGCGGTATCCTCGTTGGCAAACAGGAACAGGCTGGTGGCGATCTGCTCGGAGCGCTCGAAGTACTCTTCCAGGCAGCCGGCCAGGGTTTCTGATTCCCGTGGCACCACGCCCTGGTAGCGCTGGCCCTGGTCAGGGGTGATGGTGATGGCCATGCGGCTTTGTCCGAGCAGCTCTTGCAGGGTTTCGCCGCTGACCGCATCGGCATCAAAGCGGGCCAGGCCGCGGATATGGCGGTCATGGCTGCATTCGGCCATCAGCGTGCTCAGGGCGCCTTCACCCGCTGCCTGCAGCGAGAGTGTGCCCTTGAACTTCAGGGTGCTGCTCATCAGCACGCTGGCTACCAGAGATTCTCCCAGCAGCTCACGTACCGAATCCGGGTAGGGGGCCTGGCCGGTGATTTCCTTGAAACTCTCGCCCAGCTGCACCCAGGCGCCCCGCACCTGGCTGTGTTCAAAGAGAAAGCGTTGGAACTGGTCGCGGGATGCCATGGTGTCTCCTGGGGCTGATGTATAGGTTTACTGGGAGTTGCCGAAACGGGACTGTATTCGGGTTGTCAGATACGTGGGATTAAAGGGTTACAGACCATTCTGTTCCCGGAAGCGCTGGATATCCCGGCGATCTTTCTTGCTGGGCCTTCGAGCCGGGGGCAGCTGTGCCGCCTGCATGGTCTTGCGTTGCCAGGCCAGATCTTCCCGCCGTTTCACGCTGTCGTCGGTTTCGTGATAGAGCTTCTGGGCTTCCGGGGCGCCCCGGCGTCGGTCGCTGATGTCATCGACGATGACGATCTTTTCCTGCCAGCCCAGGCGAAGGGTCACTTTGGCGCCGGCCTCAACGATTTTGCCGGGCTTGGTGCGCTGGCTGTTGTAGTGCACCTTGCCGCCTTCAATGGCTTCTTTGGCGAGCGAGCGGGTTTTGTAGAATCGGGCTGCCCACAGCCATTTATCGAGCCGGACTTTTTGTGCGTCTGCGTTCGCCGCCGTCATATCTCCTCACCTGTCGGGCGTATGCCACATTGGCGACATTATAACCGCCTCACGGGGTGGATGGCAGTGCTCTGTGTGAGCGCAACGCCGGCAGGATTTCATCGAAGTGATGAATGCCGGGAATCTCGGGGTGGTGGTCTTTGGCTGGCTGCTGACTGTCGGGAGCCAGAATCGCCAGGCACTGGCCAATACCGGCGGCCCGGGCACTTTCAAGCACCGGGAAACTGTCGTCGACCATCAGGGTGGACTGATGACGGTAGGGGGAGCGGCCGGCAAGGTCCTGCCAGAATGCAGGGTCTTCTTTGGGCTTGCCCAGTTCGTGGCTGGAGACGATGCCGTCTACGTGCTGATCCAGCCCGGTCCGTTGCAGTTTCAGGGCCAGTGGATCCGGATGGCAGTTGGTGACGATGACCGAGCGCAGTCCGGCCTGGCGCAGTGAGGCCAGAAAGTCGGTCACATGAGGACGGTAGCCAATGCGGTCGCCAACTTCCGCCTTCAGGCCGGTGATGTCCAGGGCCAGGCGTTCGCTCCAGTAATCGGTACAGTACCAGTTCAGTGAGCCCCGCTCGGCCATGATCATCGGAATCAGGTAGTCCCGGGCCTCGGTTGGGTGCAGGTCAAAGTGTTCGGCGTAGCGCCTGGGCAGGTGCTCCAGCCAGAAGTGGTTGTCGAAATGCAGGTCCAGCAGCGTCCCGTCCATATCGAGGAACACCGTATCGAGGGTTGACCAGTCCACCATAAACAAAACAGCCTGAAGAATTTTCTTCAGGCTGCCTCAGATCCCTGCCAGTGGCAAGCCGGGATTCTACGGATCGGTGCGACAATCAGTTGTCGGACTGCTCCACAGTCTCTGCCTTGCGGCCGGTGCGGGTGCAGCCCAAGCAGCGCACGAAGGTGGCCTTGGCCGGGCCAACCACCAAGACTTCACCGGCTTCAGCGGCATTGCCGCCAAGCGCCGAGAATGGCAGGGAAACCAGATACACCGCGCTGCCGACGATGGTCGTGGCCAGCAGGGCCGGGCGCAGCAACACCGCATCGGCGGTCATGGCCAGTGCCGACGGGCTTTCATCCACGGCGCGGGCATGGCCGAGCGACGAAAAGGCCAGCAGGCAGGCTGCGACGGTAGCTACCAGGGTGCGGGAAATCTTGCGGGTCATGTCATTCTCTCCTGAACGTATCAGCCCGGTTGGTCAGGGCTCGCCTGTATCTGCATTGCGAGCCCGCATGTTCGCGCTACGTGCGGCGACCGGGTACTAGCACTTTGTTAACTATGAATCATATTGCCTCAATTTCAAACGGTTTTTCGTTGAAAAATGTGAGGCGTTGCGGAATCTCAGCGTTGGCACCGGGGGCAGTAAACCGTCGACCGGTTGTTCATGCGGATTTCTTTCAGGGGGGTGTTGCATTCCGGGCAGGGCACTCCCGCCTTGCCATAGACCAGTAGTGACTGGGCGAAATAACCTGGTTTGCCGTCGCTGTTGACGAAATCCCGCAGGGTGGTGCCGCCCATCAGTATCGCGGCGCTGAGGGTTTCCCGGATGGCCTCGGACAGCTTGTGATAGCGGTCCAGGCTGATGCGGCCGGCTTTGCGTTTCGGGTGGATGCCGGCCTTGAATAGCGCTTCGTTGGCGTAGATGTTGCCCACACCAACCACGACATGGTTGTCCATGATGAAGGATTTGACCGGCGTCTGTTTATGCCGGGACAGGCGGAAAAGCCAGGCGCCGTTGAAACCTTCGGATAGGGGTTCCGGCCCGAGCGCGCTGATCAGTGGATGCCGGTCCCATTCGGTGGTCCACAGCCAGCAACCGAAGCGCCGGGGGTCATTGAATCGCAGGCGGCGATGGTTGCCGAGGATAAGTTCAACATGATCGTGAGTCATGGCGGGGCTGTCGTCGGTGATCACCCTGAGACTGCCCGACATGCCCAGGTGGACAATCACGGAGCCGGCATCCAGGTGCAGGAACAGGTATTTCGCCCGGCGTTCCACGGCCCGGATGGTCTTGCCTTCCAGGTGCTCTGCCAGATCGGCTGGCACCGGCCAGCGCAGGCTGGGGTTGCGGACAATTACCCGCTGGATGGTCTGGCCTTCGCAGTGAGGCGCAATGCCCTGACGGGTGGTTTCAACTTCAGGTAATTCCGGCACAGAGCCTCCACCAACAGACAGATTTTGAGACGAAACAGTGTAATCGGTAACAAAAAAGCCGCCAAACCTGGTTGTCCAGGCTTACACCTGTACGCTAGAGTGGGCTTAACGATCACCCCCTTCGAGTGCCAGCGACATCCCTCTGTAGTATCGCCTTTCGAAGTTAATCGAGTTTCGAGGATTATCTATGTGGTTTAACGGTCTTCTGGACCTTTCTGTGTGGCAGCTGATCGCGGTCACCCTGGTGATGACACACATCACCATCGTCAGCGTTACCCTTTATCTGCATCGTCATTCGGCCCATAACGCGCTGGATCTGCATCCCGTCCTCAAGCACTTTTTCCGCTTCTGGCTCTGGCTGACCACGGCCCAGAACACCAAAGAGTGGACGGCCATCCACCGTAAACACCATGCCAAGTGCGAAACCGAGGAAGATCCTCACAGCCCGGTGGTGCTGGGTATTCGCAAGGTGCTGTTTGAGGGCGCCGAGTTATACGCAGCTTCTGCCACCCCTGAAACCCTTGAACGCTATGGCCAGCGCACGCCGGAAGACTGGGTCGAGCGCAACCTCTACAGCCGGTACAAGACTCTGGGTATTGCCTTGATGGCAGTGATCAACCTGGCGCTGTTCGGGGTGCACGGTATCTGGATCTGGGCGGTACAGATGATGTGGATTCCGGTATGGGCTGCCGGCGTAGTCAATGGCATCGGCCATTACCTGGGCTATCGGAATTTCGAATGCGCCGATAACGCCCGCAACATCTCGCCGCTGGGTATCCTGATTGGTGGTGAGGAGCTGCACAATAATCACCACACCTATCCGAATTCGGCCAAGCTGTCTCGTCGCTGGTACGAAGTGGACATCGGTTGGGGTTATATTCGTCTGTTCCAGCTGTTTGGCTTGGCGACGCCGAAAGGCTACCGGCCTATTGCCCATTATGTTCCCGGCAAGCAGGCGGTGGACGTGGAAACCGTTCAGGCCATTGCCAATAACCGCTTTGTGATCATGCGCCAGTATCGCAAGCGGGTGATGGAGCCGGTGCTGCGACAACAGAAGGCGTTGATGGACGACGAAATCCGGCCCCGTTATCGTAAGCTCAAGCAATTGCTGTCTCGCGAAATCAGCCTGATCAAGCCTCGGGAAAAGGAACACCTCGACACGGTGCTGGAGCGTAACGACGTGCTCAGGCTGATCTACGAGAAGAGTCATGAGCTCCAGGCACTCTGGCGCCAGCGCGGGCTCAAGCCCCAGGAAAAGCTGCAGGCGCTGATGGAGTGGTGTCGTGATGCCGAAGCCAGTGGTGTTCGTTACCTGGAAGAGTTTGCTGCCCACCTGCGAGCGTATTCCTTGCGCCCCGCTTCCTGAGACAGGCCTGCCTGTAGGATTGCGCCGGAAGCCCCCCGTTATTGGGCTTCCGGTTCCTCACCCTGTTCAACCCGGAAAAGACAGTAGCTGACCTGGCCCGCTGATTTCTGTCGGTGCAGATGCCAGCTGGCCGGTACCGCCGGCAAGGCTCTTTCACTCTCGTGCTCGACATAGATCCAGCCACCCGGCTTCACCCATTGCAGGGTGTCCAGTAACGGTATCAACCGTTCCAGCCAGCCTTGCCGGAATGGCGGGTCCATAAACACGATGTCGTAGCCCGGGCCGTCACGCCTGGCCAGAAATTGTTCCACATCATGGCAGGCGACATCCCCTTTGTTGGTTCCCAGCAGCCGGAGGTTGTCCCGGAGCGCTTTGGCCAGGGCGGGTGTGTGGTCCACCAGCGTTACCTGCGCTGCTCCACGGGACAGTGCTTCCAGTCCCAGAGCCCCGGAACCGGCAAACAGATCCAGGCACCGGCTACCGGCCAGGTGGAAGTTCAGCCAGTTGAACAGGGTTTCCCGGGTGCGGGCCGGACTGGGCCGCACGCCACCGGCGTCCGGAAAGCGCAGTTTCCGGCTGCGCCAGTCGCCGCCGATAATTCTCAGTTCGCCGGTACCGGCGCCTTTGCCTGAAGGGGCGGCAGGTTTGCGGTGAGCTGAGGGGCGTCGTGCCATAGGGGCGGGGCTCCGGGGAATAAGGGTGGCTGATGTTTGCAGTTATGGTACCGGAATCCGCGAGGCCGGTTAATCCTGCCCCATCACTTGTGCCGGCCAGTCTGTTAGAATGCTCCACTTATTTTGGCGAGCTGAGGTTCTTGTGCCCTCTTCGCGAACCTGCGGCCTGTGCCCGCCCTTTTTTCAGACAGATGGATAGATTATGACGGCAGAGTGGATTTCAGTCGGCCTGTTGGCCCTTCTTGTTCTGTTTTTTGTGCTGGATATCGCCGGCAACCGCAAGCGTGCGCCCCGGCCCAAGCCGGTACCTCAGCGTAAGCCGGAGGTGGCCCGGGGGCCGGCTCCTGTGCCAGCGGAACCGGAGGCCAAAACTGAGGTGCCGCCTGAACCAGCGGCAGAAGCCGCTGAGCCGGAAGCGGCTCAACCGGCTGTTGAGCCGGCTCCCGCGCCGGAACCTGCTCCGGCGGCGGAGCCTGAGGTTGAACGGGAACCGGAGACCCGAGTCAGTGTCTTCGAACGCATCAAGAAGGGTCTGGGGAAAACCCGGGCCAGTCTGACCGGCGGTCTGGCCGACCTGTTCTCGGTGGGCAAGAAGATTGACGAAGATCTGCTGGAAGAAATCGAAACCACGTTGCTGATGGCCGATGTGGGTGTGACCGCCACGTCCGAGATCATCGACGCCCTGACCGAGAAACTTGAACGTAATCAACTGAAAGATGGCGAGGCCCTGCGCAAGGCGCTACGGGATGAGTTGCATGGCCTTCTCAAGGACGTGACCCGGCCGCTGGAGATCGATACCGGCAAACAGCCATACGTTATCCTGATGGTTGGCGTGAACGGTGTCGGCAAAACCACCACCATCGGCAAGCTCACCAAGAAATTCCAGAGCGAGGGTAAGTCGGTCATGCTGGCCGCTGGTGACACCTTCCGGGCGGCGGCGGTTGAGCAACTGCAGGTCTGGGGCGAGCGCAACAACGTTCCGGTGGTGGCCCAGCATACCGGCGCAGACAGTGCATCGGTAATTTTCGACGCCATCCAGTCTGCTCAATCCCGGGGCGTGGATGTGGTGATTGCAGACACCGCCGGTCGCCTGCAGAACAAGGACAACCTGATGAACGAGTTGTCCAAGGTCGTTCGGGTAATGAAGAAGCTGGACGAATCTGCGCCTCATGAGGTCATGTTGGTGCTGGATGCCGGCACCGGCCAGAATGCCCTGAGCCAGGCCCAGGTATTCCAGCAGGCAGTGGGTGTCTCCGGCATTACGCTCACGAAACTGGACGGCACGGCCAAAGGCGGTATTGTGTTTGCGATCGCCCGCCAGTTGCAGTTGCCAATCCGCTATATCGGTGTGGGAGAACAGGCCGACGACCTGCGCAGCTTCGATGCCGAAACTTTTGTGGATGCGTTATTCGAAGACTGATGCCGTAAAGACGGAGTAGCTGCCCCGATGATCGAGTTCCGCCAGGTAACCAAACGCTACGACAGTGATCACACCGCACTCAGGGCTGTGAATTTTCACCTGGACCGTGGTGAATTGGCGTTTCTGACCGGTCATTCCGGCGCAGGCAAGAGTACCCTTCTGAAACTGATCATGGTGATGGAGCGCCCGACAGCCGGTGAGGTGATCGTGGGTGGCCAGAAACTGAACAGCCTGCCTCGCCGGCAGATTCCTTACATCCGGCGTCATATTGGCGTGGTGTTCCAGAATCACCAGCTGTTGTTCGACCGCACGGTGTTTGACAACGTGGCCATGCCGCTGGAGGTGATGGGGGCGTCGCCGGAAGACACCGGCCGGCGGGTGCGGGCGGCACTGGACAAGGTTGGTTTGCTCAAGAAAGAGAAGATGAACCCCATGCAGTTGTCCGGGGGTGAGCAGCAGCGTGTCGGTATTGCCCGTGCGGTGGTGAACAAGCCACCGGTACTGCTGGCGGATGAGCCGACCGGTAACCTGGATCCCGAATTGTCTGCAGACATCATGCGTTTGTTTACCCAGTTCAGTCAGGTTGGGGTGACGGTACTCGTGGCGACCCACGATATTGCTCTGATCAATGACATGAATCGGCGTAAGTTGACTCTGAGCCAGGGTCAGCTGGTGGCCGGCGGAGGTGTGAGTGGCCACTGATCCTCGCCAGAAGCCGGAGAATCGCCGGGGCGCTAATCGTTCGCGATCACCGTTGAGTGACCAGGCCCGAAGCTATCTGGGGCACCACCGGAAAGTAGCCCGGGATTCTATCCAGAGAATGTTGAAAACTCCGGTGGCCAGCGCCATGACCTGGACGGTGATGGGTGTAGCCTTGGCCTTGCCGGTTGCCCTGCTGTTGCTGTTGACCAGCCTGCAGGGCGTGAGTGCAGGATGGGAGAGCACGGCCAGGATTACCGCCTATCTGGTGATGGATCTGCCGGCAGCGGAAGCCCGGGATCTGGCCGCGGAAATTGAAACTGATGGGCGAGTGGTATCGGTTCAGCTGGTCGAGCGGGATCAGGCCCTGGCCGATTTTCGTGCCAGTTCCGGGCTCGACGAAGCTCTGGATTTTTTGGAAGAGAATCCTTTGCCGCATACGCTGCTGATTACACCCGAAGACAGCGCTCGCTCGGCAGAGGGCGTTCAGGCACTGGTGACGTTTGTCGAGAGTATGAAGGGCATTGACCAGGTTCAGGTCGACCTGGGCTGGCTGCAGCGCCTGAACGCAATGACCGACATCCTTGCCCGCGCCGTCTGGGCGCTGGCTTTGTTGCTGGGGGCTGCGGTTATCCTGGTGATTGGTAACACCGTACGTCTGGCCATCGAGAACCGGCGGGATGAAATCCTCGTGGCGAAACTGGTGGGCGGAACCGATGCTTTCGTTCGTCGTCCGTTTCTTTACACCGGCGCCTGGTTCGGGCTCGGGGGTGGCCTGGTGGCGTGGTTACTGATTCAGGTGTCGCTCTGGTGGTTAAGCGGCCCGATCGAGCGTCTTGCCGGGCTGTATCGCAGTGAGTTTACCTTGCAGGGGCCGGGGTTCGATGGCGCGCTGGCATTGATAATCGTAGCGATGCTGTTAGGCTGGCTGGGCGCCTGGGTTGCGGTGAGGCGTCATCTGGATGACATAGAGCCGGGCGATATTGCTGGAGGCTGATCCGGATCGCGGGAAAACCGTATTGAAAAAAGAGCCTTTTCTGACGTAGTTTGGTTTCCAGAAAAGCAAAGGCGATCTTCCCAGATGTATGATTTTTAACGTTTTACTGGGAAGTTCGGGAACTAATTGGGTTCTTGGCGGTCTCATATTGAGTTGCTATATTTAAAGGCTGTCAGGTTCGGAGGTTAATGCATGGGTACGAGTTTACAGCTGGTTGACAGACTGGTTCCGGGTGCGAATCTCGAGTCGTATATCCAGGCGGCGAGTCGCATTCCTGTTCTCTCCGTTGATGAAGAGCGGGAACTGGCAGAACGGCTGCACTACCATGGCGATGTTGAGGCCGCACGTCAGTTGGTGCTGTCGCACCTGCGCTTTGTGATTCACATTGCTCGCAGCTATTCCGGCTACGGCCTGGCCCAGGCCGACCTGATCCAGGAAGGCAACGTTGGCCTGATGAAGGCCGTCAAGCGGTTTAATCCTGAGTACGGTGTGCGTCTGGTGTCGTTTGCCGTGCATTGGATCAAGGCAGAGATTCACGAATTCATTCTGCGCAACTGGCGCATTGTGAAAGTGGCCACCACCAAGGCCCAGCGCAAGCTGTTCTTCAATCTGCGCAGCCAGAAGAAGAAGCTGGCATGGCTGAATCACGATGAGTTGAAAGCGGTCGCCAATGATCTGGGTGTCGAGCCGCACGTGGTGCGGGAGATGGAAGGTCGTCTGGCTTCCCAGGACACCGCCTTCGACGGCCCGATGGATGACGACGAAGACAACGCCTACCAGGCGCCGGCTTACTACCTGGAAGATCGCCGTAGCGATCCGGCGGTTCAGCTGGAAAATGCGGACTGGTCTGAGGACTCCAACGGCCGGCTGATGCAGGCGCTGGAGCAGCTGGACGAGCGCAGTCAGGATATTCTGCGTGAACGCTGGTTGTCGGAGAGCAAGTCGACGTTGCATGAGCTGGCCGATAAGTACGGGGTGTCCGCTGAGCGGATCCGCCAGCTTGAGAAAAACGCCATGAAGAAGATCCGGGTGCAGATGGCCGAGGTCGCCTGAGGTTTATTGCCAGCCCGGAAGCTGAAAACGCCACCACCGTTCGCGGTTGGTGGCGTTTTTGTTTGTATAATCCGCCTACTCATATTTATCTGAGCCTTGGGGGCGGAAACGCTTGGGAGGGCCTTTCCAAAAAACGCTCCTTGCGGCACATCCCTGTGGCGCTTCTGCTCCGCCATCCGTGGCTCCGCAAATTTTTGGAAAGGCCCTCCCAAGCGCTTCGTCAATCCTCGTGCGTGTAGGAAGAATAAAGATGACTCAAAAGAACCTTCGAATTTCTTTTCTCGGCATCGGCCTGATGGGCGCGCCGATGACCCGTAACCTGCTGGACGCCGGTTTTTCCATGACGCTCTGGAATCGCACCGCCAGCAAGTGCGAGCCCTTTGCCAGCGAAGCGACAATCGCCGGGACGCCTTCTGAGGCGGTGGCGGATGCCGATATCGTGATCACCATGCTGGAAAATGGCCTGGTGGTGGATGATGTGCTGGTAAAGCAGGGTGCTATGGCTGCGGTGAAGCCGGGTGGGCTGGTGATTGATATGAGTTCGGTGGAGCCTTCGCTGGCGCGGCAGCATGCCGAGCTGGCCGCGGAGCAGGGGGCGGGTTATGTCGATGCACCGGTATCTGGTGGCACGGTGGGTGCGGCCGAGGCTCGTTTGAGCATCATGGCGGGCGGTTCGGAAGCCGATATCGAGCGGGCTTTGCCGGTGTTCAATGCGCTGGGGAAATGTACCCGCATCGGGCCGGTAGGGGCCGGTCAGCTGGCGAAGCTGGCCAATCAGGCGATTGTGGGTATTACCATCGGGGCGGTGTCGGAGGCGCTGTTGCTGGCAGCCAAAGGTGGCGCGGATCCGGCCGCCGTGCGGGAAGCGTTGATGGGCGGGTTTGCCGGCAGCCGGATTCTGGAATTGCATGGCCAGCGGATGATTGACCGGGACTTCGCGCCGGGTGCTCCGGCCCGCATCCAGCTCAAGGATATGCGTATGATTCTGGATGAGGCCCGCTCGGAAAATCTGACCCTGCCGCTGGCCCAGCAGGTGCATAATGAATACCTCGCCCTGGTCGCCAATGGCCATAGCGATGTCGATCACAGCGGCCTGTTGCTGGAGCTGGAGCATCTGAACGGTACCCTGATGGGTTCCCTGGGCCGAGGCCCCAAGCACTGAATCAACCGGAGAGTTCTGCCATGCCCCGTTTTGCTGCCAACCTGAGCATGCTGTTTACCGAAGTGCCGTTTCTGGAACGTTTCGCCCGGGCCCGAAGCGCCGGGTTCCGTGGAGTGGAGTATCTGTTTCCCTATGAGTGGCCGGCGGAGCAGCTGGCGGAGCAGCTTCAGAGTAACGGGCTGGAACAGGTACTGTTCAATCTGCCGCCCGGCGACTGGGCCGCGGGAGAACGTGGCATTGCCTGTCTACCGGATCGCATCGAGGAGTTTCGCGCCGGTGTGGAGCAGGGTATTCACTACGCCCGGGTGCTGGGCTGCGAGCAGCTGAACTGCCTGGCAGGTTTGAAGCCCGAATCAGTTGCCGAGGAAGACGCCTGGCAGACCCTGGTGGCGAATGTGCAGTACGCAGCCGACCGCTTCGCCGAAGCCGGCCTGACCCTGTGCCTGGAAGCCATCAATTCGCGGGTGGATATGCCGGGTTTCATGCTCGATACCAGTGGCAAGGTGATGGCGCTGATTGAGGCGGTGGAGGCAGACAACGTGCGCCTGCAATACGATCTCTATCATATGCAGATCATGGAAGGGGATCTGATTCGCGGCATTGAGTGTCTGTTGCCCTGGATCGGTCATATCCAGTTCGCGGACAATCCGGGCCGGCATCAGCCGGGAACCGGGGAGATTAACTTTTCGAATGTTTTCTCTGCGATAGACAGACTGGGTTATACCGGCTGGGTGAGTGCCGAGTACAGGCCCACCGGGGTGACTGAGCGGTCTCTGGCCTGGTTTTCGGAGACAAACTGACCGTCGCCATAGGCGACACCCTCTTACAAGATCGTAACTGGCCGGTTCCCGGAGTTCTTCGTACCCTTGTTGTTAATGTTTTCCGCTATCAGGAGGAGCACCGGTGAAAGCGCTGGTAATCGAAGACGATCGGGATGTAGCAAATTATCTGCTAAAGGGACTGAAGGAATCCGACTTCGTGGTGGATCATGCGGCCGACGGCAAGGAAGGCATGATGATGGCGGCCAGTGAGGAATACGACATCATGATTGTCGACCGGATGTTGCCGGGTATGGATGGCCTTTCCATTATCAAGACGGTACGGGCCACGGGCAACCAGACGCCAGTGCTGATTCTCAGTGCCCTGGGCGATGTCGACGACCGTGTTGAAGGCCTGCGTGGCGGTGGCGACGACTACCTGACCAAGCCATTCTCCTTCACGGAACTGTTGGCGCGCATCGAGTCACTGATCCGGCGCAATCGTCAGGCCGCCGAGACCGAGACCGTGCTGAAAGTGGCGGATCTGGAGATGGACCTGCTGGCCCGCACCGTAAAACGCGCCGGCCAGAATATTGATGTCCAGCCCCGGGAGTTCCGGCTGCTGGAATACCTGATGCGTAATGCCGGGCAGGTGGTCACCCGTACCATGCTGCTGGAGAAAGTGTGGGATTATCACTTTGACCCCCAGACCAACGTGATCGACGTGCATATCAGCCGTCTGCGCGCCAAGATCGACAAGGAATTCGATACACCCCTGCTGCAGACAGTGCGGGGGGCGGGATACATGTTACGTGAAACTGCTTAGTCAGCTCAGAACATCGTCTTTCCAGCTTGCCCTGCTGTATATGGTGGTGTTTGCCACCTCGGTGTTTCTGCTGTTGGCATTTATCTACTGGCGTACAGCCGGGTTCATGACTGCCCAGACCGACGAGACCATTGAAGCGGAAATCGCCGGCCTGGCGGAGCAGTATCGCAGTCGTGGTGTAAATGGTCTGATCACCATCATCCGGGAACGGGTGGCCAGGGATCCGAACGCCAAGTCCATTTACCTGCTGACCACAGACGACTTTCTGAAACTGGCCGGGAACATTGAAACCTGGCCAGAGGGCAGTCGCTCGTCTGACAGTGGCTGGATCAATTTCACCCTGAACCCTGCCGTTGGCTGGCAGGGCCCCGAGCGCCTGGCCCGGGCCCGGATCTTTGAGGTCCAGGGTGGTTTGCGCTTGCTGGTGGGGCGCGATGTGGATGACCTCACCAACCTCAAGCGGGTGATTGAAACTGCCATCAACTGGGGTATGGGAATCACCCTCGCCCTGGCGCTCCTGGGTGGCTTCCTGATGAGCCGAAGCACCACTCGCCGCATTGAAGTGATCAACAACACCTCCCGCCGGATCATGAATGGGCACCTGTCCCTCCGAATTCCGACCCGCGGAACCGAGGATGATTTTGATCAGCTGGCCGACAACCTGAACCAGATGCTGGACCGGATCGTGTATCTGATGGAAGGCATCCGCCATGTCTCCGACAGCATTGCCCACGACCTTCGCACCCCGCTGACGCGCCTGCGTAACCAGCTCGAAAACACGCTGATTACGGTCGACAACGATGAGGCGCGGGAGCATGTCGGGCAGGCTGTGGCCGAGGCTGACCAGCTGCTGGCCACCTTCAACGCCTTGCTGCGCATCGCCCGGCTGGAGACCAGGGGTAACTCCGCCGACATGAAGGTGGTGGCTCTGGATGAGCTGGTCAGCGATGCCTGTGAACTCTACGAGGCCCTGTCCGAAGACAAGGACCAGAGTTTCTCTCAGGAGCTTGAGCAAAATGTCCGGATTGAGGGAGACCGGGATCTCCTGTTCCAGATGATCAGTAACCTGATCGACAACGCCATCAAATACACACCGGAGCATGGTGCCATCAAGGTGGTGGTTCGCCGGGACGGCGGGGGTGCGGTGTTTGAGGTTCAGGATTCCGGTATCGGTATTCCGGATGATGAGAAAGACCAGGTTTTCCAGCGCTTCTACCGGGTTGGCAAGAGCCGCTCGTTACCCGGCAATGGTCTGGGTCTCAGCCTGGTGTCGGCGGTGGCGGAGATTCATCAGGGCCAGATTCTGCTGAGTGATACCCATCCTGGTGAAGACATGCCGGGCTTGACCGTCACGGTCCGTATGCCAGCGTATACCGCCATCAAAAAGCGGATCAAGGCCACACAGTCTGAGAACGGTGGTTCAACGGAGGGGCGCTCCTCCGCCGAACCGGGCACAGCCTGAGATTACTGGCTGGCGCGCAAGCGGTTGATACGGCTCAGGACAGGGCCAAACACCGCGTCGGCCCGTGATTCTACCTGCTGACTGATATGATCAAACTGCGAGCGACGGCGATCCACCTTGGCCTGAATGCTGTCCCACTCGCCTTCCAGGTGTTTCTGTTCGGCCATCAGAAACGCCGCAATATTGTGGCGATTGACGCGGCTGGTGATGCCCAGCTGGTCCAGCCGGAAGCCCAGACTATCCACCCCTTCAAGTGCCAGATTCATCAGTTTCTTGGTATCCATTAGCGTGTCTCCATGCAGAAAAGATCATGTGTCATTGTCGGCCACGCTAATCCTCGGCGCTAGAGTGTTCAACCTAAATTGCAGAAGGGATGCCTTGCCAAAAGGTAATCGCATGGCCACAGGCAGGTAATGGTCAATGTGCAGAATAGAGGGTGTAGATGCGGAAGCGGGCAGATGATCTGCTTGCTTCCCCCTCCAGCACAGCGCTAGCCTTATACCCCGTGACTCACGGGGTTTTTTTATGCCCTTCCGGAATGCATCGCTTCTTGAACCAGGACACCCATGGCCAACCAGACGCCTTCAGGCAACAACCGACCGCGCTATATCACCCCCGAGGGTGAGCAGGCGCTCCGGGATGAGCTGCATTTTCTCTGGAAAGTGAAACGGCCGGAGGTTACCCAGGCGGTGCGTGAAGCGGCCGCCCTCGGGGACCGTTCCGAGAATGCCGAGTACATCTATGGCAAGAAGCAGCTTCGGGAAATCGACCGTCGCGTACGTTTTCTCAGCAAGCGACTGGATGAAGTCTCGGTGGTGGATCGCCTGCCGGAGGACCGGAGCCGGGTATTCTTCGGCGCCTGGGTGACCATCGAGGATGAGGATGGCAGCGAGCAGGAGTACCGAGTCGTGGGCGCCGATGAGTTCGATCTCGAAAAAGGCTATCTCAGCATCAATTCTCCGCTGGCCCGCGCGCTCATTGGCAAGCATCTGGATGACGAGGTATCGGTAAAAACCCCAGAGGGATGGAAGCAGGTTGTGATTACCGGTATCCGCTACCAATTGGCCTCGAACGACAAGTGAGTGCTGTCACAAAACTGGCTTTTGCCTGGGCAAAGGGTCATTTTTGGCGATAGACTGATCAAATATTGTCACCCGTCAGGGCAAATGGATGATCGGCTAGGGTTGGGATGAGCGCCATGAATGTCAGGAAACAGACAGAGGAAAAACGAGCCGGGGCAGCGTTGCTGGCGTTGCCGTTGATGCTGCTGACGGCCTTGCCTGCCTATGCCCAGAGTGACGATGACGCCGCGTTTGAGTACGAAGAGCGTTCCACCATCGACACCATTCCGTTTCGCTCGGTCGCGGAAGAGGAGCTGGCCAATACCGTAATTGAGGGCGGGCTGGCAGCGCCGGCGGCCGGGGTACCGGTGCAGCAGGCAACGGATGACGATTTCTATCTGGACCCGCTGGCCCTGCAGCCGAGAGACCCGCGAACCGACCTGGGTCGTTCCGAGATTCCCGTCGAGATCCGTTTCAGTAACCCCAAAGTGATACCGGGCCAGAGCCACGGCAACAATTACGTGATCCGGCCACCCGAGAACCGCACCTACGATACCCTGAATACCAATCTCACCGGCCGTTAATCATCGGCCCTGCTGCCCAGGCTCAGGCAGCGGCTGAATCTGAAGCAGCAGCGGGCCTGCCGAGCACATCTTCGTAGAAAAAGCTCAGAGCCTGACTGGCCTGATTCAGTCGGGCCCGGGATACCCGGATCTTTTCACTCAGATAGGTCAGGAACAGCTTCTGATCCTCTTCGGCCAGGTTGTCCGGATCCTTCAGATCATGAAACAGCACAAACCGGCTGATCCAGTGCAGATAGGTTTGCTCGGCGCGTTGATTCAGTTCGCGTTTGCGGATAGCGGCCTGTACCTGGCCAATCATGCCTGGGCGCGATTGCTCCAGGGCCTCAGTAATGTCCATGGTGTTTACTCGTTCAAAAGCTTGTTTTTGTTATGTTGCGCGCATCATATGACAAACATTTGAACGGCGCAAAATTCTGGCGGGTGCGGTGCCCCGCAGCCGGTTTGACGGCGGGGCAGGGGCGTTACTTCAGGGATTCAAGTTTGTCGATGTACTGCTGCATGGCGTCATCGCTGGACATGCCCTTGAGTTTCTCCCAGGCGTCGTACTTGGCCCGGCCAACAAAATCCATCATGCCCGGGCGCTTGCCGCTGACATCCCCTTCGGTGGCCTGCTTGTAAAGGGCATAGAATTCCAGTTTCATTTCGTTGGAAGGTTTGAAATCGCCTTCCGCAGTCTGGATGTAGTTTACCGCTTCTTCGAACTTCGCTTTCAGGTCACTCATGTTGTGTCTCCGTGGTGTTGGTGGTTTTTTCCGTTCAAACATGTTGGCAGTATAGCGACGGTGGTGGTTGGCGTCATTGACCGAAACAGCGGCTTTCCGGTCGCACTGGCAATCTGGCAAAAGTTTGCCCAAGTACACATTTTGAGCCATCGCTGGCCAATTTTTGCTTGAGAACCCTGGGTGACCTGTGTACAGTTTTACGCGTTGTCTGCCAGGAGGGCAGGCACCAAGGATCGATACAATTGCAAATGACTTGCACAGGGAGCACGCCATGTCTGCCAAAGACGGTTCCGTTGCGCCGAAAGAGCGCATCAATATCAAGTATGTCCCCGCCACAGGCGATCAGCAGGCCGAAACCGAACTGCCACTGAAGATGTTCGTGGTTGGCGATTTCAAGGGGCACGCTGAAGAAACCCCCATTGAAGACCGTAAGGCCATTTCCGTCGACAAGAACAACTTCCGTTCTGTCATGAAGGAAGCGGGTCTGACGCTTTCCACCAGTGTTTCCAACAAGCTCGAAGACGGCGCCGACGATCTTCCCGTGAATCTCGAATTCCAGGGGCTCGAAGACTTTTCTCCGGACAGCATTGCCCGCCAGGTCCCTGAGCTCAAGAAGCTGATTGAGCTGCGTGAAGCCCTGGTTGCCCTCAAGGGCCCGCTGGGCAACGTGCCTTCGTTCCGTTCCAAGCTGCAGGAGCTGCTGGACAACGACGACGCCCGGGAAAAGCTGCTGGCTGAACTTGAGCTGGCCACCGACGGCGGCGAGTAATCGCAACACCGGAACCCGGTAACCTACACCGATTATCAATTACGTACTGAAGGGATGTGGTATGTCTGATACTGCTGTGCAGCAATCTGCTGCCTCCGAATCCGTAGCAGAAGGCTCTCTGCTTGACCAGGTCATGGCCAACAGCCGTATGGCGCCGGCCGATGAAGGCTACGATGTTGCCCGCAAAGGGGTGGCCACGTTTATTGCCAACCTGCTGAAGAGCGATGAAAAAGGCCAGCCGGTCAACAAGGCGCTGGTCGACCAGATGGTGGTCGAGCTGGATCGCAAAATCAGCGCCCAGATGGATGAGATTCTGCACGCGCCCAAGCTGCAGGAACTGGAATCGTCCTGGCGTGGCCTGAAACTGATGGTGGATCGCACCGATTTCCGCGAGAACATCAAGGTGGATATCCTCCATGCCACCAAGACCGAACTGCTGGAAGATTTCGAATTTGCTCCGGACGTGACCCAGACCGGCTTCTACAAGCACATTTATGCCGCCGAGTATGGTCAGTTCGGTGGTGAGCCGGTGGGCGCTATTGTCGGTAACTACGCCTTCAGCCCGTCAACACCGGATATGAAACTGCTGCAGTACGTGTCGTCGGTTGGCGCCATGTCCCACGCGCCGTTCCTGTCCTCGGTTGCACCGTCGTTCTTCGGTGTCGACAGCTACCAGGAACTGCCGGCCATCAAAGAGCTGAGTGCCGTTTTCGAAGGCCCGAAATACGCCAAGTGGCGTTCCCTGCGGGAATCTGAGGATGCCCGTTACCTGGGCCTGACCGCGCCGCGCTTCCTGCTGCGGGTGCCTTACGATCCGACTGAAAACCCGGTGCGCAGCTTCAACTACAAGGAAGATGTCTCCGGTGACCACGAGCATTACCTGTGGGGCAATACCTCCTACCTGCTGGCCACGCGCCTGACCGAGAGCTTTGCCAAGTACCGTTGGTGTCCGAACATCATTGGCCCCCAGAGTGGTGGTGCGGTGGAGGATCTGCCGGTGCACACCTTCGAATCCTTCGGTCAACTGGAAGCCAAGATTCCGACTGAGGTACTGATTACCGACCGTCGCGAATACGAGCTGGCGGAAGAAGGTTTCATCGCCCTGACCATGCGCAAGGGCAGCGATAACGCCGCGTTCTTCTCCGCCAACTCGGTGCAGAAGCCCAAGCAGTTCCCGAACACCAAGGAAGGCAAAGAAGCGGAAACCAACTACAAGTTGGGTACCCAGCTGCCTTACATGATGATCGTGAACCGCCTGGCCCACTACATCAAGGTGCTGCAGCGAGAGCAGATCGGCTCCTGGAAAGAGCGTCAGGATCTGGAGCGGGAACTGAACACCTGGATTCGCCAGTACGTGGCCGACCAGGAAAACCCGCCCGCAGACGTCCGCAGCCGCCGTCCCTTGCGTGCCGCGAAAGTGGAAGTCTCCGATGTGGAAGGCGATCCGGGCTGGTACCAGGTCTCCCTGGCAGTACGTCCGCACTTCAAATACATGGGCGCCAACTTTGAACTATCGCTGGTTGGCCGACTGGACAAGGATTAATCCGTGTTTGGCGGCACCGGCACTGACGGCGTTCGCAACACCGGCAGCCTGTTTGAACGGCTTGAACAGGCTGCCGCTCCTGCGGGGCAGAGCATGGGAGAGTTCACCCATGTGGTGGAGTCCATCAAGCGCCACCTGGTGCGACTGCTGAACGCCCATCCGGGCAACAGCAGCAGCGCACCGGATCTTGGCTTGCTGGATTTCAACGACGCCACCCTGGGCACTCATGACCTGAGTATCCAGATTCGCGGAGCCATCCGTCAGTGCATCGAGAAGTTTGAGCCGCGGGTTAAGCGGGTGGATGTGGTGGCTATGCCACCGGGCCCGGACCCGTTGCAGTTGAAGTTCCAGGTGACGGTCTACCTGAACGTTGCAGGAAGCGATGATCGGACGACGATAGACCTGGTTTTGGATGATAAGCGGTACTACCGGGTTGTTTAGACTTGGTGGCTGGAGGAGATGGGGACACTTTTCTTCTGGGAAAAAATAACTCGCTTTGCTCAGACATCTTTTTTCCCGCCAGAAAAGCATCCCCATCCCCTCCGGCAAACCTGAGTGGAATGCGGCCGAAGTTTTTGAAGGCAGGTATGAGAGTCAGGGTGTGGGTAGTCTTTCCAAAAGTGTGCGGAGCCATGGATGGCGGAGCCCAAGCGTCCCATGGACGGGCTAGAAGCGTCTTTTGGAAAGACTACCCACATCCTGGCTCGGAGCCAGACCGAGCAGTCAAGGTGCAGTAAACATGAAGTTAAACAGGTTCTACAGGGATGAGTTGAGCTTTCTGCGGTTGCAAGGCAGGGAATTTGCCGAAGCCCACCCGCAGCTCACCCGCTTTCTATCCGAACAGAGCACCGACCCGGACGTAGAACGGCTGCTGGAAGGCTTCGCCTTCCTGACCGGCAAGCTGCGGGAAAAAGTTGAGGACGAGTTTCCGGAGCTGACCCATTCGCTGCTGAACATGCTCTGGCCCAATTATCTGCGGCCAGTGCCCAGCTGCACCATCATGCGCTTTGATCCACAGCTGCATGCCATCAGTGAGCGTCAGGTTGTGGATCGTCATACCGAGATCAAGAGTCGCCCGCTGGGCGACGCCAGCCGCCAGACCCAATGCCGGTTCCGCACCTGCCGGGCGGTGGATATTTTTCCGATCAGCGTGGCCGAGGCCAATGCCGAGCACTCACGGGAAGTCTCCTCCGTGACCGTAGACCTGGCCCTGCATACGGACCAGCCACTGAATGGTATTGGCCTGGAGAATCTGCGTTTTTACCTGGGGGGCGACAACCACACGGCAGAGACCCTGTATCTGTGGCTGAACCATTACCTCAGCCGTATGGAACTGGTGGTGGGCGACCGTGTGGTCAGCCTGCCTTCATCCCTGTTGCAGCCGGTCGGCTTTGCAGCAGACGAGGCGATCCTGCCTTACCCCAAGAATGCTTATGCCGGCTACCGGATTATCCAGGAGTACCTGAGCTTTCCGGAGGCCTTCCGGTTTGTTGACATCACCGGCCTGAAATCTCGCTTGCCGGCGGTGCAGGCTGATGAGATCAGTCTGCGTTTCCACTTCAGCCGGATTCTGCCCCCGGACACCCGGGTAACCCGCGACTCCATGCAGTTGTACTGTACCCCCGCGGTTAATCTGTTCAGCCACGAAGGCGAACCGGTAGACCTGAACGGTCGCCAGACTGAATACCGTATTTCACCCTCCAGCCGCTGCCCGGAACACTACGAGGTGTTCAGTATCGAGCAGGTTGAGGGCTGGCTTGAAGGCCGTTCCGGCCGGGGTGAACCGCGCATTTACACGGCGTTCGAGAGTTTCCAGCATGAAGTGGAGCGGGATCGCGGCCGCACCGCCCTGTACTACCGGGTACGTACCCGGGAGAGCGTGCGTGGTGATGGTTTTGATCACTACATTTCCTTTGTTCGTGGTGATGAAACCGAATGTCTCAACCGTCAGGAAGCGGTCTCGCTCACGCTTACCTGCACCAATCGCCAGTTGCCACAACAACTGGCCGTCGGGGAAGTGTGCATGGCCACCGAGAGCACACCGGCCTTTGCCGCGTTCAGCAATATCACGCGCCCGACGGCGACCCTGAGGCCGACCCTGGATGGCAGCCTGTTGTGGACGCTGATCTCCAACCTGTCATTGAACTATCTGTCGATGCTGGATGTGGATGCCCTGCGCACTGTGCTGCGAGTGTATGACTTCCGGGCCCTGGTCGACCGGCAGGCTGAGCGGGTGTCCCAGAAGCGGCTGGCGGGTATCACGGGTATCACCACCAAGCCGGTTGACCGCATGATTCGCGGGCTGCCGGTGCGAGGTATCCGCTCAGAGCTGCAGCTGGACCAGCAGGGGTTTGCCAGTGAAGGTGACCTCTATCTGTTCGGCACGGTGTTGAGTCAGTTTTTTGCGCTTTACGCGAGTATCAATGCTTTTCACCAACTGGAAGTGGTGAATACAGACAATCAGGAACGGTACACATGGACGTTACAGCAAGGTCAGCAGCCGCTGATGTAGCCGGGCTGGAACCCGTTCTCGGCAACGCGCGGCGATACAGTTTTTTTCAGCTGGTGGATCTGATTCACCGGCACCATGGAGACGACCTGGAGCGTGGCGGTCACGATGAGCCCCGCCAGGAACGCATCCGGTTCTCGGCCTCGGCCGGCCTGGG
>Ga0079224_100000570_pt1 | contig 36976 bp, 30 predicted proteins | sample Stecom2015_FD_80414 | JGI IMG/M metagenome (GOLD analysis project Ga0079224, IMG submission 80414) | Agricultural soil microbial communities from Utah to study Nitrogen management - Steer compost 2015 | ecosystem: Environmental > Terrestrial > Soil > Agricultural land | place: USA: Utah... | reverse complement strand
GCGCGTGAGTGGAAGGCGGCGCTCTCGCAGTTTGCGATCCTGTTCGAGGATCGATTCGTCGCTGTCGGAATGTGAGGATCAGGTTTTCAACCCGGCCTCACACACAGAATTACGGACAGGCTCTTCCTGCGCCACTCACAACCCAAAAACAACGCCCCGAAAGCCTCCCGGCTCGGCGCACTCCTGAACCGCACCGACTTTCCCGGAGGCTCCATACTTTGAGAGGATGGAGTCATGGGAACAACCTCGAAGCGATACTCAGCAGAAGTCAGAGAGCGTGCGGTGCGGATGGTCGCAGAGCACCGCAGGTCTAAGTAGCCATCATCAACGGACGACGACTCTCCTGCGCGATTTTCGCCAGCGCCTCTGCTCCGCGCTCAACGTCAGGCCGTCCCAGTGCGATACTCGGCGTCTCGGGGCGAGCCTGCATGCATGCTCACCGACATGTCAGCACTGTGTCAGCTACTGCAAGCGCACATCCACTCGTTCGATCCGCCCGCCGTTGAACGGATACCCGAGCGGGCCCTCGGCCGGGTAGCGTCCGGCCGCGGAGCCGGTGTCGACGCCGACGTCGAAAGTCTCGTTGATAGAGAAATACACCGCAGGCGTTGCGGCCACGCGCCCTTCGCCCTGCACCTCGCCGTCGATTGTGAGGCGGACCATGCCGCCCTTGGCATAACCGCCGCCGTCGTAATCGAAATCCACCTGCAGGACGCGTCGGCCGGCGTCGAGCGCCCTCTCGCCCACGAGTTCGATCGAGTCGGCCTCGAAGGCGCGATAGCTGAAAGCGGGACGCCCCTCGGCGTCGAGATAGAGCGACCACCCGGCTGGCGCTCCGCCCATCGTGGCGATGACTCCGCGTGCGCCGCCCGACGATACGTCAACCGTGGCCACGATGCTCCAGGAGCGGTTGAAGATTCTTGGCGCGCCCTTCTCAGGCACGCCCACTGCTCCGGGGTAGTAAGTGAACTCCGTTCGCCTGCTTGAAAGGCTCGGCAACCGAGCGTTCAGCGTCTGGCCTCTGAGCGGCAGCACCTGATTGCGCTTAGCTTCCTCCATGAAAAGCGTCTGCAGCTGACGTAGACGCTCGGGCTCATTCGCCGCGAGATCGTGCACCTGTACAAAATCAGTGCGCAGATCGTAGAGCTCCCACTCGTCCGTCTCAAAAGGCTTCTGACTCGTCGAGATCACCTGCCACGGCAGCCGGGCGTGGAAAGCCGACGCCATCCAGCCCTTGTGGTAGATGGCGCGATGGCCGAAGACCTCGAAGTACTGGGTGGTGTGCCGCTCCGGGGCCTTCGCATCTGCGAAGCTGTAGACGAGACTCACGCCGTCGAGCGCCTTCTGCTCGACGCCGTTGAACACCGCAGGCATTTCGAGCCCAGCGGCTTCGAGCACGGTGGGCAGAATGTCGTTCACATGCCCGAACTGGCTCCGCAGTCCCCCGCGTTCGGTGATGCGCTTCGGCCAAGTCACCACCATCGGATTGCGTGTGCCCCCGAGATGCGAGGCGACGGACTTGGTCCACTGAAAGGGCGTGTTGATCGCCCAAGCCCAAGCGGCCGGGAAATGCGGATAGGTGTCCGGCCCGCCAAGGTTCTCGAGGCGTTCGAGCAATTGCGTCCGCTCCTCCCTGAGCCCTTGGATCGCGCCCATGTAGTTGATGCTGCCCAAGAGTCCGCCTTCGGCGGAGCCGCCGTTGTCGCCAACGATATAGATGAAGAGCGTGTCGTCGAACTCGTCGGCCTCTTTCAGCGCCTGCGCGATGCGCCCGACCTGCGCGTCGGTGTGAGCGAGGAAGCCGGCATAGCCCTCCATGAGCCGCGCTGCGATCCTCTTGTCGTCTTCACTCAAGCTTTCCCAGGCCGGCAATCCCTGAGGTCGAGGCGTGAGCACGGTGTTTTCGGGCACGACCCCGAGCGCCTTCTGACGGGCAAGCGTCTCCTCGCGCATGCGGTCCCAGCCGCTGTTGAAGCGGCCGCGATACTTCTCGATCCATTCCTTCGGCGCCTGCAGCGGCGCGTGCGTGGCGCCCGGCGCAAAGTAGATGAAGAACGGCTTCTCGGGCGTGATCGACTGCTGCGCACGCATCCATTGGATCGCGCGATCCGCGAGATCCTCCGTGAGATGATAGCCCTCGCCCGCAGGGCGCATCACGGGCGTTGTCCCCTCCATAAGAGTCGGTTCGAACTGATCAGTCTCGCCGCCGAAAAAGCCGTAGAACTTCTCGAAGCCCTGCCCCGTCGGCCAGCGATCGAAGGGCCCTGATTGCGAGATCTCCCAGTCAGGAGTCTGGTGCCACTTGCCGAAGGCAGCCGTGTTGTAGCCGTTGGCGCGCAGGATCTCGGCGATCGTCGCCGCGTCCTGCGCATGCACGCCACGATAGCCCGGACGCTCGTCGGCGGAGTTCATGACGGCGCCGACTCCCACTGCGTGCGCATTGCGTCCGGAGAGGAGCGACGCGCGCGTCGGTGAGCAAATCGCCGTAGTGTGAAAGCGGTTGTAGCGCAACCCTTCGCGGGCGAGCGCATCGAGGGCGGGCGTCTCGGCCGGGCCTCCAAAGGTGCTGGCGGCGCCAAAGCCCACATCGTCGAGCAGCACGACCACCACGTTCGGCGCACCATCCGGCGCGCGGGCCTGCAGCGGCGCTGTGAACGCAGGCGCCGTAGTCACCGCGGCCTCCTGCCCGTAAGCGGCCATGAGCGGCATGAGCACGGCGAGCGACAACGCGGCGAGACGCACGCGCCGAATCAGATACGACATCGTTTACCTCAGTATCAATGGCGGACGGCTGAAGTCGCAGCCGGAACGGTCTGCTCCACGGTGAGCTTGTGGATCGCTCCCGTGAAGCGCCCCTCGTCCTCGTAGTCATCCGTCACGGGCGTATCGCCGTCGAAGCCGACATCGAAGGTGTCGGTCATCTCTACGGTGCGCACGATGGTGCGTTCGATGCGCCCCTGCCCCGATTCGCGCCCGTCGATGCTGATACGCATGAACCCACCACGGCCGACGCCTTCGGAAGCGAACTCGTAGCGCACAATCGAAGCGCCGCGCGGCACGGCCCGGTCGGCCTCAACGCGATACACGCGATCGGGTCGATGGGCGCCGGCCATGACCGCCATGGGGCGTCCCTCCTTCAGATAGAAGCTCCAGCCGGCGAACTTCCCGCCGAGTGCAGCGAGCACGCCGCTATCGCCCGCCTGCGTATCAATCTCCGCGGTGAGCGTGAACGAGCCTCGAAAAGTCGGAGCAAGCTCGGCCGGGACGCTCACGTCCTTGCCCCAGTAGACGTAAGAGGGACGCGGTTTCGGCCCGAGTGCAACGGCGGCCGCGAAGCGCGGCAGATCGAGCCGGTCGTCGAGCGGATAAACCGCGTTGCGCTCCGCCTCCTGGTCGAAAAGCGCCTGGAGCTCGGCGAGCTTCTTCGGGTGGCGAGCCGCAACATTGCGGGCCTGAGAGAAATCGCGCTCGAGGTCGTAGAGCTCCCAGTCGTAGTCGGCGGGCGTGGGCTTGGCGGCGAGTGGTTCGGTGAGCCAGGTTGCGCGCGTTGGTGAGGTGGAGGCCATCCAGCCCTCGTGGTAGATCGCACGATTTCCCATCATTTCGAAGTACTGTGTGGTGCGCCGTCCCGGCGCGTCGGGCGCCTCGAAGCTGTAGAGCATGCTCACCCCATCGACACGCTGCTGAGGCGCGCCGTTGACCGTCGCAGGTTGCGCCACGCCGGCCGCCTCGAGGATGGTCGGGAGGACATCTATCACGTGATGAAATTGTGTGCGCAGTCCGCGCGCCTTGATGCGCGCTGGCCAGGAGATCACCAGCCCGTTGCGTGTGCCGCCGAGGTGGGAAGCGATCTGCTTGGTCCAACGAAAAGGCGTGTTCGTCGCCCACGCCCAGCCGGCCGCCCAGTTCTGGTTGGTGTTCGGGCCGCCCAGCTCATCGAGCATCGCGAGCTGCTCGTCCTCGGTTTCCGAATACCCGTTGGCAAAACCACCCATCGGGTTGGTGGAGCCAAAGACCTGGCCTTCGGCCGAAGCGCCATTATCACCCTGGATGAAGAGCACCAACGTATTCTCGAGCTCGCCCATGCGTGCGAGCTCATCGAGCAGTCGCCCGAATTGATGATCCTGATGTGCGAGCATCGCCGCATACACTTCCATCATGCGCGCCGTAGTCTGCTGCAACCCCGGTGAGATCGAATCCCAGGCAGGGATCCCCGACGGGCGCGGCGTAAGTTGCGCACTCACCGGCACGACGCCCAGTCGCTTTTGGCGGGCGAAGATCTGCTCTCGCACCCGATCCCATCCCTGATCGAACTGGCCTTTGAATTTCGCGATCCACTTAGAGGGCGCTTGGTGCGGCGCATGCGCCGTGCCTGGCGCGTAGTAGAGGAGGAAGGGCTTTTCGGGCGCGGCGGCTGGCTGGTTGTGCAAGCGGCGGATCGCATCGTCGATGAGCGCCTGATCGAGCACCACGTCTTCTGGCGCCGCCACGCGCGAGGTCCCACGATACAGGACCGGAATGAGCTGATTGGTCTCTGCGCCCACGAAGCCGTAGAAGTACTCGAAGCCCCAACCGCTCGGCCACTGATCGAAAGGCCCAGCTTGCGATGAGGCGCCTGCCTGCACATTGTGATGCTTGCCGAACATCGCGGTGTTGTAGCCGTTCTGCTTCAGCACCTCGGCGACCGTCGCCGCGCTCTTCGGCATGATGCCGGAGTAGCCGGGATAACCCGCCGCAAGATCAGTGACTACGCCGCTGCCGACTGCGTGGTGATTGCGCCCGGTAAGCAGGGCTGCACGCGTCGGCGAGCACATGGCTGTGGTGTGGAAGCGGTTGTAGCTCAGGCCGTTGGCGGCCAGCCGGTCGAGATTCGGCGTCGGAACCGGGCCGCCGAAAGTGGACGACGCCGCGAAGCCCACATCGTCCGTGAGCACCAGCAGCACGTTGGGCGCGCCCTCGGGGGCGCGCAAGGGCTGCGGCGCGACAGGCTTGGAGTCAGCATAGGTGCGACCGACGACGCCAGTGAACGATGGCGGCGCCGTCGGTGCGCCGGACGCCTCCTCGCTCCTGCATTGGGGCGCCATGAGGCTCGTGACCAGAGCCGCCAACATGAGTGCTCGCCCATTCATACCCATCTGCCGTTCGCCTTCGGCGAGCTACCACTTGTAGGTCGCCGTGAACATGTACGTGCGCGGCTCCTGCCAGGAGGTATTGCGGAACATGCTGAAGTCGATGCCTGCCAACATCTCGTCTTCGTCCGTGACGTTTCGGGCCCACAGCGAGAGATCCATCGCGCCGGACCCCACCGGAACGTCGGCCAGCAAGAGACGAGCATTGAGGTTCTTGATCGACGGCATCGTGTTGACGCCGACGAGATTCGCTCCGCCGGCGTTCGGGGCTGTGAGGCTCTTGTTGACGGCGTAGAGATGCGTCTTCGACACGTAGGTTGCATCGAGGATCGCCCGCAGTTCGCCCCAACTCGTGCGCAACAGGCTGCCGTCGAGGGTCGCGTTCAACGTGTGCTCGGGTGCATAGGACGGCAGACGGTTGCCGGCTGTATCGATCAACGGCCCACCGGTCCTCACCGGCCCGCCCGGTACGAGCGGCGGCAGGAAAGCGTTGTCGATGAACTTGTCGTACTCGGCGTCGAGATAGCCGTAGCCAAGCTGTACCTGCCAGCCAACGGCGATCATGATCGCCGCCTCGACCTCCACACCCCGGTAGGTGGATTCACCGGCGTTCACCATGAGTGACTGCGTCGTGCCGGGCAGGAGCTGGGTGGTTTGCTGATCGCTGATATCGGTGTTGTACAAAGCAAGATTGAAGCGCGCCCGCCCATCGAAGAGCGTGGACTTCATGCCGATCTCGGTAGAGACAGAGGTCTGGGGCTGATAGGGCGTGGTCACCCGCGGATCGGCTACCTCCGAGCTGAACCCGCCGCTCTTGAAGCCCTTAGCCACACGGGCATAGAAGTTCAGATTGTCAGCTGGCTTGAAGGAGACCGCCGCCATCGGCGTGGTGTCACTGAAGTCTTCGCTGTAGATGACATACGGCAGGGTCGGTCGTACGGGAGCCGTTGAAGCCGTTGGTCAGGTACCGATGCGACCAGCCGCGCTTCTCCTCCTCCGTGTAGCGCACGCCCAGCGTAGCGGTCCAGTGATCGGTGAGCGCGAAATCGGCTTGGCCGAACAGCGCCCACGTACGCGTACCCGAACCGTAATCCATACGCTGCGGAGGCGCACCGAGCAATGCGAAGTCCTGCGCGCCGTAGGTCACACCGTCGTCGTCGAAGTAGTACAGCCCGAGAACGTGCCGCAGGCGGCCTCGATCACTGCTCCATTGCAGCTCGTGCGAGTCCTGCTCATAGTCGGTCACGCGTTGGTTGTACGCAACGATGCTGCGGACGACCCCGGGCGCAAGCGTGATGGAGTCGACTGGGCTGCCGTAATGATCCTGGGTGTTGGTGAAGTACAGGCTGCGGCGGGCGAAAATGTACTTGAACTCGTCCTGATCACTTGCTCGCCAAGTGAGCGTGAGCGCGTGGGCGTCGGTCTTGCCCCGCTCGAAGAGCGACCTGCGATCGCTGACGCTCACCGTATCGGGTCGCTTCGTCGTTACGTAGGGTGCAAGCGCGCTCTCGATAGCGGGGCCGAGCACCGGGCCGAAGAGCAAAGGGAAAGTCCCTCGCCAACCGTCGAGCGCAAAGAGCGTCACCGGGACCGGGGTGTTGTCGATATTCGAGTAGTCGAAGTCATAGACGGCGTCGAAATCGTCCGTGAAATCCAGCTTCACGGAGGCGCGCGCCGCCTCACTGTCGATCGTGCCTAGATCGGGACCGGTGAGATTTTCGGCCCAGCCATCACGCTCTTCCTTCCGCGCTCCCACGCTCACGCTGGCGATGCCGAAGCGCGGCAGATCGATGGTGAATTTCGCAACCTTGTGATCGAAATTGCCGAACTCCACGCCTGCCTTGCCGCTGAATTCTCCGGAAGGTTTGCGGGTAATGAAGTTGATGGCGCCGCCCTCGGTATTGCGCCCGAACAGCGTGCCCTGGGGGCCGCGGAGCACTTCGACGCGCTCGATGTCGACGATGTCGAAGACGCTGCCCTGGGATTTACCGAGGTAGATGCCGTTGAGATAGAGTCCGACGGGCGGATCCACCCAGATCGCCGGCTGACCCATGGCGCTGCCGCGGATGCTCACCACCGAGATCAGCCGGGCGCCCGGACTCTGGCGGAACATCACGTTCGGTGCGAGGGCATTGAGATCGGCCAGCCCATTCACGCCACGATTCTCGATGTGCTCACCGCTCAACGCGGTAATCGAGATCGGCACGTCCTGCATTTTCTCTTCGCGCTTCTGCGCCGTGACTACAACCTCCTCGAGCGTCGCGATCGGCTCGCCCTGGGCGCTCGCCGACGCGAGCGGCGCAGCTTGCGCCGTCGAAGCCAGGAGAGTACCGGTGCGCAGCTTGCGAGCGCTTCCGGCGCCGTGATCCCGATAGATGGCCACCGTGGTCTCGCCGACCATCCGATAGCTCAGACCCGTTTGCTTCAGTAGCGCCGCCAGCGCCTTAGATAGCGGCATGCGCCCAGACACACCCGCCACCTGAAGCTCGGGAACATCGACGCTCGCCATCTGGATCTGCACGCCTGATTGCTCGGAGAGCTTCAGCAGCGCGGACTCGAGAGGCTGAGCAGGGATGTCGAATACAACCTCGTCGGCGAGCTCCGCCGCCCGAAGCGACGCGCCAAGCCACAGCGTCGACAACACACAGAGAGCAGCCAGAATGAAAGGACGAAACATAGGCGCTATCCCCAAAAGCGATACTCATTGGTGACCGGTTAGCGGCCCAAGCTCCGCACCAGTTTGGTAGTAAGACGGACGTCGCCGAGATTCCGGAAATCGCGCCGACTTAACAGTGAGCGTCGAGCGCATACAGCAGACCACGATGGCGAAACCGGAGCCGCATCCGCGCGCAAGCACATGGGCCGAAGCGAACGGGTGAACTCGATATGCTGTTTCCGTGGCGGCCTTGCACCGCCCCGGGTTACAACCGCCCTTCTCTTGGGGCGATCACCACTTCATCGCCTCGCTCCTCTACTGTCACCCGAAAGACAGTCGGCAAGCCTTGTAGCCAGTCCTGCAGATGCGACTGGAACACTGTACCGGTGTAGCGCAGCTCCGCGACCGCCGGATCGACGATCACCAGCTTGCGGCCAAATTGACGGGAAATGCTGTCGGCGACGGCGCTCAGCGGTTCGCGAGCGAAGATCAGCCTGCCCTCGCGCCATGAGGCTGCGGCGGCCGGGTCGATCATCGCCAACTCCGGCGCACCGGAACGATCGAAGCTCGCTTTCTGTCCGGCTCCAGCACGGATACTGATGCGCGCTGGGCGCTCGCCGCGCGCCGCCGTGGGTCGCCGCCCAAACACATCTGCAGCATCCGTTTCAGCTGCGTCGTCGATGGCGACCACGCCATCCGCCACGGATACGACTACCCGATCAGCGCCGGTCCGAACATCAAAAGCCGTTCCGATCGCGGTCACCCGCAGCTCGCCTGCGGTAACGACAAACGGACGGGAGGCGTCATGCGCCACCTCGAAATAGGCTTGACCGCGATCCAGAAGAATCGTCCTCGCGCGGCCGTCGATCGCGGTGAGCAGCCGCGAGCCGCCAGAAAGAGTGACCGTCGAGCCATCCGATAGGCGCACGACCCGGGTGTGGCCGCTGTTGGTCGCAAGTACTTCAGCGCTCGGCGGCGTCAGATATAGGCGCTCAATCACAGGCAGCGCCCCGATGGTCACAGCGGCCAGGACTGCCGCCGCGGCGAGCGCGAGCAAGCGCCGGACGGGCCTGCGTCGCTCGAGGTGCGCGATCCCTGTTTCGCCGCGCCCCTCTGCATGGCCGGCGTGTTCCGATTCACTTACTGCAGGCAGCGCATCAAGCTCTCCCGCCATCATCCAGATTTCCTGCGCGCGCTCGAAGGCCTGGCGATTGGCTGCGCTCGCACGACTCCAGACCAGCCACTCTGTCACCGCCTCGGGCGAAACTGACTCCTCACGCAGACGCAGGATCCACTCGCAGGCCTGCTCGAAGCGCACGTCCTCGTCTGCTCGCGCCGATTCCCGACCGATTTCTCCCGTATTCATCGTCTGCCTCTCGGGCGAGCATCGCGGCTGTCGAGACGCACGCAGCAGTGCGTCATCACCTTAACGATGTAGTTACGGACCATACGGTCCGTGACGCCGAGGCGCGCAGCGACCTCCTCGATGCCCAGATCGTGCACGCGGTAGAGAATGAAGGCTTGGCGATGGCGCTCGGGCAGCTCGTCGAGATACTCGCCCACGAGCTGCACCTCCTCCCGGCGCATCGCCAGCTGCTCAGGAGTCGGCTCCTCGGCCTGCTCGTCCCACAGCGCGAGCTTCGGCTCCGCGTTTCGACAAGTCGAGCGATGGCGGAGGCGATCGACGGCAAGGTTGGCGGCGGTCTTGAACAGATAAGCCCGCAGAAGGCTCACGGTATCTGGCTGATCGAGCCGCAGCAGCCGCGCATAAGCTTCCTGGGCCACCTCTCGCGCGTCCTGTTCCGAACGTAGACGGGTGCAGAGAAAGCCGACGAGCTCACGATTGTGCTCGCGAAAAAGGCGCGCAAGAAGCGAGGCGCGATCCTGCGGCGCCGCCTCGGCGGCGGCAGGCTCAGCCAGTGTCGAGGGCTCGGTCTGGCGTGCATTCGGATTCAAGGCAACCTCGGCGTTCGGCAGGCGCTCCCGCCCGCACAACACAATAGGACGGCTGAGGGCGGAATTCCGGAAGTACACTCTGCGGTGCAGCGGTCGAGGCCCGCTCTTCTCACGCTGGAACCGACACTTCAACGATGGGCAGGCTTTCGGGCATCCCTCCGAGGCTCACCGCGCAGCGCGAAAGCGCGTGACAGGTGGTGAGCGCGATCGCCATGTGCGTGAGCTGCTCGGGCGTGAACTCGCTTCGCAGGCGCTCGGCCAGCGCCGCATCCACCCGATCCGGCGTGCGCAGATAGAGGTCGGCGAAGGCGAGCACGAGCTTCTCGCGCTCGGAGAGCGCGCCGCTCGCGAAGCCGTCGTCTATCTCGGCGACCTTGTCCTCCGTGAGCCCGTCGGCGCGTGCAATGTCGTAGCGCACGCTCTTGCAGAACACGCAGTTCACGGTGCGGGCGTTACGCAGGCGCAGCATCTCGACGATGGCGGGGCCGATGCTCGCGCGCCGCCACATCGCGTCCTGCAGATCGATGATCGGCTGCAGCGTCTCGGGCACGAGCCCGAGGCTGCTGTCGCGAATCACGTGCCCAGTCTTGCGTTCGGGCGTTCCGGCGCGCAGGCGCTCAGCCATGGCCGCTCTCCGCAGGCAACAGCGCGCCGAGCATCATGCCGAGCCGAATGCGCCCGTCGATCACGCCGAGCGCTTCGATGAGCGCGACGAGCCCGGTCTCTCCGAACGGCGCCTTCACCGCAGCGGCCAGCTCATCGGTGATCGCCTGCGGATCCTGGGCGTAAACTTCGGCGAACTCGAGGGCTGCGCGCTCACCCGCCGAAAAGCGTGTTTCGCGCGTCCAGGCGCCGGCGAGCAGACTCTCGATCTTCCGATCGTCGAGTCCCGCGCGCGCGCCCGGCGGCGGATTCGCCTCGAGCTCGCGGGCGGCGCCGTGCAATTGCGCGAGGCGCAGCCGACAGAGCTCGAGCACGCTGGCCGGCACGTGGCCCTGCCGCCAGATCGCCTCCCACAGCGCTTCGTAGCGGCGCGCCATGTCGCCGCCCGAGCGCGCGAGGACGGCGGTCAGCGCGCTGCTGTCGAGCCCGTGAGGAAAGGCGGGAACGGCGTCAGACATGTCTTCAGTATTGCGGCGGTGGGCGGCTCGATAAACAGAGTAAATCAGAGATTCCCTAGCGCTTGGCGAATAATTTCCGGAATCGGCGCAGGGCGGCGAGTCCGAGCATCGACATAGACGTGCACGAAGCGCCCTATGGCTGCAGGTTCGAGCTCTTCTTCGCGGAAAACCGCAAGGCGATAAATGACGCTGCTCGAGCCCAGCTTCTCCAGACCCAAGCCGATATGCAGCTGATCCGGGAAGCTGATCTGCCGCAGGAATCGGCAGCTGGTCTCCGCGACCACGCCGATCGCGGGCAGCGCGCGCGTATCGACGCCCGCTGCTTCCATCAAGAAACCGTTCACGGCGGTATCGAAAAAAGAGTAGTAGGCGACGTTGTTCACGTGCCCATAGTGATCGTTGTCGGCCCAACGTGTGGGAATGCTTCGCAGCACTTTGAAGTCGCTGCGGCTTAGCGCCTGCTTCGAATCGTCGGTCGTCATATCGGCAGTCGTCACCATGTTCACGCATATGAAGCTGAGGCGACAGAGATGAGACACGCGCCGCCCTCGTTGCACGAGATGAGCCTGTCTCGACCGTACGCACGAACCCTTCGCTGGAGCTCGATCGGCTTGGACCTCGTCGCGACGGCGTTACGGTCGCCGCCGGACTGCCGAGCCGCAACAGTTCGTTCTCGGCTCCTCGGCTCCTCGCGTCCAGCCGGCCGCCGGGAGCGTACCATCAAGGGCGGTTATCGTGTCTATTGGGTGCTCGGGCGCTGCGCGTGGTCGTTTGGATTGAGCGCCGTATATACGTCGATGCTCGAACTGGCTGACTGCGACAGCCTGCTGCGGACCTCGTCGCCTCCGAGGCGGCGTTCCCTCGCAAGCAGTAGCGCAATCGCGCCGGAAACATGTGCGGCGGCCATGGAGCTTCCGGACAGGAAGTCATAACCGCCATCCGTCGTCAACGTGAGCACGTCCACGCCTGGCGCAAGCAGCGCCGCACCGTCAGGAGAGGCGTGACCGGCCACGCCCGCAGAGATGACGCCCGGCGTGCTGCACGGGAACTCGAAGGCGCCGTTCGGCGGTGCGGCGCCAACGAAGATGACTCCCCTGCTGAGGCCGTATGCGACGAGCCGCCGCAACAGCGGATCGTTCGGTCCGCCGAGGCTCAGGTTGACGATTCGCGCGCCCAGATCGATGGCGGTCGCCAGCGCGCTTGCGAGGGTGAAGGTGTTGCATACCGCGCGACTCGCGTCGCGCGCATCCGGCCAGCAAGCGGCAAGTGCGTGAACCTGCGCGTCCGGCGCGACGCCGACGATGCCGATTTCATTATCCGCCTGTGCGGCGATCACACCCGCGACAGCAGTTCCATGAATCGCAGCCGCCTGCTTCAGGCCAGTGAAATCCATGGCTTTGATTCGCCCGCCGACCAGATCCGGATGCCGCAGATCCACGGCCGTGTCGATTACCGCGATTCTCACGCCCTCGCCTCGCGACCACTGGTGCGCCCGAAGCACGCCCATCGTAGACAGACTGTGCTGCAACCCCACATAGCGATCGTTGTAGCCGGCCGAGAGTACAGAGAATGAGTTCAGCGGCTGGGCCGATTCGACGTGCGCATCGGTCTGCAGACGCTTGAGCACTTCCGCCTGCGTCTGTCCCGCGCCGATTCGAAATACGATGCAATCCACGCCAAGCTGCGAGATTGGCCACTGTCGCACGGTCGCCAACCCATGGCGGCGAGCCATCGCTCGAATCGCAGCGGCGTTCTCAGCCGCAACGCCGTATTGCGCGACAGCGCCGTATTCTCGCGGGGTCGATCCGGCGCGCGTCGCTGTGCTGGCGCCCGCACTGCGCAGAGTCACGACCACGAACTGGCCCGGATCTTCCTTGGAGAAATCCACGTCCGCGCCGCCCGGCCCGATTGCGGCGCAGCCCGCGAACAGCAAACAAGGCAGCCAGATCCACGGCAGTCGACTCATCGATGTGACTCACCCGCGGGCTCGGCGAACACTACGCTCGCGTCCCTGCGCAGCGTGCTCAGCGCTTCCCTGACGTCTTCTGCGTTAGAACGGCCAAGGCTCAGCGTATAGACACCCGCCTCGCTGGGGCCTGCGATGACCGCAGCCCCGGCGAGGCGCAACACATCGTTCACCTGCTCGATGGATGCGTCCGGCGCGAACACGACCCGCACGTCTGGCCGCAGCGCCCGTTCGACGGGCGTGGTGAGCGTCACGTAATCCGCGGGACGTTCGCGAGCGCCGAACGAAAAAGCCAGCAGCAGCAGAAGCGCAGCGCCCTGGACCCAAACGGCGGCCGTGAGCCATCGCTTGCGGCGTAGCCGCCTCACTTCCTGCTTCCGCAAAGTGCGCTCGGCGTCCGCCTCGATCCGTTCGAGCAGATTGCGCCACGAGGTGTGCGGCGCAGCGATCACCGAGCTCTCATCCCGCATACGCTCGTGCAGCTCGCGCTGCCTGGCAAGCTCATCCCGGCACTCCTTGCACGCGAGCACGTGCATGCGGACTGCCTGCGTCTCCTCGCTGTTGGCCCGCCCGTTGACCACCCAGGGAATCAGACTCCAGCATTGCTCATGGCCATAGCGCGATCGCATGACGCTAGCCCTCACCGGCCAGCCGCGGCAAAGAGGCGCGCAGCTTGCGCCGCGCATGAAACATGCGCGTCTTTACTGTATTGACTGGACAACCGAGAACTTCGGAGATTTCCTCACAGGAGTGACCCAGCACGTAGGCCAGCTCGAGGCAAATCCTTTGCTCGAGCGGCAATTCCTGCAGCGCACGCTCGATCCATTGGCTGTCCTCGCCCTCCTTCGCCACGTCGGCCGCCGCTCTTAACCGTGAGGGATCGACGTCCGACGAATCGGCATGCCTGCGGCGCAAGTGTTTGAGCGCTCGCCGATACGCGATGCCGACGATCCAAGTCGATACGCGCGAGTCGCCGCGGAACTGCTCGACGTGCGTCCAAACGACGAACAGAGTGTCGTTGACGATCTCGTCGATCAGGTCCTGCCTGTGGACGAAACGCTGGAGGAAGCGCGACAGACGCCGGTGGTAAAGCAGGTAGAGATCTTTCAACGCCGCACGGTCGCGCAGCGCGATCATGCGCAGCAACTCGCGCTCGCGTTCTTCGGCGCTGCGCAGCGCCGCCTCGGCGGACGCGTCCCCGGACCATGGCAGGTCCACGATGCGCTTCACGACGCCCTTCTCCCGCGCAGCCTACGCCGGTACATACCCGCCAGTCGTCTCCCGGTTCAATGCGCAGCGCCGAATCTCCAGACCACCGAGGCCGACACACGACCCGAGGCGCGCTCGCGGCCGAACAGCCGCTGCGCCGCATCGTCCGCAACGATGTATGTCAGATGCAGGCTCATGCTGCGCCCGGCGCGCATCAGGCCCGCATGCCCATACCAATAAGAGTCGTTGAACAGTGCGGTCAGGTCCCGATAACCGGCCCCCACTGTGCATGACCACGGGCCGCTGAGAGGTTGGACCGCGACAATCTCGTACGACGCGGCGCTTCGATCAGTCGCCAGACCGTATTCGTAAGCGAACTCCGACGTATTGGGCGACCACGTCGCCGTGGCGAACACGGCTGAGCCATAAGCTATCGAAACGCTCAACTCGTCCCGGTCGTAGCGCCGAGGTCGTGGGTCGCCCGGGAACTCGAGGTGCGTGAGGGCGACCGTGGCGCTCCACGCATCGCTCACGCGCCAGCTGCGCGTCGCGTAGACATCGATCTCAGCGGAGGCGCTCGGATCGAAGCCTCGATCGATCTGCGAAGCCCACACACCGACCGTCCAGTTCGCCGCAGGCTGCATGCGTACTCCGGCCTGCCAAGCCGGCCGGCCGCGGGTTTGCGACAGGCCCTGGTAAACGTAATCGCTCGTGAGGGCGAGCGAGGCGTCCCAGTGCGTCTGTTGCGGCGTCTGTTCGGCCGTCTGTGCGCCGGCGGCGCAGCCCGCGAGCAGCATCGAAGCGCCCAACCATCGCACGCCGATTGCTTGATTGCGTAGCACGATCGCATCCGCCGCCCGGAAAGAAACTGGCTTCGCTGCGCATCGCGCACAGCGCGGGCGACCGCAGCATACGCAAGCCTGGGCGGCTCGACGGTAGGTAGTTCGCGAGATGAATCCAGGCAATCGCTTACCCGGTCTGCGGGCTGCGCAGCGAGCAGAATGAAACTGGTCGCAGGACAAAGGCTTGCGAAGCTGCGTTTCTCAAGCGCCGCAGTCTCAGTCGCAGTCTCAATCGTTGCGTCAATCATTCGGGCGCTCCCGCTGCGATCCAGGCTTTCACTTCCGCAATGAGTGCGGCGTCGAGCGGCGCGGCGCCCAGCGGCATGCGATCGCCCACGATGTCCGCACGGCCTTCCAGCTTGTGTACGAGATAGCTGTTCTCCGGGTCGCCAGGCGAAACGCGCTGCAGCGCCGGCTTCTCCGTGCTGGCGACGCCGACCAACGCTGCGTGAGTCGCCGCTGCATTCGAGAAGTCCATCGACGCAGGCAGCACGGCGCCGCCGCCCGTGTGACACCCGGAGCACATGGGCGTGAAAATCGTTTGCTGCAACTGGGCTAGCGTCGGCGGCGGTTCAAACTGGCCTCGCAATACGCCGCCCGGAAAACCGGGCGTGTGTATATCCGCATACCACTGACCGAGATCGAGAGAAGCTTCGTCCGCATCGGTGATTGGTTGTTGTTCGGCGGACCACTGTCCCGGCGCCGCCGCATTCTGCGTCAGGTCGAGCAAAGCCGCTGTCGCATTCTCTGCGGGCGGAGCGACGTGCAAGTGCGCTGCATCGCCGTCGTCCGCCCCGCTGGACTGCACATGTATGGTCGCGACGTTCCCCACCCGATGGACGGTCGCCCCCGCAAGACCGACAGCCGTAGTTTCCACGGGCGGCGCCACGTTCTCACCACTCATGCGCGTCACGAGCACCGTCACGTCCTGAGGTCTGATCTGCCCGCGGATCTCGCCATTCGGATACGCCGCCGAGTGCACGTTCACATAGAGGCGGCCGGCCAGCAGGTCGTTGACCTGTTCTGCGGTCAGCATGGCGCCCGGCTCGACGTCCCAGCGGTTCGGATCGCTCGGGCTCTGCACGAAATTCACGATGACCGGCCCGTCCTGTCCGGCGTAGGCGGCGTGGATGTGCGCTTGCACTGCGGTCACGCCGGACAGCGTGACGCCCCCGGTCACGACGCCCGTGATCAGGTTGAAAGCGAGCTGTCCGGTCCCGGTCGCGGTGGACGCCGGCTCGGGAAACACTTCGGCGGGCGTAACGCTCACATTGATGGTCGGCGCATTGGCCACGGCGACGGCGACCGCATCCGATGTGACCACGGCGCCGGCGCTATCGGTGACGCGAGCTGCGAGCTCATGCGGACCGTCGGCGACGCTGGAGGTGTCCCAATCGGCCGTGAACGGCTCCGCCGTCAGGTTCGCAATCACCGCACCATCCACCAGGAACTCGACCCGCGAAATCGGCGATGGCGAGCTCACAGTCGCACTGAGCTGCACGGTGCGGTTGACGGAACTGCCAGCGGGCGCGGTCAAAGATACGCTGGGCGCGGCGGCGGGAGGCGCAGGAGCAGGCGGCTCTGGAATGTCCCCGCCTCCATATCCTCCGCCGCTGCAGCCTGCCATGACCGTTGCGACAGCAACTGTCGCGGGGCGACACAAGACTCGCCGTTTCATATATCAATCTCCCAAGCGCGCCTACGTGCACGTTTGAGTACCAAACGACACACTCGCGGTTCACCTCGAGACGCTGAACCGTCGCCAGCGCGCAAGGCACTCACGCGCCGATGCAGCAGCGCAATGACGAGGCGCATGATGAAGGCGGCTTGGATGAGGGCGACCTGGGTCGCGCCGTACGCTGCGTGGGCGCTATGCGGCTGCGCAGGCAGCGGCGAAGGACTGGACGAAAACGGACGACCGATCGACGAGCAGGTCGGCGGCGGCGCACTCGAGCCGACATTCGTTTCGATTCAGCAGCATGTGTTCGTCCCAACATGCGCTCAATGCCATTCGGGCGCTGCGGCGCCGCTCGGGCTCAGGCTGGACGAGGCGGAAGCCTACGCCGCGCTGGTCAACGCGCCGAGCGTCGAGGCGCCGGCAATACTGCGCGTGCAGCCGGGCGATGCGGACGCGAGCTGGTTGGTGCAGAAGCTCGAAGGCACGGCCTCGGTCGGCGCCCGCATGCCGCTCGATGCGCCGCCGCTTCCGGCTGCGACGATCGCAGTCATTCGTCAATGGATCACTGACGGCGCCGTGCTCGGAGAGCAGACGCCTTCGAACGCAAGCGCGCCCGCACGGATCAGTGCAGCGAATGTCACGCCTGGCGAGTCTCTGACGTCGCCGCCCCGGGAGATCGTGCTCAGCTCACAGAGCGAACTCGTTGTGGCGCTGTTCCAGGCCGACGTCGTCTCGCTGCGCGCAAGCGGCGGCGACGGCGGCTTCGGGGAGGGCAACGAGCACGACGTACCGATTCGCAATCAGGTGCGCATGGAGTCGCCCACGATCCTGGCCGTGCACGTCGACGCCCCGCCCCTCACGGCCGACGTGTACGAGCTGCGCGTCAGCGGCGAACAACCGCTCGCGCTGACTGATGCGGCGGACCGCGCTATCGACGGCGACGGCGACGGCGAACCCGGCGGCGATTTCGTACTGCGCTTCAGCGTGGAGCCCTCGCCATGAAAGCGACCTGGAAATCACTCGCGCATTGCGCACTGCTCTTGGCGTCGCTCGCCGGCGGCGCTTTGCGAGCCGAACCGTATTTCGCCGTTCGCGAGGGGTTGAAGTGCATGTCCTGTCACTTCAGCGAGACCGGCGGCGGCATGCGCAACGCGTTCGGCGCCGCCTGGGCGCAAACGGCGCTGCCGCGCAAGACGATCGAAGCGCCCCCGGGCGAACTTTGGACGGGGTCGATCAATCGCTTCATCAGCGTGGGCGCCAATCTGCGCGCGCGTGCGACGTACACGGACGTCCCGAACGCCGCCGGACAGTCCGCATTCGAGACCGAGGAAATGCGCGTCTACGCTGCGGCGCACGTACTGCCCGGCCGGATCGATCTTTACGTGGATCAGCGCATCGCGCCCGGCGGGTCCGTGAACCTGGAAAGCTACGTCCGCTATACGAGCGGCGATCAGCGCTGGCGCGTCAAGGCCGGCCAGTTCTATCCGCCCTACGGACTTCGACTCGAGGATGATTCGGCGTTCATACGCCAAGTCACGGGCGTCAACTTCAACACGCCCGACCGCGGCGTGGAGCTCGGCTATGAGTCCGGGCGCGCATCAGCGCAGCTGGCGGTCACAAACGGCGCGCCCGCCGGCGCTGAGACCGATGAAGGCAAGCAACTGACCACGCGCTTCGTGTACGTGCAACCTGCCTGGCGCGCGGGCCTCAGCTACAACTGGAACCACACTGATGCGGGCGATCGACGGCTGCACGGCGTCTTCGCCGGATTGCGCACCGGTCCGCTCGTGTGGCTCGCCGAGGCCGACTACATCGACGATGAGACGCTGGGCGACGGGCGTGAGCAGTGGGTCGGCCTGCTGGAAGCCGATTGGCTCATCACGCGAGGAATCAATCTCAAGGCGACCGCCGAATTCTTCGAGCCCGACGCAGATGTGGACGAAGACGAGCAGAACCGCTACAGCATCGTCCTGGAGCACTTCCCCGCGCCCTTCCTGCAGCTTCGCGCCGGCGCGCGGCTGTACGACGGCATCCCGCAGAACGATCTGCAGAATCGGCGCATCTACTTCCTCTCAGCGCACGGATACTTCTGACTACGGACAGCTTCCTGCTACGGGCCGCCGCTCGTCGCCCGGCCCGTCGGCTGGCCGGGCGCGCGCCTGGGCCCAGTGTGCATAATGACGCACACGACGTCCGGAGTTCGTATGACCCCAGCCGACCGCCGCATCGCCGAGCTCATAGAGAAGTGGCTGGCGAGCATCGATTTGCATCTGCAGTACACCGAACTGAGCGACGCCGCTTACGCCCAGGCGCAGCCCTGGCCACGGCATGAGCGGCCCACCCGCTGGGTTCTGGAAGTCGCCCGCCAGAAAATCCTGGAGCTCAAGGGTCACTGTGAAAACCGCCGAGGGATGGGCGACAGCAAGTTCTCCGAGGCGCTCGAGCTCATGGCGTTTCTCGCCAACCTCGTCGGGATTCAGCACATTCAGCGCTTCATCCCGCTCGCCGAGCCGCAGCGCAGTCAGGCGGACGCCCCGGGGGGCGAAACAAGCGCGGGCGCGAGTCAGACGGTCGAGGCGCCGACGGTGATCAAGCCGACCGCCGCGCGGCCGCGTCAAGCTCCCACCGAGGAGACCACACGGGAGATGCCCCGGCTCAAGAGCTCGCCGCCGCCGAGAAAGCCGGAGCCGCCCAAGACGCCGGCGCCGCCGAAGGCTGCGCCGGCCGCCAAGAGTGCGCCCGCGCAGGCAAAGCCCGCCTCAAAGGGTTCGCCGCCGGCCGCCGACCTGGAGGCCAAGATCATCGCCGACGCCGTGCGACTGCTGAAATGGGGCAAGCCCTGGCATGAGTTGGCGGAGCTGATCGCCCGGATCGCCGACCGTCCGCCGGCCGCAGAGATTCGCAAGCTGCTGAGATCGCACCGGGCGGAGATCGAAGGGAAAGCCGCCGGGGCTCGCTGAGCCGGCGCACCCTCGGTCAGCCGCAGATGGGAAGGCCGGCGCCGGTCCAAAAAAAAAGGCCGGGTACTTCGCAGTAGCCCGGCCAATCAGGGGGATTCGAGCTTGGCCGCGAGGCGCCTGTCGGCGCGTCGGACCACTAGCATTCGGTGCATCAACGACCGCATCGCTTGCGGCTGCTGGAAGCTTTCGCCGCCGTCGTTTTTGCGCTGCCAAATATAGTATACGGCGCTTTGCAACGCAACAGGGTCGGCTGGTTTTCGTCATGAGTCCTTGAATTCAGACGGGTTCGTCGGCTTGAAAAACGCAACGAACGCGGATGAAAATCCGGGCCCTTCTCTCGAGAGCGCGCGCCGCACAACGAATCCACGGCCGCCGGAAGACTCCGGCGCAGAGCGTTCGGCGCGTCGCAAGACTCGAACGGGCCGGTCGGTAGACGCCCAGTTGCGCGAGCCTCTCCGGCGGCTCCGGAACCGCCGAGCGCACGCGCAGTCAGAAGGATCTTTCAACGCGCAGCAGCACCAAACCGAGACCAACGCATGATAGAGATCAGTCATCTCTCGAAGCGCTATGGCGCGCTCACCGCAGTGGACGATGTGTCGTTCACGGTCCGGCCCGGGGAGGTCCTGGGATTTCTCGGTCCCAACGGGGCCGGCAAGTCGACCACCATGAAAATGATCACGGGGTTCCTCTCGCCCAGTTCAGGCTCGGTGCGGGTGTGCGGGTACGACATCGAGAGCGCGCCGCTCGAAGCGAAAGCCTGCATGGGCTACCTGCCCGAAGGCGCGCCGAGCTACGCGGAGATGACGGTGCGCGCCTTCCTCGAGTTCATCGCGGGGGTGCGCTCGCTGCGAGGCGCCGTGCGCAGCGCGCGCCTCGATGACGTGATCGGCCGGCTCGCTCTGGAAAGCGTGCTCGAGCAGCCGATCGAGACGCTCTCCAAAGGCTTCAAGCGCCGCGTAGGCCTCGCCCAGGCGCTGCTGCACGACCCGCAGGTGCTGATCCTCGATGAGCCCACCGACGGACTCGATCCCAACCAGAAGCACCAGGTGCGCACCCTCATCAACGCGATGGCGAAAGACAAGATCATCGTGATTTCCACCCACATCCTCGAGGAGGTCGATGCGGTGTGCAACCGCGCCATCATCATCGCCGACGGCCGGATCCTCGCCGACGACACGCCGCAGGCGCTTGCCGCGCGCTCGCCTTCCGGCACGCTCGACGACGTCTTCCGCCAGATCACGACCGGCGCACGACCGGCGCCGGCGCAGCGGGAGGCGGCGCATGCGTAACATCGGCGTCATATTCAAGCGCGAGTTCGCCAGCTACTTCGCCACGCCGCTGGCTTTCGTCTTCATCGTCATCTTCCTGCTGCTCGCCGGAGCTTTCGCTTTCTATCTCGGCGGCTTCTACGAGCGCGGCCAGGCGGACCTCCTGCCGTTCTTCAATTACCACCCTTGGCTGTACCTGTTCCTGATTCCGGCGCTGTCGATGCGGCTATGGGCCGAGGAGCGTAAGTCCGGCAGCATCGAACTGCTGATGACATTGCCGGTTACGACCTGGCAGGCGGTGGTCGGCAAATATCTGGCGGCCTGGTGTTTCGCCGGCGTTGCGCTCGCCCTGACCTTTCCGATGTGGATCACGGTCAACTATCTCGGCGATCCCGACAACGGCGCAATCTTCGCTGCATACGTCGGCAGCTTCCTGCTGGCCGGCGGCTTTCTCGCCATCGGCGCCTGCCTGTCGGCCGCGACCCGCAACCAGGTGATCGCATTCATCTTCACCGTGGTCGTGTGCTTCGGCTTCCTGTTGTCGGGCTTCCCGCTGGTGCTCGGTTTGTTCGATGGATGGGCGCCGCAGCCGGTGGTCGACGCGATCGCCTCACTGTCCTTCCTGACGCACTTCGCATCGATCTCCAAAGGCGTCATCGACCTGCGCGACTTGCTGTACTTCGCCGCGTTGATCACCGCATGGCTGATCGCCAACACGATAGTGCTCGACATGAAGAAGGCCGACTGACATGACCAACGAGACCAAGGAGACTTCCCTAGGGTCCGCCGGCCGGAATACGGCCCCGGCGGGCCGCAAGACGTACGGCGCCGCGGCGCTCCTCGCCCTGGCGGTGCTGTTCATCGGCGTCACCATTCTGATCACTTTTGCGCTGCGCGGCGCGCGTTTCGACCTGACCGAGAGCCAGCTCTACTCCATCGCTCCCGGCACGCAGCGCATCGTCAGCTCGCTCAAAGAGCCGATCAATCTTTACTTCTTCTTCTCGCAAGAGGCGAGCAGCCAGTCCCCGCCGCTGCGCGCTTACGCGCAGCGCGTACGCGAGCTGCTCGAGGAGATGGCGCAGCGCTCGAATGGCAAGCTGCGTCTGTCGATCGTCGATCCCAAGCCGTTCTCCGAGGATGAGGACCGCGCAGCGGAGTTCGGCCTCGCCTCGGCGCCGATAGGCGCGCGCGGCGAGTCACTGTACTTTGGACTCGCGGGAACAAACTCCACCGACGGGCGCGAGGTCATCGAGTTCTTCCAGCCGGACAAGGAGGAGTTCCTGGAGTACGACATCGCCAGCCTGATCCATCGCCTGAGCAATCCCAAGCGGCCGGTCGTCGGATTGATCGCCGGGCTGCCGGTCGACGCCTCGTTCGACCAGATGACCGGGCGCATGCGCGAGGGCTGGGCGAGCATTGCGCAACTTCGCGAACTGGCGGAGGTTCGTACGCTCTCGGGCGAGCTCGACACGATCGCCGCCGATGTCGACTCGCTAATCGTGATCCACCCCAAGGACCTGGGGCCGAAGACGCTTTACGCGATCGATCAGTTCGTGATGCGCGGCGGCAAGCTACTCGCGTTCGTCGATCCGCAGGCCGAGAACGATCCGGCGGGCGCGCAGGGCGGACCGATGGCCATGGCGCCGCGCTCCTCCACGCTCGGACCATTGCTCGACGCCTGGGGCGTGAAGTTCGATGCCGGCCAGGCGCTCGGCGATCGCGAGCTCGGGCTGACGGTGGCGATGCGCCAGGGCGAGCCGCCTTCACAGCACATCGCCGTCATCGGCTTCAACCGCGCCAGCATGAACGGCGAGGACGTGATCACCGCCACGCTCGACTCCGTCAACATGATGACCGCCGGCGTGCTCGCGAAGAAGGACGACGCAACGATCGAGTTCGAGCCGCTGATCCAGTCGAGCGCCAACGCGGCTCTGTTGCCGGCGATGCGCCTGGCGTTTCTGCCGGACAGCAGCGCCCTGCTGGACGACTTCAATGCAACTGGAGAGCGTTACACCGTAGCCGCGCGCATTCACGGCAAGCTCAAGTCCGCCTATCCGGACGGTCCTCCCCAAAGCGGCGACCAGACCGACGGCCAGAACGATGAAAGCGCTTCCGCGCGCGCCGGGCATCTCGCCGAGTCGCAGGAGCAAGCGAACCTCATCGTGGTCGCCGACACCGACTTGCTGTCCGACCCGCTGTGGGTGCGCACCCAGAACGTCTTCGGCCAGCGCTTCGCCGTGGCCTGGGCGAACAACGGCGACTTCGTGGCGAACGCCGTGGACAACCTCGCCGGCAGCAGCGACCTGATCAGCATCCGCGGCCGCCAGAGCTTCTTCCGCCCGTTCACCAAGGTGGAGGAGCTGCGCCGCCGCGCCGACGATCGGCTGCGCGCGAAGGAGCGGGAGCTCGATGAGCAGCTGCGCGAGACCGAGCGCAAGCTGTCCGATCTGGAGGCCGGCCGCGACGCCGGGGCCACATTCTCACTCTCGCCCGAGCAGGAAGCCGAGCTGCAGCGCTTTCAGCAGGAGCGTGTACGCATCCGCAAAGAGCTGCGCAACGTGCGCCGCAGTCTGGACATCGAAATCGAACGGCTGGGTACGACGCTCAAGGTCCTGAACATCGCGCTCGCGCCCGCGCTGATCGCGATCGGCGCCATCCTGCTGGCCGTCTCGCGCCGCCGGCGCCTGCGCGCCGCACGCGCTTCGGCCCGCGCCGGTTGAGCGAGGCGATGAACTGCAACCGAACAGGTCGACTGGTCTGAGGCCGAAGTACGTGATGCTCGCAAGACCATCTCAACGGAAAATCTTTACCAGAACGTCCAGACTTGGTTGGTAAGGGACTAATGATGCCGAGAAAACTCCTGATCCTTAGCATCGCAGCGCTGGTCGCGATCACCGCGGGCGTGTGGCTGGCGAGCCGCGGTTCCTCCGGCGGCGCGGATGGACAGCGCGTGCTGTATCCGCAACTCAAAGGGCAGCTCGATTCGATCGAAAGCGTACGCATCTACAAGGCCGGCGATCAGCGGGCCGTCGAACTGCGGCGCGAAGACTCACGATGGAAGGTCGTCGAGCGCGCCGGCTATCCGGCCGACGAGGCGAAGCTCGGCAGGCTCGTACGCGCCATCGCCGACGCGAAGCTCTTCGAGGAGAAAACTGCGAACCCGGAGAACTATCCGGCGCTCGGCGTCGAGGAAGTGAGCGACGCGGCAGCGAGCGGCGTGCGCGTGGAGATCGCAGGCGTCCAGCCGCCGATCGACCTGATCGTCGGCAAGGCCGGGCCCGCCGGACAGTCGCGCTACGTGCGTCGCGTACAGGAAGCGCAGAGCTGGCTCGTGGATGCGGACATCGACGCGAGCGCCTCCCCGGCTGCGTGGCTGCGCAAGGATATCGTCGACGTTTCGGCGGACCGCATGCAGTCCGCCACGGTGAGCTTGACGGGCAAGAAGCCCTACACCGCGGCGAAGGATAGCCGCACCGCCGTCAACTTCGTGATCGCGAATCTACCCAAGGGCAAAAAGCTCACGTACGAGTCGGCGCCCAACACTTTCGCGACGGCGCTCGCATCGCTGACGCTCAACGACGTCGAGCCGGCCGGCGAGTTCGAAGGCAAGAAGCCGCAGGCGCAGGCGACCTACACCACGTTCGACGGCTTGGTCGTGCAACTGGACGGCTGGAGCAACAATGAGCAGCGTTACATCGCCGTGAAAACGTCGTTCGATCCGCAGATCGCCGAGCGCTTCGCGCTGCCGACTGCCGCGGCTGATGACGCCGATGACGCCGAGGGCGCCGACACGAACGGCGAAGACGCATCGAACGCAGCCAAAGCCGCCGCAGACCAGCAGGACGGCGCCGCCGATGGAGATGCGCGAGCGGACCACGCCGGGGAATCGAACGCAGCCGAGGAAGCTGCGAAGGCGAACGAGCGGCTGGCCGGCTGGGTCTTCGAGATTCCCTCGTACAAGTACGATCAGATCTTCAAGCCGCTCGAAGAGCTCATCGAGTGAGACCGCGGCTTGCTCTCCACCCTGCTCGCTTTGCGGGCAGGGAGAGAGCTCGCCGGTCACTTCCTCTTGGGCAGCGCCATCACGCGCGTGCCGCTCCAGCGATCATGCCAGGCGCGTCGAGCGGGATCGATCCAGATCCATGCGTACGCGGCGCACAGCGGCAGGAACGCCGCCACGACGGCCGCCTTGCGAGCCGGCTCGGGCCAATCGTTCCAGATGAGCGGAAGCCCGACCATCAAGGGCGAGCACAGCAGCGCCACCCACATCAGCCGACGCAGCGCATCCGCCCACCGCAGGTTCGAGCCGTCGATGCGTTCGATGCGCAAGCGCCACGCGAGCATGCCGATGGTCTGCCCGCGCCGCGTCCAGAAGAATCCGAAGAACAGCGTCACGATGCACAGCTGCCACAACCAGTAGACGTATGCGAGCGCGCCCACTTCCTCGGGCACGAGCACTCTGCCGTCGAGAAACGGCACGAATGGAAAGGTCGCCGCCATCAGCACGGCGGTCAGCGCCAACGCGTCATACAACATCGCCCCGAGACGCCGGAGCACGCCTGCGGGCGCGGCTTCCACAGCACTCGTCATCAACGCACCCGCGCCACCGCAATCATCGTTATCAGCGCCAGCAACACGGTCGGCGCCCAGGCGACCACCAGCGGCGGCAGATCGAACACCTCACCGCCGCTCTCCAGCATTTTCGCCCCTAGAAAGAACGCTACTCCGATCAACACGCCCAGCACGGTGCGCGCCCCAGCGCCGGTTGAGCGCATCGGCCCTAAAGCGAACGGCACGGCGAGCACCACAATGATGGCCACCGCCATGGTGCGCGCGATGCGCGCCCAGAACGCCGTTTCGAACTGGCGCGCATCGAGCCCATTGGCGCGCAGATGCATGACATAGCCCCATAGATCACGGCCGGTCAGCGCCTCGGGACTGAGCGCCGCAAGCCCCAGGAACTCGGCGGAAAGATTCGTCTGCAGCTCCTCGCTCGCGGCGCGGCGCGGGATGACGCGATCCTCTTCGATACGCGACTCCTGGTAGTTCTCCAGCCTCCAGCGGTTGGCCGCATCGATGCTCGCGCTGCTCGCCCGGGCGACGCTGCGCAAGCGATGGTCTTCGTCGAAGCGGAACACGAACACGCCGCCGTACTGATTGTTCGCAGACTGGCGCCGCACCGAGATGATCGCATCGCCGTCCTTGGCCCACGCGCTGCGGTTGCCCGCCATGCTGTAATCCTGGAACTTCTGGAAGGTGCGCATCTGCTGCGCGTAACGCTCCATGGGCGGGGCGATCAGCTCGCCGAGCGCGGCGGTCGCCAGCATCAGCAGCACGCCCGCCCCGGCGACCCATAGGGAGATCCTGAACGTGGAGACGCCGGCGGTGCGCGCCACGATGAGCTCCATCGATCGCACCAGGGCGCCGACCGCCAGCAGAGCGCCTATCAGTGCGGCGATGGGCAACAGGTCAAAAGCGTACTGCGGCAGGCTCAACCCCACGAACAGCAGAGCGTGCCCGAGGTCGTACGTGCCTACGCCAATGTCGTCCTGCTGCGTAATGAAAAGATACAGCCCGCTGAGCGCCAGCAGCACGACCATCACGAGCGCCGTGTGGCCGAGCACGGCGCGCATCAAGTAGCGCGACAGGATCGTCGTCATCGCGTCTGCGCCGCAGCTTGTACACGAACCGGTGGGCTTTCGCGCACCAGCAGGAACAGGGCGACGCACAGCGCAACCCCGTGCACCCACCACAATCCGATGAACTCGGGCGCCGCTTCGTTCTCCACCCAGGTGCGCGCGGCGACCAGCGCCTGGTAGTAGAGGAAGAACGTGAGGATCCCCAGACCCATGCGGCCGAAGCGTCCCTGCCGCGGGCGCAATCTGGACAGCGGCACCGCCATGATCATGAGAATGACAGCGAGCAGCGGACTGGACGAGCGCCACTGCAGCTCCGCGCGGTCGCGTGGATCGCTGGAGGCGAGCAGTTCGGCCGTGGACTTGGCTTCGGGTTCGAGTGCATCGTCGGCGGCTTCTGCGAGCCGGATCGGAATGGCGCCTTCAGCGAACTCGATGATACGAAACCGGCCGCTGCCCGGCGTCCCCTCGTAACGCTCCCCGTCGTACAAGACGAACGTCTGCTCGGCCCGCCCGGCGCCGCGCTGCGCGGCGCGCGCCGCCACCCAGATCTCGAGTTCGGCCGGCTCACCGGCCCGCGGCGCAGCGCCCGCGTCTGTGTCCGTGTGTGCGGCGCCGTCGTCATCGGCGGACGCCGAAGCGGATTGCGGCCGCGACGCAGAACCGAGCGTCGAGGCCAGTCGACTCTCGGGCCGATCGACGAAGACGTGCACGTTGTGCAGCGTCCCATCGCCATCCACGCGTTCGGCGTAGAAGACCACCGCGCCCCCGCTGAACGTGCGGAAGCGCCCCGGCTCGAGCGCGCCGAACTGGGCCTCGCGCAGTGCTTCGATGCGGATCTCCCGCGCCTCGGCAAGAGCCTCAGGGATCACCCAGAACGACAGCCACGCGAGCAGCACGCAAATGCCCACGCCCAGCACCGCGATCGGGCGGTACAGCCCCGCCGGCCCGACGCCGCAGGACTGGATGGCCGCCATCTCGCTCTCATGGTACAGCCGCCCGAGCGCCAGCATGATCGCCAGGAAGAAGCCGATGGGAATGACCACCGGCAGATAGCCCGCGGAAGTCAGGCCGATCAGCGCAAAGACCACCTCGCGCGGAAAATCGTTGGCGGCGGCCCGCGAAAGCACGCGCGCGAGCTGGTTCGACACGAGGATGAGCAGCAGCACCCCGCTGACCGCCAACCAGGTCGCGGCGACTTCACGAAAGATGTAACGGTCGAGCGTGCGCAGAAGCGTGGCTCCGTCGGCGCTGGCGAGCGCCGGCAGGCGCCGATCATGGAGTAGACTACGGCGCTTTCACGCCTTCCCGATTCGATGCAGGCCGTAAATTAAGCGACGCGCCAGGCATACGCAAACACTGCGGGAGGCCGGGCGACGAGAGCGCCGCACGCGCTGTTCACGAGCACACGAGAAAATCGCGAGGAGACCTCATGGAATATTTCGTCAGCACCGCCGCCGCGTCCCGCCAGCGCACCGAATGCGCCATTGTGGGGGTGTATGAAAAGGGCGCACTGTCCGAGGCCGCCCAGGCGCTCGACGGGCGCATCGGCGGACGCATCGCGCGGCTGGTGAAACGCGGCGATCTGCGCGGCAAGATCGGCGACGCGGTACTGCTCGCGGACCTGAGCGGCGGGCCGTGCGAGCGCGTCATCGTCGCCGGTCTCGGCGCACGCGACGCCTTCCGGCGCAAACAGTATCGCAAGGCGCTCGCCGCCGCGCTCGGGGTGCTGGGCAAGACCGGGGCCCGCAACGCAGTGAGCTACCTGGGGCTCGAGAATGTACCGGATGCGGACGCCTACGCGCTGGCGCGCACGGCCGTGGAAGCCGTGGCGCATGCACAGTACCGGATCCCTCATCACAAGACCGCGGACAAGCGCCCCAAACCCTCGCTCACGCGTTTCGGTCTGGCCGCCGCCGGGCGCAGTGAGCGCACCGCCGTGGAGCGCGGCGTCGAGCACGCGCAAGGCGTCGTGGCCGGCATGGCGCTGATGCGCGACCTCGCGAACCAGCCCGCCAATGTCTGCACGCCAAGCTACCTCGCGAAGACCGCCCGCGCGCTGGCCAAGGAGTATCCGAGCATCCAGGTCCGCACCATCAACCAGGCGGAGTGCCGGCGGCTGGGCATGGGCGCATTCCTCTCGGTGACTGCCGGATCCGAGGAGCCGGCGTTCATGATCGTGCTCGAATATCGCGGCGCGCAGCGCAGCTCGCCGCCCACCGCCCTGATCGGCAAGGCCGTGACGTTCGACACCGGCGGCATTTCGCTCAAGCCGCCCGCCGCCATGGATGAGATGAAGTTCGACATGAGCGGCGGCGCCAGCGTGCTCGGCGTGTTCAAGGCCGTGGCGGAGCTCGAGCTGCCCATCAATCTCGTGGGCGTCGTGCCCGCCTGCGAGAACATGCCGAGCGGGCGAGCCACCAAGCCGGGCGACATCGTCACCAGCATGGCCGGCAAGACCATCGAGGTGCTGAACACTGACGCCGAGGGCCGCCTCATCCTCTGCGATGCGATCACCTACGCTCGACGTTTCAAGCCCGACGTCATGATCGACATCGCGACGCTCACGGGCGCGTGCGTCATCGCGCTCGGCAACCACCTGACGGGCCTGTTCAGCAACGACGACGCGCTCGCAGCCAATCTCCTGGAAGCGGGCGAGCGGGCCGAAGACCGTGCGTGGCGTATGCCGATCGACGAAGAGTACGGCGAGATGCTGAAGAGCAACTTCGCGGACTTCGCCAACGTCGGCGGACGCGAAGCCGGCGCGGTCACTGCGGCGTGCTTCCTCGCGAAGTTCACCGATGGCCTCAAGTGGGCGCACCTGGACATCGCCGGCACCGCGTATCAGAGCGGCGCCAACAAGGGCAGCACCGGACGACCGGCGCCGCTGCTGGTCGACTACCTCATAAACAAGTCAGCGTGAGCACGGTCGTCTCCTTCTACGTGCTCACTCAGGCGGCGGCGGATGCGCGCCTGCGCTGCGCCTGCCGCCTTGCCGAGGAAGCAGTCGAGCAAGGCGCGCGCGTTTACCTGCAGACCGCCACCGCCGCGGATACGCGGCGGTTGGACGATCTGCTGTGGACCTACAGCGACGGCGGTTTCCTGCCGCACGAAATCTATACCGGAAACCCTCCCGACCTGGATGTCGTGAAGGTGCTGCTGGGCGAGCCGCCGCCGCCGGCTTCGCATCGCGATCTGCTCGTCAATCTCACCGAGACGCTGCCGACGGACCTGGAGCAGTACGCACGCATCGCCGAGATCGTCGATGTGGATCCCGAGCGCAAGCGCAGTGCGCGCGAACGGTATCGGCAGTATCGGGAACGCGGTTGCGGCCTGGAATCCATCAATGTCTAGAAGTGGATAGCGGATAGCGGATAGTTCAGAGGCTCAGCAGCATTCAACGTCCATGCAACGTTCTAACTATCCGCTATCCGCTATCCGCTTCATAATTCAGGCATGGAAAAAGTCTACGACCCCAAATCGATAGAGCAGCGCATCTACCAGCGGTGGGAGGCCGGCGGCTGGTTTGCGCCCTCCGGTCGGGGCGAGCCGTATTGCATCGTCATTCCGCCGCCGAACGTCACCGGCACGCTGCACATGGGACACGCGTTCCAGCACACGCTGATGGACGCGCTGACGCGCCTGCATCGCATGTCTGGCTACAACACGCTCTGGCAACCCGGTACGGATCATGCGGGCATCGCCACGCAGATGGTCGTCGAGCGCCAGCTGAACGCCGAAGGGCTGCGCCGCACGGATCTCGGTCGTGAGGCGTTCATACAGCGCGTGTGGGAATGGAAGGCGCAATCCGGCGACACCATCTGCCGGCAGGAGCGGCGCCTCGGCAACTCGGTCGATTGGTCGCGCGACCGCTTTACGATGGACGAGGGCTTGTCGCACGCCGTCACCGAAGTGTTCGTGCGCCTGTACGAAGAGGGGCTGATCTATCGCGGCAAGCGCCTGGTGAACTGGGATCCGGTGCTGCACACGGCCCTGTCGGACCTGGAGGTGATCGCCGAACCCGAGTCGGGTCATCTCTGGCATTTCCGCTATCCGCTCGCCGACGGCTCCGGCCACGTCGTGGTCGCCACTACGCGTCCGGAGACGATGTTGGGCGACACCGCGGTCGCCGTGCATCCGGGCGATGAACGCTACAGCGGGCTGGTAGGCAAGCAGATCCGCCTGCCGCTCACCGACCGGCTCATTCCGATCGTCGCCGATGAATACGTCGATCCCGAGTTCGGCTCGGGCTGCGTGAAGATCACGCCCGGGCACGACTTCAACGATTACGAGCTCGGCAAGCGGTGCAACCTGCCGCTGATCAACATCTTCGATGCGAACGCTGCGCTCAACGATGAGGTCCCCGTTCCCTACCGTGGACTGGACCGCTTCGAAGCGCGCAAGCGCGTAGTCGCCGATCTGGCGGCGCTCGGCCTCGTGGAGAAGATCGAATCGCACACTCTGCCCGTGCCGCGCGGCGATCGCAGCGGCGCCGTGCTGGAGCCCTGGCTCACCGATCAGTGGTACGTGCGCATCGCGCCGCTCGCAGAGCCCGCCATCAAGGCGGTCGAGGATGGGCGCATCCGCTTCGTGCCTGAGAACTGGTCGAAGACCTACTTTCAATGGATGCACAACATCCAGGACTGGTGCATCAGCCGACAGCTGTGGTGGGGTCACCAAGCGCCTGCTTGGTACGACGAACAAGGCGAGGTGTACGTGGCGCGCACCGAAGCCGAAGCGCTTGCACAAGCGCGCGCGAAGCGTGGTCGAGACGTGGCGCTCAGACGCGACGAGGACGTCCTCGATACCTGGTTCTCCTCGGCGCTGTGGCCGTTCTCCACGCTCGGCTGGCCGCAAGATACGCCGGAGCTGAAGACGTTCTATCCCACCAGCGTGCTCGTGACGGGCTTCGACATCATCTTCTTCTGGGTCGCGCGCATGATCATGATGGGATTGAAGTTCGCCGGCGACGTCCCGTTCCGCGAGGTCTACATCACCGGACTGATCCGCGACGAGCACGGCGAGAAGATGTCGAAGTCCAAGGGCAACATTATCGACCCTCTGGACCTGATCGACGGCATCGAACTCGAGCCGCTGGTCGCCAAGCGCACCAGCGGGCTCATGCAGCCGCACCTGCGCGAGAAGATCGAGAAGAACACGCGCAAGCAGTTTCCGAACGGCATTCCCGCCTATGGAACCGACGCGCTACGGTTCACGTTCTGCGCGCTGGCCACCATGGGGCGCGACATCCGTTTCGACCTCGGCCGCGTCGAAGGCTACAAGAACTTCTGCAACAAGCTCTGGAACGCCGCGCGCTACGTGCTGATGAACGTGGAAGGCGCGCCGGCGGACGGGCCGTCGGACGAGGTCGAGTACTCGCCGGCGGATCGATGGATACGCTCACGATTCGGCGCCGCGATCGAGACAGTGCGCGCCCGTCTCGCGGAGTACCGCTTCGATCTCGCCGCCCAGGCGTTGTACGAGTTCGCGTGGTACGAGTACTGCGACTGGTATCTGGAGCTCTCCAAGCCGGTGCTGCAGTCCGAAGCGGCGAGCGAAGCGCAGAAGCGCGGCGCACGCAGGACGCTGATCGAGGTGCTCGAGGCGTACCTGCGCCTGCTGCATCCGCTGACGCCGTTCATCACCGAAGAGATCTGGCAGAGTCTGCCGCCGCACGCGAAGCGCGGCGGCGCCTCCGTTCACACGATCATGGTGCAGCCGTATCCCGAACGCGCGGATTTCCCGCCCGATGAAGAAGCCGAGCGCGCGGTCGCGCCGATCAAGGCCGTCATTCTCGGCGCACGCCAGATTCGCGGGCAACTCGACGTGCCACGCTCACGACAGATGCCGCTGTATGTGAAGACCGCCGCCCCGGCGGATTGGGAGATCCTCGCGGCCAACGAATCGCTGATCCGTTTCCTCGCCAACGTCACGCAGCTCGAACGGATCGGCGACGACAGCGCGCTGCCGCCCACGGCCATGCAGCTGGTCGAGGGCTGCGCGGTGCACGCGCCGCTCGCGAGCCTGATCGACGATCCCGATGCGGAGCTCGCGCGACTCGCAAAGCGCAAGACGAAGGCGCGCCAGGATCTCGCCAGATGCGAGGCGAAGCTCGCGAACCAGAAATTCGTGGCGAACGCGCCGGCGGAGATCGTCGCTCAGGAACGCGCCCGCATCGCCGAATTCACCCGCGAGATCGAGCAGCTCGAGGAACAGGAGCGGCGCGTGGGGCTTTTGAAAACACATGAAAGAAGCGGATAGCGGATGGCGGATAGCGGATAGTTCAGAAGGCGCCGGTACACCCTCCGCCTATCCGCTATCCGCCATCCGCTATCCGCTTCCCCCAAGAGCGCGCCGCATGACACCGACCGTCCCGACTCTGATCAACCAAGCCGACCCTGTCGAGCTCATCGGCGTCACGGTCGCTCAGCTCAACCGCATCATTCTCGGCAAGGAGCCCCAGCTCAAGCTGTGCATCGCCTGCCTGCTCGCACGCGGACATCTGCTGATCGAGGACATCCCAGGCGTCGGCAAGACGACGCTGGCGCATGCGCTGGCGGAGTCGCTCGGCTTGTCCTACCAGCGCATTCAGTTCACCAGCGACCTGCTGCCAGCCGACATCATCGGCGTGTCGATCTTCGAGCGCGAGACAAGCAGCTTCCGTTTCCACCGCGGGCCGATCTTCTCGCAGCTCGTGCTCGCCGACGAAGTCAACCGCGCGACGCCCAAGGCGCAGAGCGCACTGCTCGAAGCGATGGAGGAGCACCAGGTCACCGCCGACGGACAGACCTACCCGCTCGCAGCGCCGTTCTTCGTGATCGCGACGCAAAATCCCGTTTACCAGATAGGTACGTATCCACTGCCGGAATCGCAGCTCGATCGCTTCCTGATGCGCATCGAGCTCGGTTATCCCGACGAGGGACTGGAGCGGCAGTTGCTGAGAGGACAGGATCGCCGCGACCTGCTCGCAACCCTCACGCCGACGCTGGCCCCGCAGCAGTTGCTGTTGATGCAGACGATGGTTCCGCAGGTTCACGCTTCGGACGCCCTGCTCGACTACGTACAGGCCATCGTGCGTCATACGCGCGAATCGAGCCGCTACGAAGCCGGACTATCGCCGCGCGCCGCGATCGGCCTGCTGCGGGCGGCGCAAGCCTGGGCGCTGATACATGGCCACGCCGGCGTATTGCCCGAAGACGTGCAGGCGGTGCTGGGGGCCGTGGTCGGCCATCGGCTGCGCCCGCGTGAGGACGGCGCCGCGGCGACGCCAGGGCAGATCGGACGAGACGTGTTGCAAGCGGTGGAAATCCCCTGAGGCTTAGAACGACTGAGGCTTCGAACGGCCGAACAACTCGTCCACCCTGAGCCCCGAAGCATGTTGTCCCGCCTGCGAGCCCGCGTGCGCCGCGCCATTCGCCGCTGGGCGCGCCGGCGCCACGGGGTGGATTGCGACCCTCTGGTCCTGCCCGCCGGCCGCATCTACATCCTGCCGACAGGCCTGGGCGTAGCGTTTGCGCTCATGGTCTTCGCGATGTTCCTCGGCGCAATGAACTACGCGAACAACCTCGCGCTCGCGCTGACCTTCATTCTCGGCGCCCTCGGCCTCACGGCCATGCTCTTCAGCCACCGCAATCTCGCTGGCGTGCGCATTCGCCTCGCGGGATGCGAGCCGGTATTCGCCGGGGCGACGGCGCGCTTTCGCGTCGCGCTCGAGAACCCCGCTCCGCTGTCGCGTCATGAGCTGACGCTCGTCAACGACTACACGAGCACGGCCCCGGTGCGCATCGACGCTGCGCAGCGCGTGGTGCTGGAGCTGGAATTGCCCGCGCCGCGGCGCGGTCTGCTGCGCCTCGAGCATTTCGAGATCGCCAGCCGGCACCCGTTCGGCCTGTTCCGCGCATGGGCTCACGTGCACGCGGAGACGAGCTGCGTCGTTTATCCGCGTCCCAGCGAACGCGGCGCCGCGCCGCCGCCGTTGCAGACCGACACCGGCGGAGCGCAGGAGACTTTGCTGGGCGATGAGGACTTCGCGGGGCTGCGCACGTTCCACGATGGCGACTCGCCGCGACGCATCGCGTGGAAAGCCTACGCCCGCGGGCAGAGCCTGCACACGAAGGTCTACGCGGGCACCGCCGTGACATCTCACTTGTTCGATTGGGATGCGCTGCCCGGACTTACCGTCGAGGCGCGTCTGTCGCAGTTGTGCCGCTGGATCGAAGACGCGCACGCCGCTGGCCGCGCCTACGGACTCAGAATGCCCGGCGTAAGCATCCAGCCGAACGTCGGGCGCGCGCATCGACAGCGATGCCTGACCGCGCTGGCCCTGTTCGACGAGCTCGACGCATGAGCGCCACCGGGGTCCTCGCCACGGCGCGCGCCGCTCAATCCAGGGGCGCCTCTCTGCAGCGCCTTCTCTGGGTGATCGCCGCGCTCGCACTTTCGGTCGCGCCCCACGCGCGGCATCTCGCCGCCTGGGTAATGCTGCTCGCCGCCGCCGGCGCCGCCTGGCGAGTGATGGTCGAGCTCAAGGGCTGGCCGACCCCGCCGCGCTGGCTGCGCATCGTGATCGCGTTCGGCGCGCTGCTCGGCGTACTGGGAACGCATCGCACGCTCAACGGCCTCGAAGCAGGCACGGCGCTGCTCGTGGTGATGGCGGGCATGAAGCTGCTCGAGACGCGCACGGTGCGCGATCTCACGGTCGTCATCTTCCTCTCGTACTTCGCGTTGTTCGCCGCGTTCCTGTATGGACAGAGCCTGCTTCTTCTGCCCTACATGCTGTTCGCCGCCTGGCTGCTCACTGTGACCCTGTTGCGTACGCATCAGCTGACGGCGGCCATGCCGATGCGCGAAGCGGCTGCGTTGACCGGCCGCATGCTCTTGATCGCCCTGCCGCTCGCCGCGCTGCTGTTCCTGTTCTTCCCGCGTCTGCCGGGACAGTTCTGGGCTCTGCCGGCGCGCGACCAGGCGTCTACCGGCGTCAGCGACGAGATGAGTCCCGGCGACGTCTCCGAGCTCAGCGTTTCCGGGGCGATCGCCTTTCGCGTCAGGTTCCACGACGACGCGCCGCCCCCGAGCGAACTCTACTGGCGCGGACCGGTGCTGCACGATTTCGACGGACGCACATGGCGCCGGGCCAGCGCCGTGTTCGTCCCACAGCAGATCGTGACGAGCGGTCCTGCGTATCGCTATCGACTCACTCTGGAGCCGCACCAGCGACGCTGGGTGTTCGCTCTGGATGCACCGAGCGAATGGCCGCGAGCCCGGGCTTTCCGCACGCCCGACCTGCAGCTGCTCACGCCGGCTCAGAGCCCCGTGTCCACGCTCACGTCATTCGAACTCGAGTCGCACACGAGGTACGAGGTCGCGGGTGCGCTGCCGCACGCCATGCGCAACGCCGACCTACATCTGCCGCCGGATCGCAACCCGCGCACTCTCGCCCTTGCTCGCGAAATGCGCGGTCGAGTCTCGAGCGACGCGGCGTTCGTCGAGGCCGTACTCGCGATGTTTCGCGAACAGGAGTTCTTCTACACGCTGGAGCCGCCGCGACTGGAGCTGCACTCGGTCGACGACTTCCTCTTCAACACGCGCCGTGGCTTCTGCGAGCACTTCGCCTCCGCGTTCACCGTGCTCGCGCGCGCTGCGGGGACGCCGGCGCGCGTCGTGACGGGCTATCAGGGCGGCGAATTCAACCCGCTCGGCGGCTACTTCATCGTGCGGCAGTCCGATGCGCACGCCTGGTCGGAAGTGTGGCTGGAAGGCCGCGGCTGGGTGCGCGTCGATCCAACCGCAGCCGTGGCCCCGGAGCGTATCGAGAGCGGCGGCCTCGCCGCCGCGCTCGCCGAGGATGAGCCCGTACCCGGCCGCATGCTGCGATCCAGCAGTTTCCTCTCGCAGGCGCGCTGGACCTGGGATGCGATGAACGCGTTCTGGAATGATCAGATCGTGGAGTTCGGGGAAGCCCAGCAGCGCGCGCTGCTCAGGCGGCTGAACATCGACGAGGCTGGCTGGGAGTATCTCGGGCTCGGACTGGCGGGAGCGCTGGTCGCATTTTTCGCGGTTCTCTCGGCGTACCTCGCGTGGCGTTTCCGGCCGCGCCGCCGCGATCCCATCGTGCTGATCTACGAAGCTTTGTGCCGGCGCCTCGCGCGCAGCGAGCCGCCGCGTGCGCCGCATGAAGGCCCGGTCGACTATCTGACGCGAATCGCCCGGGCGCGGCCCGAGCTGGCGCCGCAGCTCGGCGAGATTCAGCGTCTCTATACGCGGCTGCGCTACGGTCCCGCACCGCTGCGCTCGGAGCTGAGTCGCTTCAAGTTCCTGGTAAACCAGTTGCGCGTCTGAGAACGCCGGACCTGCGCTTGGATACGCCGCTTCTGCTTCTCATCGGCTCGGCTGTCGGCGTGGCGCTCTGGTTGGCGCTCTGGCCGGTGGCGCGCAGTCGCCGCCGGCTCGAAATCTCACGGCGCGAGCCGCCGCCGGAATGGCTGGTGTGGCTGCAACGCCGGCTGCCGCTTTATCGTGATCTCCCGGATGACATCCGGGCTCGGCTGCACGGCTT
>Ga0079224_100000569_pt1 | contig 36984 bp, 36 predicted proteins | sample Stecom2015_FD_80414 | JGI IMG/M metagenome (GOLD analysis project Ga0079224, IMG submission 80414) | Agricultural soil microbial communities from Utah to study Nitrogen management - Steer compost 2015 | ecosystem: Environmental > Terrestrial > Soil > Agricultural land | place: USA: Utah... | reverse complement strand
GCGGCGAGCGCGGCGAGCGCCTGCTCGTCCCGCCCGCCCAGCAGCAGGTGGTGGTCGGCGGCCAGCTCGTGCGCGACGGCGCGGCCGATCCCCCGGTTCGCGCCCGTGACCAGGACGACGGGACGGGAGGTGCGGGCAGCGGGATGCGAGGCAGTCATGGGATCGAGTCTGGCACGGAGCCGGGGTGAGAGCATGTGCGCGTGGAGACGTGGAGACCGAGCCCGGCCTGGCTGCGCGCCGAGGTGCTGATCGTGCTGGCGCTCTCGCTGGGGCGCAGCGCCGTGTACTCGCTGATCGCGCTGGCCCAGGCCCTCGCCGCCGGCCCCCTCTCCGGCCAGTCGACCTCGCTGAACTCCTCGCTGCGGGAGGATGGGTGGCTGGACCTGCTGTACCAGCTGCTCTCGATCGCCTTCGCCCTGGTGCCGGTCGTGCTGGTGGTGCTGCTGCTGGCCGCGACCGCGGGCTCGCTGCACCAGGCGCTCGGCGACCTCGGGCTGGACCTCGCCAGGCCGCTGCGGGACCTGGGCCACGGGCTGCTGCTCACCGCCGCGATCGGGGTGCCGGGGCTGGCCGTCTACTACCTGGGCCGGGCTCTGGGCGCGACCGTGGAGGTGATCCCGGCGGCGCTCGCGACCCACTGGTGGACCACTCCGGTGCTGATCCTCCACGCGCTGAAGAACGCGCTGCTCGAGGAGGTGATCGTGGTCGGCTACCTCTACCAGCGCCTCGAACGGCTCGGCTGGTCGCCGGGTCGTATCCTGCTCGCCTCGGCCCTGCTGCGCGGCGCGTACCACACCTATCAGGGAGTGGGTCCGGGGCTCGCGAACCTGGTGATGGGGCTGGTGTTCGGCGAGTGGTACCGACGCACCCGTCGGACGATGCCGCTGGTCGTGGCGCACACCCTCCTCGACGTGGCCGCGTTCGTGGGCTACGCGCTGCTGAAGGACGTGCTGCCCCTCTGAAGGAGGCGCCTCAGAGGATGAAGGCCTCGCCCTCGCCGTCGGACTCGATCGGCAGCCCGGACTCGAACCACTGGTCCATGCCGCCGCCGACGTTGATCGCGTCGAACCCGTTGGCGTTCAGCCACTGCGCGACCTGGAAGGAGCGTCCGCCGCTGCGGCAGACGATGTACAGGTCCTCGTCCGTCTCCGGGAGCTGCTCGAGGTTCTGCAGGAGCGTGCTCGCCGGGAGGTGCTGGGCGGTGGGGGCGTGCCCGGCATCCCATTCGGCCTGCTCGCGCACGTCGATGAGATGCGCACCCTCGGGCACGTCCTGCGGGGCGACGGTCTGCATGTCCATCGCCCCAGCCTAACGGCCGTGCCCCGCCCCGCGGGAAGGCGGGGCGGGGCACGCGGAGGTGCCGCTCAGGCGGTGCGCATCGCGTACCGGCGCACGAGCGGGGAGGCGACGAGCACGGCGAGGATCACCAGGGCGTAGGCCCCGGCGACGCTGACCAGGTAGCGCACCGCCGCGCTCGGATCGGCGGCGCCGGACCCCAGCACCGACAGCACGACGAGCAGGGCGGTGAAGGTCGCCAGCACCGAGCTCAGCAGCACCGGCAGCGTGATCTCCGCGATGCGGGCCCGGTGCAGCTGACCCACCTCGGCGCCGGCGATGTGCTGGGCGCGCAGCACCGGGGCCTGGTCGATCACCCGCGCGGTCTGCGTGACGCCGGTGCTGACCGCGGCGAGGACTGCCGCGATGCCGAGGGTGAGCAGACCGCCGGTGGACATGGCGGTGGCCATCATCCGGTCTTCGACCGCACGGGCCCCGTCGGCCGGGACGATCGTGGCGAGCGCGGTGAGGAAGCCTGCGATGACCAGGGCGAAGGTGATACCTGAGACGGCCCTCCAGCCGGACTTCGGGTCCGCGGCGAGGCGCCTCGCGCCGACCATCAGCGCAGGGGTCGGGGCCGTGCGCGCCGCGAGCAGCGCGACGCCCCAGACGAGGAACGGGCCGACCACGTTCACCCCGGCGACGACCGCGCCGATGAACACGATCATGATCCCGAAGAACAGCATCCCGTCGGCGACACCGCCGAAGATCGCGCCGCCCACCTGCATGAACACGAGGAAGCCGAGGATCAGCACCGCCCAGATCACCAGGCGGACCACGGACATCCGCACGGTGCGGGAGTCGCGGGCGACGCCGAGGGGGCTGAGCACCACTCCGGTGAGGGAGACGGCGGCGGAGCCCGCGGCGAGCAGGACCATGCTGATCACCAGCAGCGGGTACGCCCACCACGGCATCAGCAGGTCCGCGGTGGTGAACGGGGCGATCCCGAAGTCGAGCGCGGTCAGGGGCGGGGTCACGACCAGGTGCAGCACCACGCCGAGCAGCCCGCCGAGCAGCGCCTGCGCGGCGACGTCGAGGACCGCCACGGCGCCGACCTGACCGGCGGTGCCGCCGACGAGACGGATCGAGGCGAGGTCCTGCTCGCGCCGGGCGAGCGAGAGCCGCGCCGCGGAGCCGCCGAGGCCCACGGCGCTCGGGATCAGCAGCACCGAGGCGACCATCGCGCAGGAGACCAGGAAGGGGATCAGCGAGGCCTCCCCCTCGAAGGCGACCTCGCCATCGGAGGGGAGGCGGCCGACGAAGGCGGCGGCGCCGCCGAGCACGGTCCCGGTGATCGCAGTCGCCGCGGCGAAGGCGATCACGGGCAGGACGTCGGCGAGGGCGCCGCGACGGCGCAGCAGGAGCGGGGCGGAGGCGAGCAGCGCGTTCATCGGGCGTCCCCCGTGCCCTGCGCGCCCTCGGGACGCACGTACTCGCGGGCGATCCGGCCGTCGCGCATCGCGACGGTGCGCCGGCAGGCCGCGGCGACCTTGGCGTCGTGGGTGACCATGACCAGGCTCGCACCGGTCTCGGCGCACGCGTCGACGAGCGTCGCGAGGACGGACTGTCCGGTCTCCTGGTCCAGGGCGCCGGTGGGCTCGTCGGCGAAGACGACCGACGGACGCCCCGCGAGCGCGCGGGCGACCGCGACGCGCTGGGCCTGACCACCGGAGAGCTGGGTCGGACGGCGGTGGTGCATCCCGGCGAGGCCGAGCCGGTCCAGCCAGGCGGTGGCCTCGGCGGTCGCGGCACGGCGCGAGGTGCCGCCGAGCATGCGCGGGAGGATCACGTTCTCGACCGCGGTCAGCTCGGGCAGCAGCTGGCCGTCCTGGAAGACGAAGCCGAACTCGCTGCGGCGCAGCAGGGTGCGCCGGCGGTCCCCGAGCTCGGCGAGGGCCTCGCCGTCCAGGCGCACCGTCCCGGAGGTCGGGGCGAGGATGCCGGCGAGCACGTGCAGCAGGGTGGTCTTGCCGCAGCCGGAGGGGCCCATCACGGCGAGGGAGTCGGCGCGGGCGATGTCGAGGTCCACGCCGTCCAGGGCGCGGGTGGCGGTCTGGTCGCTGCCGTAGGTGCGCACGAGCCCTCGGGCGGAGAGGATCGGCGTGGGATGGGCGGGCGCCGACGGGGCGGCGGAGGGGTGGGAAGCAGGGGGTGCGAAGTTCATGTCCCCCACGATCCGCCGCGGGCCGCTCCCACCGCGTCCACCCGGGGATCGGTTCCGCACAGGCGGCGTCAGACCGTGGGATGACGCCCGGATGCGACCGTCGGCCCCGGGACGACGGAGCGCCGGGACCCGGGCACTCGGCCCAGGGTCCCGGCGCTCCTCGCCAGTACGTCGATCAGACTCCGTCCACCTGGCTGATCTCCTACCGGCTCGTTCCTCGCCAGTACGTCGATCAGCCGAAGCGGCCGGAGATGTAGTCCTCGGTCTGCTTGTTGCTGGGGTTGGTGAAGATCGTGTCGGTGTCGTCGATCTCGATGAGGTGCCCGGGCTTGCCGGTGCCGGCGATGTTGAAGAAGCCGGTGCGGTCGGAGACGCGGGACGCCTGCTGCATGTTGTGCGTGACGATGACGATCGTGTACTCCTCCTTCAGCTCGTGGATGAGGTCCTCGATCGCGAGGGTCGAGATCGGGTCGAGCGCCGAGCAGGGCTCGTCCATGAGGACGACCTCGGGCTTGACCGCGATGGTGCGAGCGATGCACAGACGCTGCTGCTGACCGCCGGACAGGCCCATGCCGGGCTTGTCGAGACGGTCCTTGACCTCGTTCCAGAGGTTCGCTCCCTTCAGCGCGCGCTCGACCAGCTCGTCGGCCGCGGACTTCGAGATCCGGCGGTTGTTGAGCTTCACGCCCGCGAGCACGTTGTCGCGGATCGACATGGTCGGGAAGGGGTTGGCCTTCTGGAACACCATGCCGACGCGGCGACGCACGTTGACCGGGTCGACCTTGGCGTCGTAGATGTCCTCGCCGTTGATCTCGACCTTGCCCTTCGCGTACGCGCCAGGGATGACCTCATGCATGCGGTTCAGCGTGCGCAGGAAGGTCGACTTGCCGCAGCCGGAGGGGCCGATGAGGGCCGTGACCGAACGGGGCCGGATCTGCACGTCGACACCCTCGACGGCGAGGAAGTCGCCGTAGTAGATGTTCAGGTCCTCGACGTTGATGGGCTGGGGGGCTGCCATCAGATGTCCTTTCGCGTGGGTGGCCCGGCTCAGCGGCTGAGCTTCGGGGAGAAGTAGTGGCTAATCATGCGCGCGAAGATGTTCAGGACCATCACGATCACGATCAGGGTGAAGGCTGCCGCCCAGGCGCGGTCGATGTTGGTGCTGACCGCACAGGCGTACACCTCCTGGTTGATCGGGTTGGTGACCGTGTCCGACATGCAGTTCGCACTGCCGTTCCGGTACTGCTGGTTGATGAAGGTGGGCAGGGTCGCCATGCGGCCGTCGAACATGTTCCAGTTCACCGAGGTGACCATGCCGACCGTGAGCAGCAGCGGCGCGGTCTCGCCGATGACGCGGGCGATGGCGAGGGTGATGCCGGTGGTCAGGCCCGCGATCGCGGTGCGCAACACCACCTTGACGATCGTGAGCCACTTGGGCACGCCGAGCGCGTAGGCGGCCTCGCGCAGGTCCATGGGGACCAGGCGGAGCATCTCCTCGCTGTTGCGGACCACGGTGGGGATCATCAGCAGCGAGAGCGCGACGGCGCCCATGATGCCCATGCGCACGGACTGGTCGGGCATGAAGGCGATGAACACCGCCAGGCCGAACAGGCCCGCCACGATCGAGGGGATGCCGGTCATCACGTCGACGAGGAAGGTGACGCCGCGACCGAGGGTCCGCTTCCAGCCCACGTTCGCGTACTCGACCAGGAAGATCGCGGTGAACAGGCCGACGGGGATCGAGATGATCGAGGCCCACAGCGTGATCAGCAGCGTGCCGACGATCGCGTGGAAGACGCCGCCGGCGTCCGCGCCGCCGATGATGCCGGACATGTCCTCGGTCCAGAAGGCGAAGGTGGTCGGCTTCGCGGCCACGACTCGCACCAGGCCGCGGGAGATCACTGACCACAGCAGCGACAGCAGCGGGAACATCGAGATCGCGAACGCGCCGATGACCAGCAGGGTCATGAGCCGGTCGGTCGCCCAGCGGGGGCCCTCGCGCAGGAGCGAGTAGCCCCAGCCGAAGAGCAGGTGGAGGACGAATCCCAGCAGGATGGCGCTGGTGACCGAGAGGGCGCCGACGATCGCCAGCACGGCGATGGCGACCAGGAGGCCGGCGAGGCCGGTGAAGACGAGGTGGTACCAGGGCAGGCGGCGCTCGTCGCGGGGGCGGTGGACCGAGGGCTCGGTCCGCACGGTGGCGGGGATGCTCATGGGGGACCTCTCAGCTCTTGGGGCCGCTGCGGGCGACGATCCACCGGGCGATGGCGTTGATGACGAAGGTCAGCACGAACAGCACCAGGCCGGTGAAGATGAGCAGGGACATGTCGACGCCGGAGGCCTCCGCCTGCTTCGAGGCGATGTTCGCGGCGATCGAGTTGTGGCGGCCGACCTCGAGGATGTGCAGGGAGAAGGTCGCGCCGGGCGCGAGGATCATCAGCACGGCCATGGTCTCGCCGAGTGCACGGCCGAGGCCCAGCATCGACGCGGCGACGACGCCGCCGCGGCCGAAGGGCAGCACGACGGTGCGGATGGTCTCCCAGCGGGTGGCGCCGAGCGCGAGCGCGGCCTCCTCCTGCAGGCGCGGGGTCTGCAGGAAGACCTCGCGGGAGACCGCGGTGATGATCGGCAGGACCATCACGGCCAGGACCACGGAGGCGGAGGCGAGGTTGCGCATCGGGGCGGTCGGCTCGCCGGCGAACAGCGGGATCCAGCCGAAGTAGGTGTTGAGGAAGACGTAGAGCGGCTCGAGCCTGGGGACGAGCCACACGCCTCCCCACAGGCCGTAGACGACCGAGGGGACGGCGGCGAGCAGGTCGATCATGTAGCCGAGAGCCGAGGCCAGGCGGCGCGGCGCGAAGTGCGAGATGAACAGGGCGATGCCGAGGGAGATCGGGATCGCGATCACCAGCGCGATCGCGGAGGCGAGCACGGTGCCGAACACGAGCGGCAGGGAGTACTCGATCAGCGAGAAGTCCGCGGAGCCGGAGAACTCGCGGCTCGCGATGATCGCGGGGAGGGACTCCAGGGTGAGGAAGATGGCCACCGCGGCGAGGGTGACGAAGATGAGGAGCCCGGAGCCGACGCTCAGGGCGTTGAAGAGCGCGTCGCCGAAACGGCGGCCACCGGACTTCATGGAGGCGGGCGGGGCCGATGCCGCGTCCGGTTCGATGTCAGCTGTGCTCATGGGGACCTTCCTCCGAGCTCACGGCTCGCGCGCGGGGCGCTGGCCGGGGTGATGACGGCGGGGACAGCGATGTCGCCGGGCCGGTGCGGCCCGGCGACACGCTGTCGTGAGGTGGCGGGATCAGCCGACGGTGATGCCGTCGATCGCGGCCTGGGCGTCGGTGCGCAGCTCCTCGGAGATCGGGGCGGAGCCGGCGGCCTCGGCAGCGGTGGCCTGGCCCTCCTCGGAGACCATGTAGGAGGCGTAGGCCTTGACGGCCTCGCCCTGCGCGGAGTCGGCGTAGGAGCCGCACAGCGCGAGGTAGGAGACGAGCACGATCGGGTAGACGCCGGCCTCCTCGGTGGTGCGGTCGAGCTCCACGACGATGTCGTTCTCCTCGCGGCCCTCCTCGCGCGGGGAGACGTCGACGGCCTTGGCGGCGGCGTCGGCGCTGTACTCGACGAACTCGTCGCCGACCTGGATCGCGGCGGTGCCGAGGCCGGAGGCCTGGGAGGCGTCGATGTAGCCGATGGTGCCGTCGCCGCCCTCGACCGTGGACTTCATGCCGGAGGTGCCGTCGCCGGACTGGCCGCCGTCGATGGGCCAGGTCTCGATCGGACCGTGGGTCCAGGCGTCGGGCGCGTTCTCGGAGAGGTACTCGGTGAAGTTCTCGGTGGTGCCCGAGTCGTCGGAGCGGTGGACGGGAACGATGTCCTTGTCGGGCAGCTCGGCGTCGGGGTTCGACTCGGCGATCGCCGGGTCGTTCCACTTGGTGATGTCACCCGCGAAGATCCCGGCGATGACCTCGGGGGTCAGGTTCAGGGAGTCGACGCCCTCGAGGTTGAAGACCACGGCGATCGGGGAGATGTAGACCGGCAGGTCGAAGGCCTGCGAGTCGTTGCACACCTCGGCGGACTTGGTGAGCTCCTCCTCGTCCAGGGCGGCGTCGGTGCCGGCGAACTGCACCTGGCCGGAGAGGAACTGCTCACGGCCGGTGCCGGAGCCGGTGGGGTCGTAGGTGACCGTGAGGTCGCCGCCCTCGGCCTGGGTGAGGCCCATGAAGGACTCGGTCCACGCGGTCTGGGCGTTCTGCATCGAGGACGCGCCCGAGCCGGCGAGGTTGCCGGAGAGCTCCGCGTAGCCGCCTGCCGCGCCGCCGCCGTCGGAGGCGCCGTCCGTGCCGCCGTTCTCCGAGCCGCCGCCGCACGCGGACAGCGCGAGGCCGCCGACGAGTCCGAGCGCTGCGAGCGAGACGAGCTTGTTCTTGCGAACGTTCACTGCGAGTCCTTTCGGGGCCTTCGGCCCGGGTTCACACCTGCTGACGTCTGTCAGCGGCGAACCTAGGGAGGGGAGATGACGCGGGGCCCGTCGTTGTGTGAACACCAGGTGAACAGCCCTCCCACCCCCATGAACTCGCAGGTCATGGCCGGATTACGAACGGATCACACTCCCGTTTCGTCCGACTTCCAGTGGGCTGGGACACGTTCGGCATACCCCTCAGTAGCCGGAGCTGGCGGCCACCCCTGCGATCACGAACATGACCACGAAGTAGGCGATGATGAGCAGCAGCGCGACCGTGCCGATGATCGAGAGGATCAGTCCGGTGATCGTGAGCCCGCGGCCTCCCTTCGGCGGGGTCGCGGTCGGGGACGTCTCCCGCATGCCCAGGATCGACAGCACCAGGCCGACGGGCGAGACGAGCGTTCCGCACAGGGTGAGCCCGAGCAGGCCGACCACGAAGCCGGCGATCCCGAGCCCTGAGCTCGGCGGCGCCGGCTGCACCGCGACGGCATAGCCCGGGGCGGCGTAGCGGCCCTGGGACAGCCCCGAGGGGAGGGAGGCGTAGGGATCCTGCACCCCGGCACCGCGCTGCGGGGCCCCGTGCGGATCGGCCGCGCCGTACGGATCCGCCGTGCCGTGACGATCTGCCGTGCCGTACGGGTCCGCCGCCTCGTGCTGCTCCGCACTGCCGTACGGGTCCGCCGACGCCAAGGACCCGTACGGGTCGTACCGCTCCGACGAGGCCCCGTACGGGTCCTGCCCCCACTGCGTGCTCATCCGTGCTCTCTCCAGTCCGTCGTCAGCCGATGTTCGGCAGGTGTCGTTCGATCGCCACCACGACGCCCTCGGGCGTGACGTGCAGCAGCAGGGCCTCGCCGGCGGCGAGATAGGGGTCCTCGCGCGGCAGCTCGAGGGCCGCGCCGGGCCGAGAGACCCGGCGCACCGCCTCGATGACCGTAGGGAGCACCGGGCGGTGCGTGCACACGACCGTCGGCCGCGCCTCGCTGAGCACCCGGTCGATGACCGCCTCGGTGCGGGAGGGGTGCTCCGCGTGGCCGGCCTCGGTGAGCTCGCCCTTGGTCCGCACCGTGAGGCCCTCGTTCTTCGCCAGCGGCTCGACGGTGCTCAGGCACCGCTCCCACGGGCTGCTCACCACGCTCCCCGGGTCGAAGGCGTCCAGCAGCGGCGGGAGGGCCTTGGCCTGCTTCTTCCCCTTCGAGTTCAAGGGGCGGGCCCCCTCCCCGCGGCGCCACTTCGCCCGGGAGACCGCCGCGCCGTGGCGCTGGATCACGACGGGCGCCGTGCGCAGCTCCCCCGCCTCCGCGAAGCGTCGCAGCGATTGCAGGAGGACCTGGTCGCCCTGGCGCGCGACCATCCCCTCGGCCTCCGCCAGCGGGACCCAGCGGACCTTGTCGATCTCGGCGGCGTTCTCCGGACCGGGCGCGACCTTCGCCCGGACCGTGCCGAGCCAGTACTGGACGATCTTGGTGCGCCCGTCCGGCAGCAGGTACACGGAGGCGGGCAGCGGCCGGTGCAGGCGCACCCGGTACCCGGTCTCCTCGGCGACCTCCCGCACCGCGGCCGCGGGGAAGGTCTCGCCCTTGTCGAGCTTGCCCTTGGGGACCGACCAGTCGTCGTAGCGGGGCCGGTGCACGAGCAGCACCTGCAACTTCCCACCCTTCTCGCGCCAGGCGAGGGCGCCGGCGGCGAGGACGGGAGGCGGTTTGCCCGGACCGACGCTCACGCTCATGCCGAGGCCGCTGCGGGACGGCGCATCTGCACGTCGCGGCCCGAGACCTTGAAGCCCCAGCGCTCGTACAGGCGCAGCGCGGCGGTGTTGTCCGCCTCGACGTACAGCTCGACGCCGGGGACCCCGCCCTCGGCCAGGCGGCGCAGCGCGGTCGCCAGCAGCACCGCCGCGATGCGGTGCCCCTGCACCGACGGGTCGGTCGCCACGACGTAGATCTCGGCGTCGGCGTCCGTCGCGCCGGGCCGCTCGCGCTTGACCCAGACGAATCCGATCAGCTCCCCGTCGCGGCGGGCGACGACCATGTCCTCGGCGTCGAACCAGGGTTGGGCGAGGCGCTGTTCCAGGTCCGCGCGGGTGAGCGCCCCCTGCTCGGGGTGGGAGGCGAAGGCGCGGGAGTTGACCCCGACCCAGGCGTCCGCGTCGCGCACCGGGTCGAAGACGCCCAGGGTCAGCCCGGACAGGGAGGACTCGGGCACGGGCTCGAGCGCGGCATCGGCCCCGAGCGCGCGGTGCAGGGTGAGCAGGCGGCGCGTCTCGACGAGCCCGGCCGCGGAGAGGAAGGCGAGGGAGCCCTCGAGCGCGCCGTGCGCCCAGACCCCGGCGTCGGGCCGGTCGGAGAGCGCGGCCTCGAGCAGGGCGGTGCCGTGGCCGCGGCGGCGCACCTCCGGGCGCACCATCCCCTGGACGGTGCCGTCGGCGAGCACGCCGGCGTAGGCGACCGCGCGGTCCCCCTCGAGGCGGAGCAGGTGCCGGGCGCCGTCGCCGTCGAGCGCGAGGCTCGCCGCCTCGTCGAGCGGGGAGACGCCGTCGTGCTCGGTCACCGCGCCGAGCAGATCGAGGATCTGGTCACGGTGCTCCTGTGACAGCTCGGCCGTGGAGATCATGGGGTCCTTCCGGGACGGCGGACGACGGTGGTGAGCGGCACGAGTATGCCTCCACCTGCGGGCACTCGTAGACTGCCACTGTAGCGCCGCGGACCTCGAGCCGTCGGCGCCCCATCGAGCGACCGGCAGAGAGCGAGGGAGGCCCCGTGACCGCTCCCGAGCGCGCACCCCTCGGCGCCGCCCTCGCGCTGCTCCTGGCGCTCGTCTCGCTCACCGGCCCCCTCTCCCCCGTGCTGATGGCGACCTCCGTCGCCCTGTTCGGGCTGCTGATCGGGATCTCCTGGCCCGGGCTGCTCGAGCTGCCCTCCGCGATCGGGACCCGCGTGGTCGTCGCCGGCACCGGGATCGGCGGCGCGCTGCTCGCGGTCCTCGTCCCCGAGCGCCTCACCCCCGTCTCCGCGATCGTGATGCTGTGCGCGGTGGGAATCTTCGCCTCCTTCGTCCATCAGATGCTCCGGCGCGACCGCCGCGACCTCACCTCCTCGCTCACGGGCACGGTCGCCGGGGTCTTCCTCGCCGGGCTCGCCGCGACCTGGGTGATCGCCCAGGTCGACGCCCAGGCCTCCGGGAGCACGGCCGTGGTCACCGCCGTCGCGACGGGCCTCGCCGCGACGCTTCTGCTGGACTGGACGCCGCTGCCCGCGCTGCCCCGCTTCGTGCTCTCGGTGGCGGTGGGGGCGGGTCTGACGTGCCTGCTCACGGTGTCGCTGGCCTCGCTCGCCCTGCCGATCGCGGTGATGCTGGGCGTGGCGACGGCGATCGGGGCGAGCAGCGCCCATCTGCTGGTGGGCTCCTCGCTCGTCGCGCACGAGCCGGTCCCCTCGCTGGCGGTGGCGGCGGTGCCTGTCGCGACCGTGGGCGTCCTCGCGCATCTCGCGATCACACTGTTCGGCTGACGACGGTAGACTCGTCGCCATGTCTGCGCTGTCGCTGTTCTTCCTCGCCCTCGTCGTCCTGGTGGGCATCCTCGTCCTCGGCTTCTCCGTGCTGGTGATCAGCCGCCTGTTCAACCACTGAGCGCCCTGCGGCACCGATGCCCATCACGCTCGACCCCTCCCTCCCCCGCTCCCTGTACCCGCTCGCCTGGCTGATCGGCGAGTGGGAGGGCAGCGGTGCCCTCGCCGCCCCGTCCCCGGACACCCCGGACGTGCGCGTCGAGCAGCGTCTCGTGTGCACCGCCCAGGAGGACGGCACCCTCGCCTGGCGCTCGACGATCCACCGGGTCGACGCGCCCGCTCCACTGCCGCCCACGAGCGCCTTCGCCCGCGCGGAGGACGGGGACGACGACGCCTCCGCCGCGCCGTCGACCGGCGAGCGGAGCCTGCTGCACCGCGAGGACGGCGTGTGGACCGTCGGCGATCTCCTGCCCGGGCAGGACCGCGCCGCCGCCGAGGCGGCACGCCCCGGCAGCCCCGAGGGGCAGCTCTCCCATCATCTGGAGGCGCGCTTCGAGCGCCGCGGCGAGGCCGCGGAGACCTGGCGCGGCGAGGTCCGCGGGCCGCGCCTGCAGCTCGCCCTGCCCGGCGCCGACGGCGAGGTCGCCGCGACGCGCATGGTCGGCTACATCTCCGGACGCCTCATGTGGCTCTGGGAGCAGCGCGGCCCCGCCCCCGAGGGTGCGCCCGGCGAGACGGCGCTCCTCCCCCACCTCTCCCTGGAGCTGCATCGTGTCTGATCCCGTGTCCGGTCCCGTGCGCGAGATCCGCCCCCTGTCCCTGCGCGGCGCGGTCCTCGGCGAGGGCCCGGACGCGTCCGTGCCCGCCCACTACGGCGCCCCGCTGCGCGAGCAGCGCCGCCTGCTGGAGCGGGAGGCGGTCGTCGACCTCGGCCAGCTCGAGCTGCTCGAGGTCAGCGGCGCCGACGCCCGCAGCTGGATGACCACGGTCACCACCCAGGTCCTCACCGGCACGCCTGTCGGCACCTCGTCCTCCCTCGCGGTGCTCTCCCCGCAGGGCCGCGTCGAGCATCTCGCAGCGGCCGTCGTGATCGGCGAGGAGTCGCTGCTGCTGGTCCTCGACGCCGGGGCGCGCGCGGGACTGCGCCGCTACCTGGAGATGATGCGCTTCGCCGCCCGGGTCGAGATCCTCGATCGCGACGACCTGCGGGTGCTGGGGGCCCTCGTACCGGCGGCCGAGGTGCTCGCGGACCTCGACCTGCCCGAGCCCGTCGCCGTGTGGTCCGAGCCCTGGCCCGAGGTCGCCCCCGGAGGCGTCGCCTACGGCCCTGCGCCCGAGGACCCGGCCGGCCAGGTCCTCTCGGTCTTCCCCGCCGCGGCGCTCGAGGCGCTGCCCTGGCGGGAGCGGCAGCTGGCCGGGATGAGCTCCTGGGAGGCGGTGCGGATCGCGGACCATCGCGCCCGCCAGGCGCGCGAGGTCGACGAGCGCACGATCCCGCACGAGCTCGACCTGCTGCGCACCAGCGTGCACACCGCCAAGGGCTGCTATCGCGGCCAGGAGACCGTCGCGAAGGTGCTGAACCTGGGCCAGCCGCCGCGGCGCCTGGTGATGCTCCATCTCGACGGCTCCCAGGACGTCCCCGTCGCCCCCGGCGGCGAGGTGCGCCTGGGCGGGGCCGACGGGAAGGTCGTCGGCGCCGTCACCTCAGCCGCCCTCCATGCCGACCTCGGCCCGATCGCCCTCGCCGTCGTGCGTCGGGCGGTGCCGCTGGATGCGGCACTGTCCGTGCAGGTGCTCCTCGGCGAGGCCGACGGCGAGACCGGGGCGCTCTGGATCGACGCCTCCCAGGAGCCGGTCGTAGTGCCTCGCGACCACGGCGAACGTCCCACGACCGCAAAGCTCTGAGCCGCGCCTCCACGCTCTTCGCACATCCCCTGCACCGCACCTCCTGCCCGGCCCCGCTGTGCTCGGCGCCGCGGCCTGGAAGAATGGCGTCATGAACCCCCAGGCCGAGCAGCAGGAGTGGTCCCGGCACCGACGCGAGGTGGTCGAGGCCAAGGAGCAGGCTCTCCGCGCCGCCCGTGAGGACGAGCACGCACGGGCCACCGCGCTGATCCGTGAGGCGGTGGCCGGCTATCTCGCCGACGGCATCGCCCCGGTGCCGCTGCGGGCTCGGCCCTATCGCGGCAGCGGCACCGTGCGCACCGGCCTGAGCGGCTGGTACCTCAAGCGCGACCGCTCCCTCGCGGTGGATGCGGAGGGTCGCTACTACGTGCTGCGCGTCGAGGGGGGCCTCCTCGCCCGGCTGCGCGGCGAGGCGCCCGAGCCATCCCCCGCACCGCTCGTCGTCGGCCGCGGCGCCCGCGACGGAGACACCTTCGAGCTCGAGGAGCTGCTGCGCCGTCGGCGCCAGGATCCGGTGCCCGCATGAAGCACTTCTCGCTCACGCCCACCGGGCCGCTGCCCGTCATCGAGCGCGTCCGCGGCGCCCTGTCCGGCCGGCTGCGCGGCGGCGTCTCCCGAGGCCGCGCCGACGCGCTCACGGTCGCCCGCGCGGCGCTCGCCGCTTCGCTCGCCTATCTGATCAGCCAGTTCGTGTGGGGGCACGAGTTCCCGTTCTTCTCCTCGATCGTCGCCTTCATCATCATCGGCTTCGGTATCGAGAAGAAGATGCGCAAAGTGGTCGAGCTGGGCTGCGGCGTGATGCTCGGCGTGCTCCTGGGGGAGCTGGCCCGCCAGGTGATCGGCTCCGGCGCGTGGCAGATCCTGGTGGTCGTGTTCGGCGCGGGGATGCTCGCGCGCTTCCTCGAGTCCAGCAATCTCTTCGGCTTCCAGGTCACCATCCAGTCGCTGCTGGTGATGATCATGCCGGCCACCCCCACCATGACCCCGGGAGGGCGGGTGCTGGACGCGCTCACCGGCGTGAGCGTGGCGCTCGTCATCCACCTGCTGCTCTCCGGCAACCCGCGCCGACTCCAGTCCCGTGCCGCGGACTCCTTCTACCGTGAACTCGAGGACGCGCTGGTCAGCCTTGCCGTCTCCGCCCGCACCGGGGACCGCGGGGTGGCGCGGGCGACGCTGCGGAACCTGCGCGACGTCTCCCAGAAGTACACCGACGAGTGGAGCCTGGCCAATGACGTCGCCAACGAGATGGCGACCTTCTCCCCCACCGGGCTGCGCCATGCCGAGGAGGTCGAGCGCATCCAGCACCTGCTGGTCGGCTCCGACCGGGCGATGCGGAACCTGCGCGTGATCGCGCGCCGCCAGGCGGAGTTCCTGGAGGCCGTGCGCGGGGACGCCCATTCGACCCTCGCCGACGCGCTGCTCGCCGCCCGCGACGCCGTGCAGGAGCTGCGGGTCGCCGTCACCCATGAGGAGGTCGACTTCACCACGGCGCGTCGCCGGCTGCGGCTGTTCGGCTCCTATCTCACCCCCGAGATGCTGCTGCGCAACGACGAGGGGCTGCGGCCGGGGCGAGCCGGCCACTTCGAGGGCGTGACCCTCACTATCCAGCTGCGCTCGCTCGCGATCGACCTGCTGCAGGCCACGGGGCTCACCGCCGCAGAGGCGAAGAAGTTCCTGCCGAGCCTGGTCATCGCCGCCGACGGCGACGCGATCGGCCCGCGCCCGAAGACGATGGAGATGAAGGCCGTGGAGCCGCCCGCCACGACCGAGGCGCTCGAACTGCTGATCACGGACCGCTCGGACCCCGACCGCCGCCGCTGAGCGGGCGGCGCGGCCCGGGGCGCGGTCGCCGCGGCCCCCGGGCACGAGCAGCGCGGTCCAGGGGGCGAGGGGCGCGTCTGCGGAGAGCGTCCAGGGCGCGCCCCTATCCTGGAACGATGATCGCCCTCATCCAGATGTGGATCTTCCTGATCCTCGCCGTGGCCCTGCTCGCCCTCGAGATCTGGGCGTTCGTCAACGCGCTGCGCTTCCGCCCCGACGCCTACACGGCCGCGGGCAAGCGCTCGAAGGTGTTCTGGTGCGTGCTGACCGGCGTCGCGATGCTGCTGGGCTTCCTCTCCCTGCCGTACCCGATCGGCCGCGGCAGCAACATGCTGTTCATGCTGGCCGGCGTGATCATCGCCGGGATCTTCCTGGCCGACGTGCTGCCCGCGCTGAAGCGGGTCATGGGCCGCGCGCAGGGCAACCGCTGGTGAGCTGACGGCCGCCGGCCGCCCCGACCGCCGCCTCGAAGGCCGTCCCTCGGCCGCCACTCGTGCACCCGTCGGGCGCCCTGCGGGCCGCCACCTTTTGTGAGTCCCAGGACCCATGCGTGACAGCGCATGGGTCCTGGGACTCACAAGACCTCGCCGCCCCGCCGCGCGCGGGGCAGGAGCAACGCGGGCGGGGCAGGAGCGCCGCGGGAGGCGCAGGAGCGGCGCGGCGGGCCGAGGCGACCGGGGCGTCCCCGGACAGGGAAGGACCCCGGAGCCATGGGGCTCCGGGGTCCTTCTCGTGCAGGCGCCGGGTCGGCGCTCAGCGCATCAGGTCGTCACTCAGGCCTGGTGGGTGCCGGCCGAGCGGAGGTTCTCGCAGGCCTCGACGATGCGGGCGGCCATGCCGGCCTCGGCCTTCTTGCCCCAGGCGCGGGGGTCGTAGGCCTTCTTGTTGCCGACCTCGCCGTCGACCTTCAGCACGCCCGAGTAGTTCTCGAACATGTGCGAGACGACGGGGCGGGTGAAGGCGTACTGGGTGTCGGTGTCGATGTTCATCTTGATGACGCCGTTGTCGACGGCCTCCTGGATCTCCTCCAGGGTGGAGCCGGAGCCGCCGTGCATCACCAGGTCGAAGGGCATGTCCTGGCCGTACTCGGCGCCGACGGCCTTCTGGATGTCCAGCAGGACGGAGGGGCGCAGCTTCACGTTGCCCGGCTTGTACACGCCGTGCACGTTGCCGAAGGTCAGTGCGGTGAGGTAACGGCCGCGCTCGCCCAGGCCGAGCTTCTTGGCGGTCTTCAGGCCGTCCTCGGGGGTGGAGAAGAGCTTGTCGTTGGAGACGTTCGCCTCCACGCCGTCCTCCTCGCCGCCGACGACGCCGACCTCGATCTCGAGGATCTTCTTGGCGGCGACGGACTTCTCGAGCAGCTTCTCGGCGATCTCGAGGTTCTCGTCGACCGGCACGGCGGAGCCGTCCCACATGTGCGACTGGAACAGCGGGTCCAGGCCCTTGCTCACGCGGTTCTCGAGGTCCCACTCGATGAGGGGCTCGACCCAGGTGGGGAGGACCTCCTTGGCGCAGTGGTCGGTGTGCAGCGCGACGTTGATCGGGTAGTTCTTCGCGACGGCGTGGACGTACTCGGCCAGAGCGATGGAGCCCGCGACGCGGTCCTTGATGGTGGAGCCGGAGAGGTACTCGGCGCCGCCGAAGGACACCTGGATGATGCCGTCGGAGTTCGCCTCGGCGAAGCCCTGGAGGGCGGCGGTGGCGGTCTGCGAGCTGGAGACGTTCACGGCCGGGTAGGCGAACTTGCCCGCCTTGGCGCGATCGATCATCTCTGCGTACTGATCCGGGGAAACGACTGCCATGGGGGCACTCTCCTTCGTCGGTGGGGTCGATGACGACCGGCGGTGCTCCGCGCGGGGTCGTCCGATCGTGCCCATTGTTCCACAGCGCACCCGGCATCCTCCGGCCGGGGGTCCCGCGTGGACGGCTCAGCGCAGCGGGCCCTCGGGGATCTCGGCGTGCTGGAGGACCCAGGCGTGCATCGCGATCGCGGCGGCCGCGGCGACGTTCAGCGAACGGGTCGAGCCGAACTGGGTGATGCCGACGACGAGATCCGCCGCCTCCAGCATCTCGCGGCTCACCCCGGGCCCCTCCTGCCCCACCACGAGCACGGCGTTCCGGGGCAGGGCGGTGCGCTCGAGCGGGACCGCCCCGGGCACCAGATCTATCGCGACCAGTGGCCTGCCCTCCTCCCGCGCCCAGGCGATCAGGTGAGCGGCGTCGGGGTGGTGGATCTCGTGCTGGTAGCGGTCGGTGACCATGGCGCCCCGCCGGTTCCAGCGGCGCCTGCCGATGATGTGGAAGGCGCCGACGGCGAAGGCGTTCGCGGTGCGCACCACGGAGCCGATGTTCGCGTCGTGCTCGAGGTTCTCGATCGCGACGTGGAGGTCGTGGCGGCGGGTGTCGAGCTCGGCGATGATCGCCTCTCGCCGCCAGTAGCGGAAGCGGTCCTCCACGTTGCGACGGTCGCCGCCGGCGAGCAGCTCGGGGTCCAGGCGGGGATCCTCGGGCCAGGGCTCGGTATGGGGGCCGACGCCGACCTCGCGGCCGGGGTCCGCTGCGCGGGGAGCCTCGCTCATCGCTCCTCGGCGCGCTCCTCCGAGGAGTCGGCGGACCCGGTGGCCCCCTGGCCCGGCTCGGCCTTCTCCTCGGCCTTCTCCTGGTCCAGCTCCGCGATCTCCTCCGCGTCGGGATCGGGCAGGCCCAGCTCGCGGCGCTTCTTCTCGCGCAGCACGAGCTTGACCGCGAACCACAGCACCACCAGCAGGATCACCGCGTAGGCGACGTTGGAGAAGATGTCGGTGTAGGGCTCGATGACGGTCCAGTTCGAGCCCATGAAGTAGCCGATGGTGATGAACAGGGTGTTCCAGATGCCGCTGCCGATCGCGGTGAGCAGGGTGAACATCCCGATCGGCATCGCGTAGAGGCCGGCCGGGATCGAGATCAGCGAGCGGATGCCGGGCACGAAGCGACCGAAGAAGATCGCCTTGTAGCCGTGCTCGTCCATGAACGCGACGGTCTTGTCGTAGTCCTCCACGTGCACCAGCGGCAGGCGGATGAAGATGACCCGCAGCCGCTCGGGGCCCAGCAGGCGCCCGATCCCGTAGAGCAGCCACGCCCCGACGACGGATCCCGCGATCGAGGCCAGCAGCATCAGCCAGAACGACTGGTTCGGCCCGGCGGAGGTCACCCCCGCCAGCGGCAGGATCACCTCGGAGGGGATCGGCGGGAAGATGTTCTCGAGGAAGATCAGCAGGAACACGCCGAGCGGCCCGAGGGCGTCCATGGTCGAGACGGCCCAGTCGACGATGTTCATGCAGGTGGCTCCCGGAGGTCGTGGTGGAGGAGTCGGACCTCGTCGGCCCGCCCCCGAGTCTAGGTGCCCGCCCCGGGCGCGCGCCCCGGCCCGCCCGCCCCCTGCCCAGGACCTCCACGAACGCTGTTCCGGCTGTTCACAGCGGACTCCCGGTCTACTCTGTGCGCATGACCTTCAATCCGAACGCGGAGATCCGCTCCGACAACGTCTCCGCCGCAGGTCGTGGCGGGGGCGGCTTCTCCCCGCGCGGCGGCGGGCGGGGCGGAGGCGGGCTCAAGCTCGGCGGCGGCGCCGGCTGCCTGCTGCTCGTGGTGGTCCTGATCTACACGCTGGTCGGCGGCAACCCGCTGGACCTGCTCGGCGGCGGCAGCAGCACGCAGCAGGGGCCGGCGGCCGAGGGCGGCTCGCTGGACCACTGCCTCACCGGCGCCGACGCCAACGAGCGCGACGACTGCCTGGTCCAGGCGACCGTGGAGTCCGCGGACTCCACGTGGGGGCAGCTCGCCCCCGCCGAGGGCATCGACTTCGTCGAGGCACAGGGCCATGTCTTCGAGGACCAGGTGCAGACCGGCTGCGGCGCGGCGACCGCCGACGTCGGCCCCTTCTACTGCCCGGCCGACATGACCCTCTACGTCGACGTGTCCTTCTTCGACTCTCTGGCCACCCAGTACGGGGCCGACGGCGGGCAGCTCGCGAAGATGTACGTGGTCGCCCACGAGTACGGCCACCACATCCAGTACCTGACCGGGGTGATGGAGACCGCGGACCGCTCGCAGACCGGCCCGCAGTCCGACGGGGTGCGGCTCGAGCTGCAGGCCGACTGCTACGCCGGGGTGTGGGCGCACCACGCCGCGAACTCGGTGGACGACGAGGGCAATGCGATGCTGCAGCCGCTGACCGCGGAGGACATCGAGTCCGCGCTCTCGGCCGCCAGCGCCGTGGGCGACGACCACATCCAGGGCGACGTCGCCGGCGGGCAGGTGCGGCCGGAGACCTGGACCCACGGCTCCTCGGAGCAGCGTCGGGCCTGGTTCACCACCGGCTACGAGCAGGGCACGATCGCCTCCTGCGACACCTTCGCCGCCGACCAGGTCTGATCCGGGCGGGCCGGGTCCGGTCGAGCTCCGGGAGCTCCGGCCTCAGATCTCCAGCTCGGAGATGTCGTAGGCGGAGAGGTAGCGGTGTCCGGCCTGCTCGACCGCGTCGCGGGAGGCGTCGGCGCGGTGCACGATCACGGCGACCGCGGCGATGTCCGCGCCGGCCTCGGCGAGGGCCTCGCAGGCCGTGAGCACGCTGCCGCCGGTGGTGGAGGTGTCCTCGACCGCGACGACGCGGCGGCCCGTGACGTCCGGGCCCTCGATGCGGCGCTGCAGGCCGTGGGCCTTGTTCGCCTTGCGGACCACGAAGGCGTCCAGCGCATCGAGCGCCGGATCGGCGGCGGAGGCGTGCAGGATCGAGGTCGCCACGGGGTCCGCGCCCAGGGTCAGGCCGCCGACGGCCTCGACGCCGGGCACGAGGCCCTCGCGCCGCAGCAGGTCGAGCATGACGCGGCCGACGAGGGGCGCGGCCTCGTGGTGCAGGGTGATGCGGCGCAGGTCCACGTAGTGGTCCGCCTCCGCTCCCGAGGAGAGGGTGACGCGGCCGCGCACCACGGCGAGGTCGCGGATGAGGACGCGCAGACGCTCGCGGGCCTCGTCGATCGGGAGCTGGTGGACGGGATCCGTGCTGGTGGAGGACATGCGGTCAGGGTAGTGGATACCCACCTCGTCAGAGAGCGTCGTCCTCGCGTTGCCAGGGGGCGCGCAGGTTGCGGCGGGAGGCCCGACGGCGGGAGCGCTCCACGGACCGGGCCTGCAGGCGTCGGTACCAGTTCGGGGAGGTCATGGCGCGCACGAGCGGTCGCGGCGCGATCCGGGACATCTCCCCCGCGGTGCGGTACTTCACCGACGGGATCGACAGGACCGAGCCCTTGGCCGCATCCTTCAGCGCCTGCTCGACGACGTACGGCGCCTTCAGCCAGGTGATGCGCGGCAGCCCGTCCATCGACATCGCGGCCCGCTCGTGGAACTCGGTCTGGACGAAGCCGGGCAGCAGGGCGGTGGCGGTGACGCCGGTGCCCTTGAGCTCCATGGCGAGGGACTCGGTGAACACGGTGACCCAGCTCTTGGAGGCCGCGTACGGGCCGGCGGTGGTGTATCCGGCGAGGGAGCTGACGTTGAGGATCGCTCCGCGGCGGCGCTGGACCATGGTCCGGGCCGCGGCGTGGGAGAGCACGAGCACGGCCCGCATCAGGGTGTCGAGCTGCTTCTCATGGTCCTCGATCCCCACCTCGAGGAAGCCGCCGCGCAGCCCGTAGCCGGCGTTGTTCACGAGCAGGTCGACGGGGTCGACGGGGTCGGTCAGGCGGACCTCGACCCGCTCGAGCTCTCGGCGGTCGGAGAGGTCGACCGACATCACCTCGACCGTGACGTCGTGGACGTCCCGGATCTGCTCGGCGACGGCGCGCAGCCGGTCCTCGTCACGCGAGACGAGGACCAGGTCGTGCCCGGTGCCGGCCAGCTGCCAGCCGAACTCGAGTCCCAGCCCTGAAGTGGATCCCGTGACGAGTGCGCGCGCCATGGACAGAGTCTACGCAGGTCCGGAGCCTGTCATGGACCGTTCGAGGCGGACGCGCGCCCGCGCCCCGTAGGATCGGCGGCATGCGCATCGCGACCTGGAACATCAACTCGCTGCGGGCCCGGATGGACCGCGTGCTCGCCTTCCTCGAACGGCACGAGGTGGACGTCCTCGCCCTGCAGGAGATCAAGGCCAAGCCCGCCCAGCTCGACCTCACCGCGCTCGAGACGGCCGGCTACGAGGTCGCGGCGCACGGGCTGAACCAGTGGAACGGGGTCGCGCTGATCTCGCGCGTGGGCCTGTCCGACGTGCGCACGGAGCTCCCGGCCGTACCCACCTGGCCCGAGGACGAGACCGGGGTGGTCGAGGCCCGGGCGCTCGGCGGGATCGTCGGGGACGGGCTGCGGATCTGGTCGCTGTACGTGCCCAACGGCCGCGAGCTGGACCACCCGCACTACCCCTACAAGCTGCGCTGGCTCGAGGCGCTGCGCGCCGAGGGCGCGCGCGAGCTCGCCGCGGACGCGGCGGCGAAGGTCGCGCTCGTCGGCGACTTCAACGTGGCCCCGCAGGACGACGACGTGTGGGACATAGACTTCTTCGAGGGCAGGACCCACGTCACCGAACCGGAGCGGGCGGCCTTCCGCGCGGTCGTGGACGAGGGCTTCGCCGACGTCGTGCGGCCCGAGCACCCCGGGCCCGGGGTGTACACCTACTGGGACTACCAGGCGCTGCGCTTCCCGAAGAAGGAGGGCATGCGCATCGACTTCGTGCTCGGCTCCCCCGCCGTGCAGAAGGCGGTCACCGGGTCGTTCATCGACCGCGAGGAGCGCAAGGGCAAGGGCGCCTCGGACCACGCGCCGGTCGTGGTGGACCTGGAGCTCTGAGGACGTTCCGGCCCGGGCGGCTCCCGCACCGGGTCCGGACATGGTGGAGCGGCGGTGCGATCGAGTCGCACCGCCGCTCCTGACGGGCCGTCTGCATCGGGATCAGGCGTACACGTGAAGCAGCTGCGGTGACGCTGTCGACGTCTCACAGCCGGTCCGTTGCGGGGACCAGTCGTACGTGGGTTCCGATGTCGGTATCCGTCGTGGTACATCTCACACTACGCGCCCGGAGGAGAGGACGCAAGGACCCTCGTCCAGGCGCCCTCTCCTCCACAGACCCCGTCCGTCCACCGTCGCGCCGCCGGCCTGTCGTCTTCCGACCGTGCTCGCCACGATGGCGGCATGACCAGCACGATCTCCTCCGCCGCCGACCGCTCGCCGAGCTCTGCAGGGCCCGGGCGGACCTCAGCTCCCGCCTCCCTCGACCCCTCCCCGGCCCGCGCGCCACGACGGCCCCGCTCCCGCTTCCCGGGCGCCGCACAGGACCGTGCCGAGAGCCCCGGCAGGCCTCGTCGGGGTGTCCGATGGGTGGGACCGGAGGGTCCCCTGCGGGAGCTCGTGGCGGACCATGCCACGGCGGCCGGCTCCTGGCTCCTCGAGGAGCCCCATGAGACGGCGGGCTGCACCGTCGTCCCTGCCGACGCCCTCCGCGACGGCGCACCCCGCTGCCCCGGCGCCGCCCCGGGCCGTGCCCCGCTGATCGTCGTCCTCGCCGCCGAGGAGGTGCCCGCCGAGCTGTGGCCCCTCGCGCTCGAGGCCGGTGCCCTCGCGGTCCTGCCGCTGCCCTCGGCCTCGGAGGAGCTGCTCTCGCGCCTTGCCGAGCTCACCCGCACCCGCTCGGGCGCCCGGCTGATCGGCGTGACCGGAGGGTGCGGCGGGGCCGGCGCCTCGAGCTTCGCCGCCCGGCTCGCCGGGGCCGCGCGCCGCCACGGACCCGTCGTGCTGCTGGACGCGGACCCGCTGGGCGGAGGGCTCGATCTGCTGGTCGAGGCGAGCGGCGCCCCGGGCCTGGACTGGTCGCAGACCTCCTCCCTCGGCGTCGACGACGGCGAGGCGCTGCGCTCGGGCCTGCCGCGCATCGACGAGGTGCACCTGCTCGTGGCCGGGGATCGGCCCGGGCCCGACCAGGAGGACCTGCCGCGCGTGCTCGCGGCGCTCGGCCCGCTCGACGGCACGGTCGTGGTGGACCTCGCCGCTGCGCTCGTCCCCTGCGCGGTCCCGCACCTGGACGAACTCCTGCTGGTGCTGCCCGCGAGCGACCACGCGGTGCGGTCCGCCGCGCGGCGCCTGCGCGAGTGGTCGCCGCCGGCCGGGCTCACGAGAGCGGTGGTGCGGCGCGGTCGCGGGCTCTCCCCCGCCGATGTCGCCGAGGACCTCGGCCTCCCCCTCGCCGTCTCCTTCCGCGACAGCCCCCGCGGCGCGGTCCCGCTGCTGGACGTGCGACGCCGAGGTGCTGATCGGGCCGCCCGTGAGCTGGTCACCGAGCTCCTGACGCAGGAGCCGGCATGAGCGGGCGGAGCACGGACGAGGGCGCCCTCGACGCCCTGCTCGCCGGGGTGAGGGAGGACCTGGTGCGCTCCCCCGGCGCGGTGGACGTGCCGCGGATCGCCCGGGTGCTGCGCGCCCAGGGGCGGGTGCTGGGCGCCGCGGCGACCCTCGAGCTGACCGCGCAGGTGCGGGACCACGTCGACGGCCTCGGCCCGCTGCAGGGGCTCGTCGTCCCCGGGGTCACGGACCTGCTGGTCAACGACGACGGGACAGTCTGGGTCGACGACTCGGGCGGGCTCCGTCCCGCAGGGCTCCGCCTCTCGGCCGGCGAGGCGAGGGATCTCGCGGTGCGCCTGGCGACCTCGGGCGGTCGCCGCCTCGACGATGCGGTGCCCTGGGCGGATGCGCACCTCCCCTCCGGGATCCGATTCCATGCCGTCCTCCCGCCGCTCTCCCCGGGCGGGGCGATCCTCTCGCTGCGCCTGCCCTCGCAGGACCGCTTGGACCTCGACGATCTCGAGCGCCTGGGGGCGTTGACCCCCGCTGTGCGGGAGGTGCTTCGCGCGCTGGTCCGCTCCCGGGTGCCCTTCCTGGTCACGGGCGGCACGGGCACCGGGAAGTCGACGCTGCTCGCCGCGATGCTCCACGAGGCCCTGCCGCAGGAGCGCATCGTCGTGGTCGAGGACGTGCTCGAGCTCGCCGTGGACCACCCCCATGTCGTGCACCTGCAGTCGCGGCACGCGAACAGCGAGGGCGCGGGTGCCATCGACCTCACCGCGCTGGTGCGGCAGAGCCTGCGCATGCGGCCGGACCGGATCGTGCTCGGGGAGTGCCGCGGCGAGGAGATCCGCGAGCTCCTGCAGGCGCTGAACACGGGGCACGACGGCGGCTGCGGCACGGTCCACGCGAACACTGCGGCGGACGTCCCCGCCCGGCTCGAGGCGCTCGGCGCCCTCGGCGGGCTGGACCGGGGCGCGCTCGCCGCGCAGGTGGCGAGCGCCCTCGAGGTCGTCGTGCACCTGGGCCGACGCGACGGGCTGCGCGTGCTGGAGGAGATCGCCGTGCTCTCGCGCGGAGCGGACGGGATGCTCACCGCCCGGACCGCGCTGCGCTCGCAGGGCGGGACGCTGCGGGAGGGGCCGGCCGCGGAGCATCTCGCCTCCCGCCTGCATCGCGGGGCGGACGAGGGGCCCGTCCGGGCAGCGGGACGGAGGGCGGCATGATCCCCGTCCTCGCCGTCGGCGCCCTCGCGCTCGTGCTGCTGTGGGTGCTCGTCCCGCCCCCGCTCCCCGCCGGAGCGCCGGTGAGGGCCTCCCGGTCCCGCCGCGCCCCCTCGGGTCCGCTGGACCTGGCCCGCACGGTCGAGCAGCTCGCGAGCGTGATCAGCTCCGGGGCGAGCATCCGGCAGGGCTGGGCCGCGCTCGCGCGCACCCTTCCCGACGGGGACCTGCGGGATCTGGCCCGCGCCTCCGCCGCCGGAGCGGACCCGCGCCGCGCGGCGGGCGGACGGCTGCGCAGCGCGCCGACGGTCGCCTCGCTCGGCGCCGCGCTCGCGGTGTGCGAGCGGACGGGCGCCCCGGCCGCCGTCATGCTCCAGCACCTCGCCGACGCCCTGCGCGACCTCCACGACGCCGCCCAGGCGCGGCGCAGCGCCTTCGCGGGCCCGCGCTCGACCGCCCGGATCCTGCTCGTGCTGCCGCTGGCCGGACTGGGCCTCGGCATGCTCCTGGGCGGCGACCCGCTGCGGCTCCTGGTCGCCTCGACCTCGGGACGGCTGCTCGGCGGGGCGGGGATCGGTCTGACGGTGCTGGGCTGGTGGTGGATGCGCCGCCTGCTGCGCAGCGCCGACCCTCCCCTGCGCACGGAGGTGGACCCGTCGGTGGTGCTCGAGCTGATCGCCGGGGCGCTCGAGTCGGGCCTGCCGCTGTCCCGTGCCCTCGCCGCGGTCGCCGCGGCACTGCCGGGAGGGACGGACGCCGAGGCGATGCGGGCCGTCGCCTCCGCCCTCGCCGCCGGGGTCCCCGCACGGCTCGCGGTCGACGCGCTCCCCGCGGAGCTCGACGCCCTGGGACGCTCCGCCGTGCTCGCGGAGGAGACCGGCGCGGATCTCGCGAGGGTGCTGCGCTCCGCGGCGCGGGACGCCCGTCGCGGCCGCGCCCGGGACGCCGAGGTGCGCGCCGCCGAGCTCGCCGTCCGCCTCGTGCTGCCCACCGGAGCGGCGCTGCTGCCGGCCTTCGTCGCCCTCGGCATCGTGCCGACCGTGATCTCCCTGCTGGGCGGCACCCTCTCCCTCACCTCCGGCGGAGCGTGAGGCCACGGATCACCGGGACGGTCCCGGTCCGTCGTCCCCGCCCGGGGACGACGACGGCGGCGAGAGCCGCCACCGCGGGACGGCGAGCGCCGCCCCGCAGAACGAAGGAGGAGCACCATGCACTGCACGAGGAACCGACTGCGCCGCACCCTCGCCCGCCGCTGGCGGGACGAGACCGGCGCCTCCACCGCCGAGTACGCGATCACCGTGCTCGCGGCCTGCGGCTTCGCCGCCGTCCTGGTCGCCCTGCTGGCGTCCGGGGAGGTGCGGACCCTGCTGATGGGGATCATCACCTCCGCCCTGTCGATGGGGTCGTGATGATGCGGTCCGCCCGGTCGTCCCGCCTGCGGGACGACCGGGGGTCCGCCACGGCGGAGACGGCGATCGTGCTGCCCGTCGTGGTGGTGATGGTGGTGGTCGTGCTGCTGACCGGTGCGGTCCTGGCCTCCCAGCTGAGGATCGAGAGCGCCGCGCGCGGCGCAGCGCGGGAGCTCGCCCGGGGAGAGGAGACCGCGGCGGCGGTCGAGGTCGCGGAGCGGATCGGCGGGGAGGGCACGGCCGTGTCCGTCTCGGGCTCCGGCCAGTGGGTGCGGGTCGAGGTGACGCGCACACTGCAGGCCCCTGCGGGGCCGATGTCCGGCGCGTCCTGGTCCCTCAGCGCCGATGCCGAGGCACGGCTCGAGCCGCAGCTGCTCGAGGGAGGGACGCCATGAGCACGTCGGGCGCGTCGGTGCTGGCTTGGACGGGGACGACGACCACGGTGGTGGCCGCCCTCGCGCTGCTGGGCGGCGGGGTGCTCGCTCGGGCCGAGGCGGGCACCGCCGCGGATCTCGCCTCCCTCGCGGGCGCCGATGCGCTCGCGGTCGCCCATCCGCACCCCTGCCGGGTCGCGGCGGAGACGGCCGAGCGCAACGGCGCGACGCTCACCGGCTGCGAGCAGCGGGAATGGGACGTGCTCGTCCGGGTCGAGGTCGACGCCGGAGCGCTCCCCTCCGCGGTCGCGGAATCGAGGGCGGGCCCCGGGCCGTCGGAGGTCCCGGAGACGTGAGCGAGGACGGGCTCCGCACGAGACGAAGGCCCCGACGCCGTGGCGACCTGCCGCCAGCGACCTACCGGACGGCGGACCTCGGGGCGGGGCCGGGTGCCGCGGCGGGGACCGCCTGCCCGGCGCGCCGCGAGGCCCAGGCGGTGACCCGCTCCAGCGGTCCGCGCCCCTCGAGCGCGGACCAGGCGGTGCAGACCACGAGCAGCACCACGGCGGAGGCGACCCAGACGCGGTTGTCCGCGATCCATCCGCCGGGCCCGGCGAGCACGACCAGGGAGACCAGGTGCACCGAGTAGGCGGTCAGCGGCATCGATCCCATCGCCGACAGCGGCAGCAGCACCCAGCGCAGGGGTCGCGCGATCAGCAGCAGCCCTCCGATCACGGCGAGCGCGATCCCGCCCGAACGGAAGATCTCCAGCGTCGAGCCGGAGTGCGGCGTCAGCGAGATCACGGACTCACCGAGCTCCCACGCCGGGTCCATCTCCGCGAGGGACTCCCCATAACCGTCCCAGCCGAGGCCGGGCTCGTCCTCCTCCTCGGCGCTCTCCTCGACGACCGCGCTCAATGCCGCGGACTCCGCCTCGGGCCCGTACACCTCGGGGACGAGCGTGCCGAGCAGCGCCGCGAGCGCCATCCCGGCCACGGTCGCGAGCACCGCGGCCCCCGCGCCGATCGCGGCGATCCTCGCCGCCACCCCGGGACGGTCCAGCGGCATCCGGCCCAACGCCATCCCCAACAGGATCAGCGGCGCCCAGGAGGTGAAGCGATAGCTGCCGGTCAGCACGAGATCGGCGCCAGGCCCGTAGGAGCCGAGCGAGAGCATCTCGGAGAGAGTGACCAGCACCGGCCCGAGCAGCGCGATCGGCAGCGCGAGCAGGAGCAGGCGGGAGGGGCGCAGCCGGGTCACGGGCAGTGCCGCGATGTACACGACCCCGTAGAAGGTGAGGATCACCGCGACCTCGGTGCCCATCATCTCGAGCACCAGGCCGATGAGGAAGATCGCGATGCCCCGGCCCAGCAGGGAGGCGCGCAGCCGCGGCAGCTCGGCCGGCTCCGGGATCCGCCGCCGCCCGGTCACCAGGGCGATCGAGATCCCCGCGAGGACGGCGAAGAGCATCGAGGAGTTGCCGTGCACGATCGAGAGGTAGCTGGCCGGCCAGGTCGGGTCGAAGGGCGGGATGTCCCCGACGTGCGCCCCGATCATCCCGAGGATCGCGAGGGCGCGGGCGATGTCGAGAGCGTTGACGCGCGGCGGGGAGACCAGGGCGGCCAGCCTCTCGCGCGGACCGCGGCGCGCCGGAGCACCGGACCGCGCAGCCGGGGCCCGATCCGTCCCCGCGCTGCCGGTCGCTGCGCTGTCGGTCGGTGCACGGCCGGTCGCTGCACTGTCGGTCGCTGCACTGCCGGTCGCTGCGCTGTTCATCGGCGGCTCCTCAGCCCGATGCGGCCATGCCGCTCCACCCGCACCGCGGGGAGCTGCTCGAGAGCGGGCCCCGACGGCCCCGCCCGTCCCGGGCGTCGCACCCCAGTATGGCCCCGAATCGGACATTTCGTCCATCACGGGCAGTGCGGCGCGGCCGACGGTGCGGCGCTCTCACTCCTCGAGCAGCTCCAGGAGCCGCACGGCCTGCGCCTTCGACAGGGGCTCGTTGCCGTTGCCGCACTTCGGCGAGACCACGCAGGCCGGGCAGCCCGCCTCGCAGCCGCACTCGGCGATCATGTCCGCCGTGGCCCGCACCCAGGCGGCGGCATCGTCGGCCCCGCGCTCGGCGAAGCACGCGCCGCCCGGTGCCCCGTCGTACACGAAGATCGTCGGCTCCCCGGTGTCCTCGTGCTGGGCGGCGGAGAGCCCGCCGATGTCCCAGCGGTCGCAGGTGGCCAGCAGCGGGAGCATCGAGATCGCGGCGTGCTCGGCGGCGTGCAGCGCCCCGGGCAGCTCCTCGGCGGGGATCTCGGCGGCGTCGGTGCGCTCGCGCGGGACCACCCACCACACGGCCTTGGTGGTCAAGGTGCGCGGCGGCAGGTCCAGCGGGTGCTGGGCGAGGACGGCCTGCGTGAACACGTCCCGCACCTGGTAGCCGGTGACCTGGTCGGTGACGTCCACGGTGCCGAAGCACAGACGCACCCCGTCCTTCCAGGGCACCTCGCGGTCCACCTGGCGGATCCGCAGCGTTGAAGCGGACTGCGGATGGGTGGAGTGCAGCGGGTCCTCCCGTCGCACGAAGGCGACGGCCTGGTCCACGTCCAGTCTGTTCACCACGTAGCTGCGGCCCTGGTGGAGGTACACCGCGCCGTCGTGGACCTGGGTGTGGGCGCTCGCGGCGTCGACCGTGCCCAGCAGCTCCCCGCCCGCCTCCTCGACGATCCGCACCGGCTCCCCGCCGCTGCCGCGCAGGTCGGTGAGCTCGTGCGCGGACTCGCTCAGCGTCCAGTACCAGCCGGTGGCGCGGGAGCGGAGCACGCCGCGGGCGGCGAGGGTCGTGAGCAGCTCCCGCGCCGTCGGCCCGAAGATCTCCTCCTCGCCGTCGCGGATCGCGAGCTCGGAGGCGGCGGCGCACAGGTGCGGGGTCATCACGTAGGGGTTCGCGGGGTCGAACACGGCCGCCTCGACCTCGGCGCCGAACACCGTCTCGGGGTGGTGGACCACGTAGGTGTCCAGCGGGTCCTCGCGGGCGACGAACAGGGCCAGGGAGCCGCCGCCCGAGTCCTGCCGGCGGCCGGCGCGGCCGAACTGCTGCCACAGCGAGGCGCGGGTGCCGGGCCAGCCGGCGACGACCACGGCGTCCAGCCCCGAGATGTCGATCCCGAGCTCGAGGGCGTTGGTGGAGGCCAGGGCCCGCAGCTCGCCGCTGCGCAGGGAGTCCTCGAGCACGCGCCGCTCGCGGGCGAGATAGCCGCCGCGATAGGCGGCGATCCGCTGCGCGGCATCGGCCAGGCGCGCATCGGAGCCCTCCTCCGCCTTTTGCCCCAGCAGGCGCCGCGCCCCGGTGGAGACGAGCTCCGCCCCGCGCCGCGAGCGGGCGAAGACGAGGGTCTGCACGTCCCGCTCGACGAGATCGGCGAGCAGCGCGGCGGCCTCGCTGGTGGCCGAGCGGCGCAGCGGCTCCTCGCGACGGCCCTGCCCATCCTCGTCGGGGCCCTCGTCCTCCTCGGCGTCGTTCGCGTCGCGGCCCGGCTCCTCCCACCGCGCCGGGTCGCCGCGGCCGTCCACGCGGGTGCGCGTGCCCGGCTCCCACAGCCCGATCGTGAGCCCGGCCCGGGGCGAGCCGTCCTCGGTGACCGCCTGGACTTCCCGTCCGATCAGCCGCGAGGCGGACAGCTCCGGGTTCGCGGTGGTGGCGGAGGCGAGCACGAAGGTGGGATCGGCCCTGTACCGCGCGGCGATCCGGCGCAGGCGCCGCAGCACCATCGACACGTGGCTGCCGAACACGCCCCGGTAGCTGTGGCACTCGTCGATCACCACGTAGCGCAGCGCCCGGAAGAAGTGGGCCCACTGCTCGTGCCCGGGCAGGATCCCGAAGTGGAGCATGTCGGGGTTGGTGAGCACGACGGTGCCATGGCGGCGCACCCAGCGGCGCTGCTCGGCCGGGGTGTCCCCGTCGTACACCGCGATGCGGGCGTCGCGGATCCCGGCCCCGTCGGCGAGCGCGGTGATGTTGGTGAGCTGGTCCGCGGCGAGCGCCTTGGTGGGCGAGAGGTAGAGCGCCGTCGCGCGGGGCGCCCCGGGGTCGATCTCCCGCGCCCCGATCGCGGTGAGGGTCGGCAGCAGGTAGGCGAGGGACTTGCCGGAGGCGGTGGCGGTGGCGAGCACCACGTCCTGGCCGTCGTGCGCCAGGCGCGCCGCCTGCTCCTGGTGGGTCCAGGGGGCGGTGATGCCGCGCTCGGCGAGGTGGAGGACCAGGCGCGGGTCGGTCCACTCCGGGAAGGTGCCGCGTCGGCCCTCGCGGGCGGGGCGCCGCTCGACGTGGGTGAGGCAGCCGTGGCGGATCTGAGGGGCGCTGAGGTCGGCGAGCAGCTCCGAGGCCCTGCCTGCCCGCATCCCTCACCGTCCTCCCGCATCCCCACAGGGTCTGCGCATTCTCCGCACGTCCTCCCCGGAATCCTCCGGGCGTGCTGGGGCACAATCGTAGCCATGCCCGCCACCGCCCCGGAGCCCGCACCGGCCGCCGCCCCGACCGTCCTGACCGCGGAGATCGCGGCCCTCGGCACGGACCTGCGCGAGTCCCGCTACGTCACCGAGCACATCGAGGAGGTCCTCGGCGCCGTCGCCTCCGCCGCGCTGCGTCGCGAGGACCCGGCGCCGGCCCGTCGCCGGCTCGCCGGGAGCACCGATCCGGCCGCGACGCTCCTGGCCCTGTTCGTGCTGGGCGAGACGCTGCCGGCGGCCCGGGTCGCCGCGGCGCTGCCGACCCTCGGTCTCGAGGGCGCGCAGCGGCTCGGCCTGCTCGCCCCCGCCGACCGGCCCGCCAGCGACCGGCCCGCGGCCGACGGGCATGACGTGCACACGGCCGACGGGTCCGCGGCCGGCGCCCCCTCCGTCCGCGCCCTCGTGGACCTGGCCCCCTACGCCGCCGAGGACGATGCCGGCCCGCTCCACTGGTGGATCGCCTCGGACCTCTCCGAGCTCGCGACCGGCGCCCCGCTCTCGCCCGAGCACGTCCTCGGCGTGGGCGGCGCCTCCCTCACACTGGCCCGGATCACGCCCCGCACTCCGGTCGGCCGGGTGCTCGACCTCGGCTGCGGCGGCGGGATCCAGGCGATGCACGCCTCCCGCCACGCCGAGCACGTCGTGGCCACCGACCTCTCCGAGCGCGCCCTCGCCTTCGCCGCCTTCAACGCCGCGCTGAACGGGATCGAGCTCGACCTGCGCCGCGGCTCCCTCCTCGAGCCCGTCGCCGGGGAGGTCTTCGACCTCGTCGTCTCCAACCCGCCCTTCGTGATCACGCCCCGCGCGGGCGACGACGAGCACGACCCCTGGACCTACCGCGACGGCGGCCGCGCCGGCGACACCCTGCTCGCCGAGCTGCTCGCCCAGCTCCCCGCGCACCTCGCCCCGGGCGCGAGCGCCGTCATGCTCGGCAACTGGGAGATCACCGACGAGGAGGACGGCTTCGCGCACCCGCGGGCATGGCTCGAGCCCGCCCTCGCCGACGGGGTCGACGCCTGGGTGCTGCAGCGCGACCGGGAGGACCCCGCCGAGTACGCCGGGACCTGGGCCCGCGACGGCGGGATCACCCCGCGCGATCACCGCTGGGACGCGCTGATCGACGCCTGGCTCGAGGACTTCGCCTCCCGCGCGGTCGAGGGCATCGGCTTCGGCTACCTGCTGCTGCGCCGTCCCGACGCCGGCCGACGGGGCCTGCTGCGCACCGAGCTCGCGACCGGCACCGGCAGCGGCACCCTCTCGGAGCACCTGGCCGCCTCCCTCGCCGCGCTCGACCGTCTCTCCGCGCTGGACGACGAGGCGCTCGCCGCGACCCGCCCCGTCCGCGCCGAGGACGTCGTGGAGCGCCGCCATCTCACGCCCGGCCAGTGGGACCCGCTCCTCATCGAGCTGGTGCAGGGGGCGGGCCTCGCCCGCACCGTGCCCGCGGACCAGGCGCTCGCCGCGACCGTCGGCGCGCTCGACGGGACGCTCACCCTCGGCCAGGTGATCGCGGCGGTCTGCGCCCTCACCGACGCCGACGTCGAGGAGACCCGCGCCCGGATCCTGCCCGCCGTGCGCGAGCTCGCGCTGACGGGGATGGTGGCCCTGTGACGGCGCCCGAGGCCCTCCCCGCGGCGGAGCCCGCGCCGACCTCCCCCGTCGGCCTCGCCCGGCCGCTGCTGTCGCTGCTGGTCGCCGCGGTGTGCGGCGCGGCGGTGGTGCTGATGGCCCGCGGCGCGGTCGGCACCGCGAGCGGTCAGCGGCTGGACCAGCTGACCCTCTCCGGCTCCCGGAACCACGGCGGCCTCCTCTCGCGGATCGCGGAGCTCGCGGTGGAGACGGTGAGCATGCCGGTGATCATCGCCCTGCTCGCGCTCACCGCGGTGATCGCGCTGCTGCGACGCCGTCCCGCGCTGCTGCTGCCGCTGGCCTCGCTCGTGCTCGGCGCGAACCTCACCACCCAGGTGATCAAGCACCTGCTGGTCAGCCGCGAGGTGCTGGGCCCCGGCATCGAGCCGACCACGAACTCCTTCCCCTCCGGCCACTCCACCCTCGCGGCGACGACGATGATCGCGCTCGTGCTGGTCGCCGGACGGGCCCGGCCGCTGGTCGCCCCGCTCGGCCTGCTGTGGAGCGGCGCCGCCGGCATCGGCACCCTCGTCACCGGATGGCACCGGCCCAGCGACGTGATCGGCGCGATCGCGGTCAGCGCCGCCTGGACCTTCCTCGTGCTCGGGGTCGACGGCCTCCACACGAGGCGGCGGCTCCGCCATGCGGCCGCGCACGGCGGCCGGGGGCGGCGACGTCGCGGACGCGACCTCCGCCAGGACGTGCCGCGCCTGCCGCGGGCCGAGGTGGCCTGCGCCCTCGTGCTCGGCGCGATCGGCGCCGTCGGCCTGGTCACCGGGGCCGCGGGCATCGTCGGCCTCCCCCTCCCGCTGGACCTCGCCGACCGGGCCTCGCAGCTCGCGGCCTTCCGCGCCACCGGCGCCGTGATCGCCGGCGCGAGCGCCGTCTGGGTGGCGCTGGTCATGGTGCTGCGCACGCCGAGCGTCCTGCGGACACCTCCGGCGGAGCGTGTACCGTGAGCAATCGCCGCGCGCCGAGTCAGCGCGCGACGGAGATGCGACCCCGCGACGGGGCGTGACGTACGGCCGCGAGCGACGCGGCGAGGAAGGACGCAGGCGACGTGACAGGCGGACGGCATCTGGTGATCGTCGAGTCCCCGGCGAAGGCACGGACCATCGCCCGGTATCTGGGCGATGAGTACGACGTCAAGGCGTCGGTGGGCCATATCCGCGACATCCCCGTGCCCCGAGACCTGCCCGCCGAGATGAAGAAGGGGCCGTACGGGAAGTTCGGCGTCGACGTCGAGGGCGGCTTCGACCCGTACTACATCGTCAGCCCCGACAAGAAGAAGACCGTCGCGGAGCTGAAGAAGTCCCTCAGGGACGCCGACACCCTCTACCTCGCCACCGATGAGGACCGCGAGGGCGAGGCGATCGCCTGGCACCTGCTGGAGACCCTCAAGCCCAAGAAGTCCACGCCCGTCAAGCGCATGGTGTTCCACGAGATCACCAAGGACGCGATCCAGGGAGCGCTGGAGAACACCCGCGACCTCGACGTGCACCTGGTCGACGCGCAGGAGACCCGCCGCATCCTGGACCGCCTGGTCGGCTTCGAGCTCTCCCCCGTGCTGTGGCGCAAGATCAAGCCGTCGCTGTCGGCCGGGCGCGTGCAGTCCGTCGCGACCCGCCTCGTGGTCGAGCGGGAGCGGGAGCGGATGGCCTTCGTCGCCTCCGACTACTGGGACGTGACCGGCACCTTCGGCCCCGACGCCGAGCAGTTCACCGCGAAGGTCCAGACCGTCGACGGCGCCCGCGTCGCCACCGGCAGCGACTTCGCCGACGACGGCACCCTCAAGCCCCGCTCGAAGAGCGCGACGATCCTCACCGAGGCCTCCGCCCGCGAGCTCGTGCAGGTCCTCGGCTCCACCCCGGCGACCGTCACCTCGCTGGAGTCCAAGCCGTACACGCGCCGGCCCGCCGCCCCCTTCACCACCTCCTCGCTGCAGCAGGAGGCCAGCCGCAAGCTGCGCCTCGGCGCGCGCCAGGCCATGCGGGTGGCGCAGTCGCTGTACGAGAACGGCTACATCACCTACATGCGCACCGACTCGGTGACGCTCTCGGGCGAGGCGATCCGCGCCTCCCGCGCCCAGGCCGCCGAGCTCTACGGCTCCCAGTTCGTGCCGGACAAGCCCCGCGTCTACACGAACAAGTCGCAGTCCGCGCAGGAGGCGCACGAGGCGATCCGGCCCGCCGGCGACCACTTCCGCACCCCGGCGGATGTCGCCGGGCAGCTCTCCGGCGACGAGTTCCGCCTCTACGAGCTGATCTGGAAGCGCACCGTCGCCTCGCAGATGGCCGACGCGAAGGGCACCACCTCCACCGTCGAGCTGAAGGTCGAGAACGAGGGCCGCAGCGCGACCTTCCGCGCCGCCGGCACCGTGATCACCTTCCGCGGCTTCCTCGCCGCCTACGAGGAGGGGCGCGACGCCTCCCGCTACGGCGACGACGACAAGGGCGATGACAAGCGCCTGCCGCAGATGGAGGAGGGCCAGACCCTCCCCACCCGTGAGCTGGTCCCCGACGGGCACACCACCACCCCGCCCCCGCGGTACACCGAGGCCTCGCTGGTCCGGGCGCTCGAGGACCGCGGCATCGGCCGCCCCTCGACCTACGCCTCCACCGTCGCGACGATCCAGGACCGCGGCTACGTGCTGCGCCGCGGCACCGCGCTGGTGCCGAGCTGGACCGCCTTCGCGGTGGTGCGCCTGCTGGAGGAGCACTTCGGGCCGTTCATCGACTACGACTTCACCGCCCAGATGGAGGCGCAGCTGGACCGCATGGCCCGCGGCGAGCTGGGCCGCGCGGACTACCTGCGCGACTTCTACCTCTCCGACGGCACGGGCGATGCACCCATCGGGCTGAAGCCCATGGTCGACGACCTCGGCGAGATCGACGCCCGTGCCATCAACTCGATCGACATCGGCGAGGGGATCACCCTGCGCGTGGGCCGCTACGGCGCCTACGTCGAGCAGTACCCGACCGACGAGGAGGGGAACGTCGTCGAGGGCGCGGACCCGCGCCGCGCGAACGTCTCCGACGAGGTCGCACCCGACGAGCTCACCGTCGAGAAGGCGAAGGAGATGCTCGAGCGGGCCAAGGACGACGGGCGCGTCCTCGGCACCGACCCCGACACAGGCCACGAGATCATCGCCAAGGACGGCCGCTACGGCCCTTACGTCACCGAGGTGCTGCCGGAGCCCGAGAGCGCCGACGGCAAGAAGGTGCCCAAGTCGAAGCTGCCGAGGCCCCGCACCGGCTCGCTGCTGAAGTCGATGGACCTCTCGACCGTCACGCTCGAGGACGCGCTGAAGCTGCTGAGCCTGCCGCGCGTGGTCGGCACCGCCGCGGACGGCACCGAGATCACCGCCCAGAACGGCCGCTACGGCCCGTACCTGAAGAAGGGCACCGACTCCCGCTCGCTGGAGACGGAGGAGCAGATCTTCTCGATCACCCTCGAGGAGGCCGAGAAGATCTACGCCCAGCCCAAGACCCGCGGCCGCGCCGCGGCGAAGCCCCCGCTCAAGGAGCTCGGCACGGACCCGACCTCGGAGAAGCCGATCGTCATCAAGGACGGCCGCTTCGGCCCGTACATCACCGACGGCACCACCAACGTGTCGCTGCGAGCGACGGAGAAGGTCGAGGAGATCACGGAGCAGGTCGCGATCGAGAAGCTCGCCGAGAAGCGCGCCAAGGGACCGGCGAAGAAGCCCGCCGCCCGCCGCACCACGACCACGCGGAAGAAGAGCACCTCCGCGAAGAAGTGAGGCGCCCGCGCCCCGCACGCCGCAGCGGCCCCGCTCCCTCGAGCGGGCCGCTGCCGAGGGTGGACCCGATGTCCGTGCTCCTCGCCCTGCGGCGCCCCTGGTGCGCGACATGACCGCCGGCGCGGTCGGACCGGACAGGGCCGATTCAGCCATCGGCGCAACCCCGTCCACAGACGTCCTCGGCACGCCCGTGGTGTCGGGGACGCTCGGTAGATTGGAGCCATGAGCCAGACCGACGAGACCCGCGGCGCCGCCCCGCCCGCGCTGGTCCTGCCCGAGCCCTCCGTCCCCGATCCGGCCTCGGCGCCGGGTCTGCGCTGGGGCGTGGTCTCCCCCGGCCACATCGCCGGCCAGTTCACCGACACCGCCCATCGGGCGACGGCCTCCCGCATCGTCTCGGTCGTCTCCCGCTCCGCCGAGCGGGCCGCGGCCTTCGCGGCCGAGCACGGCGCGGAGCGCTCCTTCGACAGCGTCGAGGGCATGCTCGCCGCGGGCGGCATCGACGCGGTGTACATCGCCTCCCCGCACGCCCAGCACCACGGGCTGGCCCGCCCGGTGCTCGAGGCAGGCGTGCCGGTGCTGG
>Ga0079224_100000567_pt1 | contig 37016 bp, 39 predicted proteins | sample Stecom2015_FD_80414 | JGI IMG/M metagenome (GOLD analysis project Ga0079224, IMG submission 80414) | Agricultural soil microbial communities from Utah to study Nitrogen management - Steer compost 2015 | ecosystem: Environmental > Terrestrial > Soil > Agricultural land | place: USA: Utah... | reverse complement strand
GTCTTTCAGGTTGTTGGCTTCAATCTTGCAGAGTATTATGAAGGATTACAGGCTGGCGGGCGATTTTCCCTGGCATTCACTATCGAGGAGAATACGTATAACGGGACAACGAGCATACAGCTCCGTGTTAAAGATATCAAAGGGATAGGATGATACTGAGAGCAGAACATCTTGTAAAAAAATATAAGACGCGCACCGTGGTGAATGACGTGTCGGTTGAGGTCGGTCAGGGAGAGATCGTGGGATTATTGGGTCCGAATGGTGCCGGCAAGACCACTTCATTCTACATGATTGTGGGACTTATCAAACCGAATGAGGGACGAATCTATCTGGATGACGAGGAAATCACGGCGCTGCCGATGTATCAGCGCGCAAAGCGCGGAATTGGTTACCTCGCGCAGGAGGCTTCTGTTTTTAGAAAGCTCACGGTGGAGGAAAACATAATGTCGGTGCTTGAGCTGCGTGACTATACGAAACAGGAACGGCGTGATAAGGTTGAGGCGCTGATCAACGAATTCAGCCTTCAGAAAGTGCGGAATAATTTGGGTATGTCGCTTTCCGGAGGTGAGAGAAGGCGTACGGAGATCGCCCGGGCGCTGGCAGTAGATCCGAAGTTTGTGTTGCTGGATGAACCATTTGCTGGTGTAGACCCGATTGCTGTAGAAGAAATTCAGTCGATCGTATCCAGACTCAAGAGCAAAAACATCGGTATACTGATTACCGACCACAATGTAGACGAAACCCTTTCCATAACTGACCGGGCCTACCTGATGGTGGATGGCAAACTGTTCAAATCGGGGACAGCCGAAGAACTTGCCAGCGATCCGCAGGTTCGCAAGGTCTATCTCGGTCAGAATTTCGAGCTGCGGCGCGCCAAGGTCATCCAGCAGCAAGGCGATAATCCCTGACGCCGAAATTGCCAAAAGTCAGCTATTTTTGAGGTTGTAGCGATGGGCATTATCAATTCCATATTGACCTGGGTCATGAAAAAGCGCATTCACCAAATTGAGCTTTTCATGAAATACCCTCATGAGGTTCAGGAAGAACTTCTTCGCAAGCTGCTGCAGATGGGCGAGCAAACCGAATTCGGAAAAGCATACGGGTTTCGCGACATCCGCAACTATCAGCAATTTCGCGAACGCGTGCCCATACACAGCTACGAGAAGATCTTCCCATACATCCATCGCGTGATGCGCGGAGAACAAAATGTGCTGTGGCCTACGGAGATAAAATGGTTTTCAAAGTCTTCGGGCACGACAAACGCGCGGAGCAAATTTATCCCGGTATCACAGGAAGCGTTGGAAGATTGTCACTTCAAAGGCGGTAAGGACCTTCTTTCGATATACGTTAACAACTTCCCGGACACGAAAATTTTTGACGGCAAAGGACTTGCTGTGGGCGGGAGCCACCAGATCAACGAGTATGATCCGAGCGCAAGTTCATACTATGGTGATGTATCTGCTGTGATCATGCAGAACCTGCCGCACTGGGCGCAGTTCATCCGCACGCCAAGCCTGGAAACGGCGCTCATGAGCAACTGGGAAGAAAAGATCGAAAAGATGGCGCGCGAAACCGCCAACGTCAACGTCACCAACATATCCGGTGTACCCACCTGGACGCTTCTGTTGATTCAACGCATCACAGAGATCGCCGGTAAGCAAAACATCACCGAGGTGTGGCCTCAACTCGAGGTCTTTTTCCATGGAGCAGTTTCATTTGGCCCGTATCGAAGCCTGTTTCAGAATCTCATACCCAGCAGTACAATGAGGTATTGGGAGACATACAACGCAAGTGAAGGTTTCTTCGGCATTCAGGATCGCTCGGGAAGCGAGGAGATGTTACTCATGCTTGACTACGGCATCTTCTACGAGTTCGTCCCCATGGATGAGATCGAAAAGGATAACCCCCGCGCAATCGGGCTGGATGAAGTGGAGTTGGGGACCAACTACGCAATGATCATTACCACGAATGCCGGCTTGTGGCGATACAATATCGGAGATACGGTGAAGTTCACGTCACTTTCGCCTTTTCGAATCAAGATCACGGGTCGCACCAAGCATTTCATTAACGCATTCGGAGAGGAAGTAATCGTTGAGAACGCAGAGGCTGCCATTACGCGGGCATGCGAACTTACCGGTGCGGAGATCAACAATTTTACCGCAGCGCCAATCTTCCTTGAAGAAGGAAAGAAAGGGAGCCACGAATGGATCGTTGAGTTTAAAGTAGAACCCTCCAATCTCGAGGAATTTACACTCATACTGGATCAAACCTTGCGTGAAATCAACTCGGATTACGACGCCAAGCGTTCGAATGACCTGGCGTTGACGCTCCCGCGGCTGCATAGTGTCGAGGCAGGTACGTTCTACAACTGGATGAAAAGACGTGGTAAACTTGGAGGACAAAACAAAGTGCCTCGCCTTTCAAATTCGCGGGAGTATGTAGAGGACATCATGAGTATGGTCAAAGGCGAACTCCCGGCCGAAAAGACGTAAACAACATGCACAAATGACGAATACAATCAGGCTCACGTCCGCGGACGAGGCGTTGGGATTGCTTAAACCCGGGCAGAATGTTTTCATTCACAGCGTAGCGGCAGCGCCCAAAGTGTTGATAGAGGCGATGGTCAGGCGGGCAGACAGCCTGAAGGACGTCAAGATTTTCCACCTGCATACCGAAGGCGAAGCGCCGTACACCCGTCCTGAGTACCAGGGGATATTCCATCACAATGCATTCTTCATCGGGAGCAACGTACGTAAGGCGATTGCCGAGGGCAGGGGAAGCTACATTCCTGTTTTCCTTTCAGAGATCCCCCGCCTGATACGGCAGGGCATCGTACCCATCGATGTGGCGCTTGTTACCGTATCGCCACCCGATCAACATGGATACTGCTCCCTGGGAACATCAGTTGATGCTACACGCGCAGCCATTGAGGCAGCCAGTGTCGTGATCGCGCAGGTCAATAAGTACATGCCCCGGACGCATGGTGATGCGCAGATTCACTATCACCGCCTGACCAGGATGGTAGAGTACGATATGCCCTTATATACTCACGATCCGGGGACCATCACACCTATCGAGGAGGAAATAGGCAAGAACGTTGCCTCTCTTGTCGAAGACCGCGCCACGCTTCAACTGGGTATCGGAAGTATTCCCAACGCCGTTTTGGCTGCACTGCACAACCATAAAGACCTGGGTATACATACCGAAATGTTTTCCGATGGTGTGATCCCTCTGGTGGAGAAGGGTGTCATCACGGGGAAATACAAAAAGAAGCATCGTGGAAAAATCGTCAGCACGTTCGCCCTGGGCACGCAGAAACTTTACGACTTCATGCACGACAACCCCGGACTGGCTATGCTGGAAGTTGACTATACCAACGACACTTCCATCATCCGTCAAAATCCGAAAACCACCGCCATAAACAGTGCGATCGAAGTGGACCTGACCGGCCAGGTGTGTGCCGACAGCATCGGCGAATACATGTACAGCGGTGTGGGAGGTCAGATGGATTTCATGCGCGGCGCGTCGTTGTCGGAAGGAGGCAAGCCGATCATCGCCATGCCGTCTGTAACTTCAAAGGGTCAGTCCAAGATCGTACCATACCTTCAGAAGGGTGCGGGAGTAGTCACCACGCGGGCACATGCTCATTACGTCGTTACCGAATATGGCATTGCCTACTTGTACGGCAAGTCGATAGCCGAGCGCGCGAAAGAATTGATTCGCATTGCGCATCCCGATCACCGCGAACAACTGAACCGCGAGTGCTTTGAACGGTTCAGAACATCGCTGTGATCAATCCCGTCGTATCGACCGCAGCCACGACAGAATGCCGCTTCGGCCGGCGGTCGCCAACGCGTAATCGTCGGATGCACGATTGACCTTCTCGATCGTGTAAAACGCCGTAGGAAGCGATTGCTGCAGAAACTCGAGCAGCTCATCAAGCCGCTCGCGTTCGAGTACGGTAAACACAACGTTCTCAGCGCCGTCGCGGCCATGGGCGTTTAGCGAAGTATAGCGGAAATCCTTGTTCGTGAGAAATGTCGTCAGCGGCACGATGTCCTTGCGGGTAATAATCCGAACGATCACCTTTCCGTAAGCAATACGCTCTTCAATAATCATCCCGACCAGGATGCCGATGGCGAATCCTGCCGGATACGCGACGTAACACACCCAGTTGTCCAGGTGCTGAAAGATCTGTCGTATCGCCATCAGCCAAATAAACGACTCAAAGAAACCCATGATGGTAGCCGTTGCTTTACGGCCACCGAGGACATAGATTATCCGGATCGTGTTGATCGATACGTCTGCAATCCGCGCTGAGAAGATCAGCAGTGGCAACAAAACGTACCTATAGACTTCTTCCGGTATTCCAAGGTCGGAGAGAAAATTCATTTCCATGTTTGGTCAATTCACTGATTATCCCATCATGTCCTGGATAACCTCCTGGAGTTTACCCATTGCGTTGACTTTGATGTTTGGCTTTTCAAAGTCGACCGACTTCTTATTGTATTTGGAGATGTAAATTTCGCGGAAGCCCAGCTTCTCTGCCTCTGAAATTCGCTGGTCAGCGCGATGGACGGCACGAAGTTCTCCTCCCAGCCCCACTTCAGCAGCAAATGCGACCTTGTCTGACACGGGAATCTCGTGCAGAGACGAGATCAGGGAAACGCAAAGAGCGAGGTCGATGGCGGGGTCTTCTACCTTGATGCCACCAGCCATGTTGACAAATACATCGTAGCGCCCCATTGGAAAGCCGCAACGCTTTTCCAGTACCGCCAACAGCATGTTGAGTCGTTTTGGATCGAAGCCGGTAGTAGTACGTTGGGGTGTGCCATAGGCTGCGGGACTGACCAAAGACTGCACTTCTATCAGGAGCGGCCGATTTCCTTCGATGGTCGCCCCAATTGTTATACCGCTCAGGTTCGGATCCTTTTGTGACAAAAGGATTTCAGATGGATTAGAGACCTGCCGCAAACCGTTGCCCTGCATTTCATAGATGCCCATCTCCGACGTTGGCCCAAAGCGGTTTTTCACTGTACGCAGAATTCGATATACAAGGTGTCGATCACCTTCAAATTGGAGTACGGTGTCGACCATGTGCTCCAGAACTTTCGGTCCTGCCAACAGGCCATCTTTTGTGATATGACCGATCAGAATGACTGGAGTGTCGGACTCTTTGGCAAACTTGAGCAATTCACCTGCGCATTGTCGAACCTGTGCAATGCTTCCTGCCGCCGAGTCTAGCAGGTCGGAATACAATGTCTGAATAGAATCGATGACAACGAGGTCGGGTTGTATCGATTCAATAGCCTGGAAGATGTTACGGGTTCGCGTTTCGGTGAGGATAAAACAATCGGTCCCGTTAATTCCCATGCGCGATGCGCGCATCTTGATCTGCTGCTCACTTTCTTCGCCTGACACATAAAGCGTTTTTCTCCCTGACAGCGAAGTACCGAGCTGCAGCATGAGGGTCGACTTACCAATGCCGGGCTCGCCTCCGATGAGAATGAGTGATCCCGGAACGATACCGCCGCCCAGCACGCGATTCAGTTCATTGTCCTGCGTCATCAGGCGCGCTTCCGTTCCTTCACCGATCTCGTTGAGGCGTTTCGGTTGCGCTACGCGTTGCGTTCCCCCAGATGATGTGCGCCAGTCCGTTTTACCTACCTCCTGCTTCTGGACGACCTCTTCTACAAAAGAGTTCCATGATCCGCATGCAGGACACTTACCGAGCCACTTGGGCGACTCGTAGCCGCATTGTTGACAAAAAAAGAGTGATCGGAGTTTAGCCAAGCGGTTACGTTTTAGCTCCAAAGGTATAAAAACCTTACATAAGCCCGCGTCGCACCGGGTTTTTGCCGACCGTGATTGGGGTTCTCTATGTGCGCCGTTTTGCCCTACGCAAGGGGAGATATCCGGCTGCGCAGTACAACGATTACGTAGAGTTTCGCAGAGCTATCCGCAAAGCGGACAACACGAAGCTGGTATTGATGAACAAGACGTGATCATTGAATGGGCGCATTGGCCTCACGCGCCATGACGTTGTACACCATTTTGTCTGCGAGTCCCGGGAAGAGCTTATTCAGCCAGACCGCGAGTTTCCCCTGCGTTGTGAGAATGATGATCCGTTTTCGCTTTACGGTCGCGTTGTAAATGTGACGCGCACATTCCTCGGCAGTCATCATCTTTTCTTCATTGCGAGGCGACACACCCTGCGGCGTACCATCCTTTGTAAGCGAGCGTTGACGTATGCCGCTCGCCGTGAATCCCGGGCATGCAGTCAGCACGTGCACTCCCGACTTCAGAAGCTCCGTGCGCAACACTTCCAGAAACCCATTGAGTGCGAACTTGGATGCCGAATATCCGGCACGTCCCGGCAATCCGCGAAAGCCGGCAACAGAACTTATGCCAATTACCGAGCCCTTGTTGCGGATGATTTCCGGAAGGCAATACTTCGTGGCATACAGCACTCCGTAGAAGTTGATGTCCATCACCTTCTTGATGACGTTCAGGTCTACTTCCGAAAAAAGCGCACGCATGGAGATGCCCGCGTTATTGATGAGGATATCGATTTTGCCAAAATGCTTTAACGCCTCTTCGGCCATGAGGCGGTTATCTTCTTCTTTCGACACGTCTGCCCGAAAGCCCACCGCGTCGATGCCCTGCTGCCGCAGTTCAGCAACTGCCTGATTGAGCGTTTCGCCGTCGCGACCCGTTATCAATATGCGGCTACCCCGGCGGCCAAATTCAGCGGCCAGCGCCTTGCCTATTCCGGATGAACCCCCAGTGATGATGACTGCCTTGTTTTTCATGTCTTGAAGTGCTGAAGTGCTGAAGTGTTGGAATGTTGAAGTGGTGAAGTCGTGCCCCACTTGAAAAACGTTCAAAAGATAGGAAGAAGAAGTTAAATCCGGATATTAGTCAATCTTGTCCCGACGTTATGAATTGACGATCGCGTCGGGTCCCTTGAAAACCGGTATCCTGGTTGCCTACTAATCGAGCATCAGCTCAATATCTTCACGGGTAAGCTGTTTCATGAAGCTTTCTTCCGTGGTGATAAGGTCTGAAGATAGCTTGAGCTTTTTCTTCTGAAGGGTTAAAATTTTTTCCTCTACGGAGTTCCGCGTAATGAACTTGTAGGTGAACACCTTCTTCTTTTGTCCGATACGGTGTGCGCGGTCGACCGCCTGCGCTTCGACGGCGGGGTTCCACCACGGATCAAGGATGAAGACGTAGTCGGCTTCGGTGAGGTTAAGACCCAATCCGCCTGCCTTGATGGAGATCAGGAATACGCGCAGGTTGGGGTCGCGGTTAAATCGCTGCACCTGTTCCTTGCGATCGATACTGGACCCGTCCAGGTAAGCATAGTCAATACGGGCTGACTTAAGGAAATTCCTTATGATACCCAGGTGCTTGACGAATTGGCTAAACACCAAAACCTTGTGTCCCTCGGAGAGGGCATTTTCAAGCATATGTGTAATGTCCTCGAGTTTTCCCGAGTCGCCTGAATAAGACTGCTCCACCATACGCGGGTGGTTGGCGAGCTGACGCAGCTTGGTGAGGCCCTCCAGGATCATAAACCGGCTGCTGCCAATACCTTCCTGGTCGATCATGTTGAGAATCTTCCCGCGGTAGTAGGCCTTGACCTCTTCGTAGAGGCGTTCCTGCTCCGGCGTCATCTCGCAGTATTGGATGTGCTCAACCTTTTCCGGAAGTTCAGTGGCCACCTGCGATTTGTGGCGACGAAGGATAAAAGGTTTGATGATGGCATTGAGTCGTTTCGACTTCGCCTCATCACCTTTCTTTTCAATCGGATTCTGATACTCGTTTCTAAAGTACGATTGTGTACCCAGCAACCCTGGATTGATAAAGCTGATCTGCGACCAGAGATCGAGTGTCGTATTTTCCAGCGGCGTCCCGGTAAGCACCAGCCGATTGCGCGACCGGAGTTCCCTTACAGCCTTCGCGATATTGGAGGTCGGATTCTTGATAACCTGCGATTCGTCGAGGATCACATAGTTGAAGGGGAACTGTTTCAGCAGATCCACATCAAGCCGCGTGATACCGTACGACGTGAGCACGAGGTCGTAGTGTTGAAAGCGCTGGATGTCTTTGTTGCGAAGCGTGCCTGTGTACGTCAGCACCTTCAGCGACGGTGTAAATTTCGCCGCCTCCATTTCCCAGTTGTAAATGAGAGATGTGGGCATGATGAGCAGCGATGTGCCGTTACCTGCTTCCTTTTCTGACTGCAGGAGCGCAAGCGTCTGTACGGTCTTGCCAAGACCCATATCATCTGCGAGACATCCGCCCAGCCTGTATTCATTCAGGAAACGAAGCCAGTTGTATCCCGCTTTTTGATAAGGTCGTAGCTCGCCGACGAATCCTTGCGGGACCGGATAATTCTTTATGCCAGAGAAGGAGGTGAGCGAACGAAGTCTATCGCTGAGATGAACCTTTGCTAGATTGCCTTCTTCGAGTTCGCGCACCAGGTTAAGGTGGTGTTTCCTGAGGACAGGTTTTTCATTAGCGCCTTCTGATTCGCTCAGCGCGAACAGGTCGGCGTATTTCGTTAACCACACATCAGGAATGATAGCGATCTCACCATTGGGCAATTTGAACTCTACCTTTTTGCGGAGGATCAGCTTTCGCAGTTCCTTAAACGGGATCTCAAACTCACCGAAGCGGATGGTGGCGTGAATATCGAACCAGTCGATACTCTCTTTTACTTCCACCTCGATGACAGCCTTGCCGACAAAGTACTTCTTGTCACGCGCTTCGGGCTGACTTACTTCAAAGCCAAGGTTAAGGAGATTGACACGGTTTTCATTAAGCCATGAGAAGGCTTCCGACTTGGGTATTGCCACCCGGAAACCCTTCATGGGAAGACCAAGTTTTTGAAGCGTGTGAAGGAAATTTTTTTCCGCTTCTGTCTGCCTCGTGATGCGATGGAAGATGTAATCGTCTCCCTGGCGCTCCACGGTAACGCTAACGGGCCCCAGATTGTCGCCGCGAAAGCGGTGCTTTCCGTATTTGAATGAGAGGTCGAAAAGTATTTTGCCCGACTCGTCGCTCCTGTCTTCACCAGAATTCCCGTAGAGATCAGGACTGGGCGCTGTACTGAGTTCCGAGAGCGTCAGGATCGGCAGCGGGTCGTATACGTTCTTGTTGATCTGGAATCCATTCGCCTCTACGTCGTCGAAACTCGCAATGAGCGGTGCGACAAAGCGGTTATAGTACGTCTCTTCTACATTCTTCGGGATGACGACATACTTCTTCGTAAAGAACGGCAACAACTTTTTGCCATCAACATACTTTTCGAATCCGTAAAGCTTTCCGTTCAATACCATCCAGGCCGGATCCTTGCATATCAGGTATGCGCTGGAGTTTAACAGTTCGAGCTTTTTGCCCTCGTAGTATACGGTAGGATAGTAATTTGTATGCTCAGGTGTCCTTACGAAATGGAACTGGATCGTGGCACGTTTGTCGAGTACTTCGAGCCGTCGCCACGTGGGTTCACCGTCGTTGCCCATCTCGAACAGTTTTTTTCCACGGAGGCGCTCCAGGATCTTGCTTCGCCGGCGCTCCATATAGTTTTCGATCTCCTCGCGGAGGGCTGGGTTTCCCTTTTCTTTGTCATACACCTTGGGAAAAAATTCCTCGGGTTTGACAAACTTGCTGTTAAACCGCTTTACGACGGCCTCCTGTTGCATAGAATCCACAATCTCGATCAATTCGAAATCGCGGTCATCTAGTCCCCGGGAGAATTCACGGGCATTTTTCGTTGAAATATTCTGGTGTTGGAAGGTCAGCTTGCCCTTTTCGTCCAGATGAACCACGTAGGACTCGAAGATAAATCCCAGGTATTCGTGCAGATACAGCGAATAGACGATTTGAAACGGCTGGGAAGCAGACACCTTCATATAAACCGTGGCTTCGGAGGATCAAACGAACCTGCAAAATACGTCGAAATGCTGAGCATTTACGCATTTTCTCGAAATAATTCGTCTCCGCTCGTTAAAGGTGCTGCACAGAGGAAAAGCGGGCGGCAAGGGTGGCCGGACGGTAGGAAATGGAAAACGTAATAATGCACATGGTAATGACCACGTACAGGATGTCATGAAAGACCAATTTTACCGGATAGCCCTCCATTACCGCGGATTCCATACCCATAGACACCAATCCGTACTCGCGCTGAACCACGCATAACGCACCGCCTATTGCGAGGCCAATTACCGTTCCCATTATGGCAATCAGTCCGCCTTCGAGAAGAAATACATTTCGGATGGTCTTAAGTTGGGCACCCATGGCAGCGAGGATCGAAACATCGCGTTTCTTGTCAAGGGCAAGCATCATCAGGGTAAAGAAGATGTTAATCGACCCGATGCAAAGCAGTAGCGCCAGGGCCAGGAAAGCAAACAGCTTCTCCATGCGCAAAAGCTTATAGAGATCTTTGTGTTGCTGTTCGCGGTTCAGCACGCGAAAACCATCACCCAAAACTTGTTGTATCGCTGCCTGCACTCTGTCAGTGGCTCTTTCGTTGACAACCTTGATCTCAAGTGAAGTGCGCCGGTTACCGTAGTCGAGCAAGTCGACAGCGAAATCCAAAGGCACGATGACGTAGTTGTCGTCGAGATTCTGGATGATAGAAAAGACGGCGCCGGGATAGATTCGCCTTTGTGTGTAAGGACCGCCCGGACCAAAGGAAGAGCCTTCTGTGTTCCTTATGTAGTATACATGCATCGCGTGCAATGTCTCGCCGATGTCGATGGAAAGCGTGTTGCGTATACCCATGCCGACGATGGCCAAGGGAATCCCATTGCGATACAACGCCACATCGCCCGCGACGATGTTGTTGTCAATTCGATGCTGGTCGATAAAGTTTTCGCTCACACCTTTTAGCATCACCAATTGATTAGCATCGCGGTATCGCACGTACGCATAGTCTTCAATTACCTCGGTTACAAATTCAACACCTTCAATCGATTCGATCTTGTCGCGCAGCTCGTCCGTTACTTCGAATGATTTCCCCACGACGGCTTCGATCTTCAGTGGAGGATCGAAAGAGTTATTGAGTGAACGAAGCAATTCTTCCAGCCCGTTGAACACGGAAAGTACCACGATGAGTGCCGCCGTGATGACGGCTACCACCACTATGGAAATGATCGAGATGATGTTAATGAAATTCTTCTTCCTCCTGGAAAAGAGATAACGTCCGGCGATGAAGAGAGGCAGGTTCAAGGCAGGTCACGTTGATTCTTTCGGATCGTCAGTGGCTGGCGGGATGTTGAGGCTCCGGATCAATGCCTCGAGTCGCATCGCCTCCTCCTCCACTTTATCGACATAAAAAATCAACTCAGGGATGATGCGCACTTGTTTCCCGATCCGGTTGCCAAGATCACGACGGATTTCCTTCTTGTGCGATTCGATGCGCTGAAGGATGGCGGCCTTGTCTTCCTGCAGCATCATGCTCACATAAATGCGCGCAACACTGAGGTCGGGACTGACCTGAACGTCGGCGATTGTGACAAAAGCATTGCCGAGATAACCGCGCTTATCCTGCTGGAATATCTCGCTGATCTCTTTTTGGATCAGTCGGGCGAATTTTTGCTGACGTGTCGTCCCTGGCATGCCACAAATATACCATATAAACACCAGTGCAGTCTTATTGATAAGCTTGCATAGGCACAAAATTTTGGGTAATTGCTTCCTTACTTTGCAAAAGGTCCTCTAATTTATGCCGCAAACTCGCGTCCGTTGCTTCGCTACTTTCGCATCAATGATCCTTATCGCCTCCTCGGTCTGCTTGTGATCGCAGGAATCCTGTTCATTCCGGCAATTGTTGATTCACCACCCACGAGCGTTCCCGAGTTGCTAAGCATCCTGATTGGTGAGAAGATTACGGAAGGAGCGGCACCTTTCACGGGCATTGCCGATACCACAGGTCCCGTTGCCGCGTGGTTTTATGGGCTCATGGACCTGATCTTTGGCCGCAGCCTGGTGGCACGGCATGTGGTTGCCTTTCTTATCATACTCAGTCAGGCCGTATATATCGGTTCGATGTTCATCAACCGAAAAGTGTTTTCGGAAAACACATACGTTCCGTCGCTGCTGTATATCATCTTCATGGCCTTTTCTTACGATACGCTGGCGCTGACGGGCGAACTTCTGGGGCTGGGCTTTCTCCTGCTGGCACTTAACAATCTTCTGTCGGAACTCGAGTTTCGCGCCAAGCGCGACGATCGCGTACTCGCGCTCGGAACTTTCATCAGCCTGGCCTCGCTGTGCAGTTTTGAGTACTGGCTGTTTTATCTCGTCGCGAGCATCATTGTGATATTGTATTCGCGCCGCGACCTGAGAATATTCTTTTTGCTGACTATGGGTTTTGCCCTCCCTCACCTGCTGTTGATAACACTCTATTTTGTCAGTGACGGACTGGCGCCCCTTATGCAATTCTTCTACGTCGCAAATCTCAAGTTCGGTACAACCTCGCTCATGGCGCCACGAGGACTGGTCTACCTGAGCCTCATCCCCGCTCTGTTTCTGGCCGCCGCGATCGTGGTGATAAACGGGGAGGCACGGTTTTCGAAGTATCAGTCGCAGATTTTTCAAGGTATGCTGTTGTGGACGGCGTTTTCCGTCATTTACATTATGCATACCAGCGACCGTCGTCCGCAAAGTCTTATCGCCCTTGTTCCACCCCTCAGTTACTTTGTCAGCCATCTTTTCCTTCTTATCCGTCGTCGACGCATTGCCGAGTGGAGTTTGTGGACCTTGCTGCTCGGCGTCTTCGTCGTCAGCACATTAAGCCGATACGACAGGATCAGTGGAATTGATTACAGCAGGCTTCAGGTAAAGACTGATCGCGCTGCGGAGGGCAAAAAGGTGCTCGTGCTTACCAACGATGTGTCATGGTACGCGGGCAATTCGCTGGCAACGCCGTTTCTCGACTGGAAACTGGCGGAACCTATCTTTACGGAGTTGGACTACTACGAGAATGTAATTGCCATCAATGAAGGCTTCAACGACCGGCCGGATATTATTATCGATCCCGATGGTCGCATGGATGCCGTCTTCGATCGTATTCCGCGCCTTCGCGATATGTATCGCGAGCAGGAATCAGGACAGTATGTGGCCGTACGCTAGGTGCTCAGACGCAGCGCATTTTGTCTACTCTTCTTTGATGTCTGCCGCCTTCGAAATCCGTAGTGAGGAAACGTTCTGACATACTCTTTGCGTCTTCTGTAGTTACAAAGCGAGCGGGAATGCAAAGGATGTTTGCGTCATTGTGAAGGCGGGCAAGCGATGCCAGTTCATCGTTCCAGCAGATCGCTGCGCGAATGTCGGCGTGCTTGTTTGCCGTGATGGCAACGCCATTGCCGCTGCCGCAAAGCAGGATGCCCTTGCAGGTATCATCTTCAGATACACGCTTTGCTACAGGGTGGGCGACGTCGGGATAATCAGCCGGCGAATCAGAAAGTACGCCATAATCTTCCACTATGTACCCTTCGCTGGTAAGCCAGTCTTTAAGTGATTGCTTCATGTGGAAGCCTGCGTGGTCGCTTCCAAGAATAACTTTAGGTTTCATCGGTTCTTTGTAATGCCGCATCGCGAGCCTCTTCTTCCGCCTCCTCTCTTGCTTTTGCACGCTCAACAAATCTTGCTATGAAGATGCTGAATTCGTAGAGAAGGTATAGCGGGATCGCAACGATAGTTTGACTGATTGGATCGGGAGGGGTTATAACCGCTGCAACCACAAGGATCCCCACAAGCGCATGCCTCCGAACACTCTTCAGCATGGCGGTGCTGATGATCCCTACCCGAGTGAGAAAATACACAACGACGGGAAGCTGGAAAAGGATTCCACTGCCCAGAACCAGCGTCGTCACCGTTCCAACGTAAGAAATAATATCGAACTCGTTTTGGATCATGTCGCTGATCTGGTACGACGCCAGAAAGTATACTGATACCGGACACATGACGTAGTACCCAAACGAGGTGCCAAGGAAGAACATGAAGGATATCGCTGCAACAGCGCCGCGCGAATATTTTCTTTCGTTTGCGTGCAGTCCGGGCTTGATGAATCGCCACATCTCCCAGGCGACGTAGGGAAAGGCTACGATGAGGCCGATAATAAAAGATGACGTGAGTGCCATCGTGAATTGGCCTGTCATCAGGCGACTTTGGATTTTCATGGGAATCTCCTTCACACACATGGCTTCCTCGTAGCCGATGAGGTGACCCAGTTTACACATGGCACGAAACGTAAGGAAGTCGGTCTTGGCGGGGGCGAAAATAACATTGTCGAATATCTCACGGCTGAAGATGAAAGCAAGGACCATGAAAACAACGATCGCGACCAGCGATCGGATCACATGCCATCGCAGCTCCTCGAGGTGATCGAGGAAAGACATCTCCTTTTCATCATCCTCTTTCATTGCCGCAGACAATTACGATGATCACGCATACAACGGGAAACGACGCGTCAACCGAACGACTTTTTGTTTTACGTTCTTCAAATGTTTCTCGTCAGCAGGTTTTTGTAGCGCCTCATCGATCAGGTCAACAATCTTCACAACATCCTTTTCCTTCATACCACGTGTAGTCACGGCAGGTGTTCCAATGCGAATGCCGGACGTTACCATTGGTGATTGCGTGTCGAAGGGAACCATGTTTTTATTGACCGTGATCTCGGCGCGGACCAAAGCTTCCTCAGCTTGTTTGCCCGTGAGATTCTTTGACCGGAGGTCGATAAGCATAAGGTGATTGTCAGTGCCTCCGGAAATGACCTTGTAGCCGCGTTCTACAAACGCCTTGGCCATTGCCTTTGCATTCCGCACTACCTGCACAACGTAGTCCATGTATTCATCGGACAGTGCGTCGTGGAAGGCTACTGCCTTGCCGGCGATGACATGCTCAAGTGGTCCACCTTGAGTTCCGGGAAATACGCCTGAGTCGAGTATCGAGGTTATTTTCCGAAGCTCACCTTTGGGAGTTTTCAATCCCCACGGGTTATCGAAATTCTTTCCTACCATGATCATACCACCGCGAGGACCACGCAGTGTTTTGTGCGTGGTTGTTGTAACGATGTGGCAGTATTCCATGGGGTCATTGAGCAGGCCGCGCGCAATCAATCCCGCGGGGTGAGCGATGTCTGCCATCAGGAGCGCACCAACGCGATCGGCTGCTTCGCGCAGTTTTTTGTAATCCCAATCACGGCTGTATGCCGACGCACCGCATATGATGAGTTTGGGTTTTTCGCGTTCCGCAATTTCAATCACACGGTCGAAGTCGATCATCCCGGTCTCTTCCTCGACGCCATAAAAGACGGGTTGATATAATTTGCCGGAAAAGTTTACAGGAGAACCATGGGTGAGGTGTCCGCCATGGGAAAGATCGAATCCCAAAATCTTGTCACCGGGTTTCAGGCACGCCAGCATGACCGCGGCGTTGGCCTGCGCTCCCGAGTGCGGTTGCACATTTGCCCAGGCTGCACCGAATAGTTTACACGCCCTGTCGATAGCAAGCTGTTCAATTTCATCCACCACCTGGCATCCGCCGTAATATCGCTTTCCAGGAAGACCTTCAGCATATTTGTTGGTGAGCACAGAACCCATGGCCTTCATCACCTGAGGTGAAGTGAAGTTCTCAGAGGCGATCAATTCGATGCCGTCCTGTTGACGTTTCTTTTCTTTTGCAATGAGGTCAAAAACAACTTTGTCGCGTTTCATTGAGAAGTATAATTAAGCGGATGCAGGAATTTTCCAGGGCGTGGTTTGAACCGGCCGCAAAAATAAGAGATGGCCAAGACAATAGCTAAGGGTTTATCACGGGAATTACCTCGCTCAGAAAAGGCTAGGAGCGTGCCGTTTTGAGCGCCCGGAGATACAGCTGAATGGTGTTTTCGAGACCGTAGTACAGCGCGTCGCACACGAGTGCATGACCTATTGAAACCTCATCCAGCTTCGGAAGGCTGGCGGCGAGAAACCCGAGGTTCTCAAGGTTGAGGTCGTGGCCGGCATTGATGCCAAGACCAACTTCCTGAGCGACCCGCGCGCTCTCGATGTACGGCTTGACGGCGACCTCCTTGTTGACGGTAAATTCGCGGGCGTAAGGTTCCGTGTAAAGTTCGATGCGGTCTGCGCCCGCCCGCGCGGCACCTTCAACCATGCGGGGAACCGGATCGACAAAGACAGATACGCGAACACCTAAGCCATGGATTTCAGCGATAACATCCTTCAGGAATGATGCGTGCTGCAGTGTGTCCCACCCGCTGTTGGAGGTAATGGCATTCGGCGGATCCGGAACCAGTGTCGCCTGAGCAGGAGTCGTTTCACGGATAATGCGCAGATAGCGCTCATCTGGATAGCCTTCAATATTGAACTCCGTAGTTACGATGTCCTTCAAGGCTATTGCATCGGCATAGCGGATGTGACGTTCGTCGGGCCGGGGGTGTATTGTAATGCCCTCGGCACCAAATTTTTCGCAGTCGGCAGCCACCTTCAGCACGTCGGGATTATTCCCGCCGCGCGAGTTCCGGAGTGTGGCAAATTTGTTAATATTGATGCTAAGACGTGTCAAGTGGAGAGGATTTATTGATTCCAAAGGTACAACAGAAAAATTGATATGAGCTTAAAGGAACAGATTGATACCGATATCAAAAAGGCTATGCTGGCGAAGAACAAAGAAGAACTTGAGGCGCTGCGCAGCATCAAGTCTCTGATCCTGCTCGCTGAAACCGAAAAGGGGAGTACCGGTGAACTCACCGCTGACGCGGAAGCAAAGCTGTTGATGAAGGCCGCAAAGCAGCGCAGGGAATCGGCCGATATCTTCCTTGCTCAATCACGCAAAGACCTGGCTGATCGCGAGCTGTTCCAGCTTGAAATTATCAACAGGTACCTGCCGCAGCAGCTTTCCGAAGCCGAACTGCGCAAGGAGCTTGAACGAATCATTGGCGAAGTAGGAGCGTCCGGTCCGAAGGACATGGGCAAGGTTATGGGTGTTGCCACAAAGCAGCTGGCGGGCAAGGCCGAAGGCAAGATGATTTCCGCGATTGTGAAGGAATTGCTTTCCGCTTGAGCTGGCCGGATATCATACTGGGTATTATCATCCTGTCCGGTGCTATCAACGGCTACCGGGAAGGTTTCCTGATGACCGCCGTCTCGCTGGTGGCGATCGTCCTGGGCATTCTTGGTGGTTTTGCATTGCTCGGAAAAGCCATGCTGATGCTGGATTCGAATTTCCAGATCGATCAAAGCGTTCTGCCCTACATTGCCTTTGCCGTAGTGTTTGTACTGATTGTGGTGCTCGTATCCTGGATAGGCCGCCTGCTGCGGGATCTGGTTCAGCATACTTTTCTTGGAGGGGTTGATCAGGCCGTAGGTGCCATTGTCGGCATGGTGAAAACGACCTTTATGCTTAGCGTGACGCTGTGGATCTTTGAGGCCCTGAAAATTGATGTTGCTGATTGGTTTGCCTCGTCCTATTTGTATGGTATTATTGAAGGATTTGCGCCTCTGGTGGCGAGTTGGATTGGCAAGTTAGTACCCGCTTTCCGAGGCATCTTTTAGGCGCGGCAGCGCATTTTTTGGATGGTATTTGGTATTTTTTGTTTTTTTATCGGGATAACTCCGGAGAAAGATGGGCCTGGTAGTCAAGGAAGCGGATCGTTTTAAGTTTGTCGATGAAGGCACTGGTCCCGCACTGGTGCTGCTGCATGGGTTGTTTGGAGCGTTGAGCAACTGGGAAGGGGTTGTTGAGAGGTTTTCCTCCAAGTTCCGGGTCGTCATCCCCATGCTACCCATCTATGAAATGCCCATCAAGGACGCTGGCCTGGATGGCCTGACAACATTCCTGGAAGACTTCGTCGAGTTCATGAATCTCCGGGACATCATCCTCATGGGAAATAGCCTGGGTGGCCACATTGCCCTCATGTATACACTGCGTAACGGCGACAAGGTTAAGCGGCTAATATTGACCGGCAGTTCGGGCCTTTTCGAGGACTCTATGGGTGGTTCTTACCCCAAGCGGGGAAACTATGAGTACGTAAAGGAACGCGTTGCCTACACCTTCTACAATCCCGAAGTTGCTACAAAAGAGCTTGTCGACGAAGTGTTCGAAACCACCCGGAACATTCCAAAGTGCATGCGTATTGTGGCGATCGCCAAATCAGCACAACGCAACAATCTCGCGAATGAAATCAAGGCTATTAAGGTCCCGACGCTGTTAGTTTGGGGTCTGAACGATACCATTACTCCGGCTATGGTAGCGCATGAATTTGGGCGCCTTATTCCCAATTCGGAGCTGAAATTCATTGACCAATGCTGCCACGCACCCATGATGGAACACCCCGAACGGTTTAACGAAATTGTGGAAGGATTCTTGTTAGATTTAAGCAGCAGCTCACCTACACCAACATGATCGCTGAAGACTTGATAAACCACATGATTCCTCCCCTGAAGGGGACGGATGACGCGCACAAGGCGATCGTCTGGATGGAGGAATTTCGCGTGAATCACCTGCCCGTCGTCGAAGACAACAAGCTGCTGGGATTCATCTCTGAAGAAATTATTCTTGAAGCGAACGACATCGAGAACCAGGTCAAATCATTCAAGCTGATCGGGCAGCGATGCCACGTAGGTCTGGATGCCCATTTCTACGATATCCTCAAAGTGGCGGCGGAGAATAAACTCCAGCTTGTTGCCGTATTGAATGAAGACCAAACATACTGTGGTGTTATCACCGTGCAGGATACACTGACATCTTTTGCTCAAACCGCAGCGGTTCAGCTACCCGGGGGAATACTCGTAATTTCACTTCCGCTTGTTGACTACTCGCTTGCTGAGATCAGTCGCCTCATCGAAGAGAACCACGCGAAAGTATTAAGCAGCATTGTTAAGGAAGACCCGCTTGATCCGGGTAAGATCAGGCTTACGCTGAAGATCAATGAGCTTGACTTATCGAGGATCGTCGCCACACTAGAGCGTTTCGGGTATAAGGTCATTGGCCGTTACCAGGAAACCAAACCCATCACGAGCGAAAAAGAGCGCATAGACATGCTGCTGCGCTACCTCGATATTTAGTATCTTGGCCCAATTTTCCTTCACTCCGATCAAACATCCAGCTCATGAGGATTGGTGTACATGGTAAGGACTTCACACGCCAATCAGCACCCTTTATTGAACGCATTCTGGAGAGGCTAGCCAGAGAAAAGGTCGAGGTGCTCGTATCGTCACGCTTTCAGAAAAGTCTGCGCCTTGCTCAATTCAGAAAATTCAGATTCAAGACTTATGAACCTGGCGATAGCCTTCGCAAGGTGGACTTGTTCTTTAGCCTCGGCGGTGATGGAACACTCCTCGAGTGCGTCACGCATGTGGGCAAGACCGGAATACCCATCTTCGGCATCAACACGGGGCGCCTCGGATTTCTTGCGACGGTGGGTCGGGAAGAAATCGACGAGGCGATGGACATGATCTTTCAAAAGGAATACGACATAGATGAGCGCGTGCTGCTAAGCCTGCATTCCGATCGCGATCTGTTTGGTGGATTTGGATACGCACTTAACGACTTCACGCTTGTTCGAAAGGACAGCTCCTCAATGATCACCGTGCACACGTTTATTGATGGGGAGTTTCTCAATTCGTATTGGGCTGACGGCATAATCGTGGCAACGCCGACAGGCTCTACCGGTTACTCGTTGAGTTGTGGAGGACCGCTCGTATTCCCGGGATCGGAATGCTTTGTTATCACACCTGTGAGTCCCCATAATCTGACGGTTCGGCCTATCGTCGTCCCCGATGCATCCGAGATCACCTTCCGGGTAGAAGGAAGGAGCAAGAAGTTTATCGTGTCGCTTGATTCCCGAATGGAGACTGTCGACGAAAGCGCGAAACTGATGGTTAAAAAGGCCAATATCAGGGTCAATCTGGTGCAATTGTGCGGTCAACATTACTTCAAAACCCTCCGGCAAAAGTTGAACTGGGGACTGGATGCGAGGAATTGAAAATTTTGCTAAATTTGTAATTTACAGGTCATTGCGTATTCACTTTTTTTCGCTATGAGAATACTTATTCAGGTGGCTGTCGTGCTCTTCCTCTCCAGCCTCTTTTTTGAAGCCACCGCCCAGATGAATGAGCGCCAGATCAAGCGCAACAACATTCGCATGATGACGTTCCGCGGTAAGAAGCGCGGTTTCCCTCCAGAGAATCGCTACAATCAAATCGACATCACGCTGAACGCTCTGAATTACTACGGCGACCTTTCACCAAAGCCGAGTAAACTGAGCACAGACTTCGGTTTTACGAAGCCCGCCGTAGGACTTTCATTCACGCAGCGATTGGGTCCCAGATTTTCCTTAAGAAGTTCATTCATGTATGGGTCCCTCCAGGGATCGGATGCGGAGTCAGCTAATCGCGAGGACACAGAAAATGGTTTGTTCCGCTATCAGCGTAACCTGTCATTTCGAAATCGCATCAAAGAACTGTCCGTCGTTGCTGTATTTGACCTGTATGAAAATCAACACACATACATAAGCCGCGTACGGTGGACGCCCTATGGATACATCGGTGCTTCGGTGTTTCATCACAATCCCCAGGCAAAGGTGCCTGAACGGGGCCTGAATGGAGTGCCCTTTGAAAACGCAGGCGAATGGATTGACCTGAGGGATCTCGGAACGGAGGGACAATACGCCACTCTCCAGGAAGGCGATATTAACTACGGCATCAAGCCCTACAATAATTTTCAGATCGCTATACCTTTTGGCGTCGGCGTTCGTTTTCGACTAAACGAAATCATGGACCTTTCGGCAGAGTTTGGTATACGGTATACATTCACTGACTACCTTGATGACGTTAGTCGCAACTATGTCGACCTGGGTGTGTTCGGCGACAACGAGCTAGCACGTTCGATGTCCTATCGTGGATATGAGTTGGGATCATCCAACACCCTCACCTATGTAGGACGGGACGGCCAGTCGTACACCGTGATCAAAGGGTACGGGCAGGAGTCGCGTGACAACATGCGAGGCAACAGCAGCGATAACGATATTTTCACTGTCATCACCATAAGGTTCAGTTACATCATCGGCAAGACATTTAATCGCGCTAAATTCCGGTAATGCGGATCATCCTTGTTCTGGCCTTAGGGCTTTCGGTTTGCTTTGCACACGTGTCATGGGCGCAGCGCTCTGAGGTCGGCTTCGGCCTGGGAACGTTCAACTACACGGGAGACCTTGTCCGTACCTATGACTTTTCATTTTCCCGGCCAGCCGGAACAGTATTCTATCGCTCAAACCTTTCCAAAGTGGTAAGCTTTCGCGCGGGACTCACCGTGGGGTTGCTGGGGGCGAGCGATCGCAAACCTATCGACGCTTTCGCCGTTAAGCGCGACGCGTCATTTGACATCTTTGTTTTTGAGGCGTCAACGGTGGTTGAATACCATTTTCTCAACTGGCGCGACGAGAAGTTTCTTCACAGGTTTTCACCCTATATGTTCGGCGGACTTGCCCTCTTTGGCATCTCGGGCAATGACGACAAGCCCGCGGAATACAGCAACGTTCAGCCCTCCGTTCCCATCGGCGCCGGCGTGAAATACATTCTCAACCCGAAATGGTATCTGGCCCTCGAATTCGGTCTGCGGAAAACGTTCTTCGACTATCTCGATAATGTGTCGGACGAAGACACCCGCGTGAAAAACTACCAGTACGCAAACCCTTACGACAAGGACAACTACTTCTTTCTGGGGATTACCCTAACAAGGACCTTCTATGACATCCCCTGCCCCTCCAGCCCATATTGACAGTGTGAGCGAGAGGGAGAGAGGGGTTTCGCACGCACTTTCACACTCACACTGAATAATGCCGATCATTCCGGGAAATACGCTAATTTTGCACCCTCTATGGCGTCCTATAAGGAACTAATCGACCAAAACAGGCTGCCTCGTCACATTGCCGTAATCATGGACGGGAACGGCAGATGGGCGAAGCGGAAGGGCGCCATGCGAATCTTTGGACACAAGAACGCCGTCCAGGCCGTAAGGGAAGTCACCGAGGCGTGTGGCGAGCTTGGGGTCAAATACCTTACGCTGTACGCGTTCTCGACCGAAAACTGGGGCCGCCCCAAGGACGAAGTAGAGGGCCTCATGGAGTTGCTGGTGAGCACCCTGAAGCAGGAAATCGACCGCCTGATGGAAAATCAGGTGCGGCTGATTACCGTTGGAGAGCTGTCTGACCTGCCCAAAGAATGTCAGGAAAACCTCAAATGGGCGATAGAACAGACCCGCAACAACACAGGCCTGACCCTGAACATCGCTCTCAGCTACAGTGGACGATGGGAAATTATCCAGGCTGTAAAATCGCTGGTAAGGGACGTCCAGAGCGGAAAAATTGACGAAAAAGATATTTCGGATCGCCTGTTTGAAAACTATTTGCAGGCGCCCGGCATCCCTGATCCGGAGCTCCTCATCCGTACAAGCGGCGAAATGCGGGTCAGCAACTTCCTGCTGTGGCAGATCGCCTATACGGAACTGTACATCACTCCTACGTTGTGGCCCGATTTCAGGAAAGAGCACCTGTACGAGGCGGTATGGTCGTATCAGCAGCGCGAGAGGAGATTCGGCAAGACAAGTGAACAATTGAATCCGGTAAGCTAGATGAAGCGATTTCTACTGTTATTGCTCCTCGCCCTGGCGGTGGTGGATTCGCAGGCCCAGTTCCGCAGGAGAGATCGCGCACCTGCACCACAGGGCGATAACCGGCTCAACTATGCTAACCCCGCCGAATACGTCATCGGAGGAATTTCTGTGGAAGGGCTTAACATCCTTGACGAAAATGCCATCGTCTCGCTCACCGGACTCAGGGTTGGTGACAAGATCAAAATTCCAGGCGACGCCATTTCGGGAGCCATCAGGAAGCTGTGGAAACACGGCCTGGTAGGCGACGTCACCATTTCGGTCGACCGCATCGAAGGCGAAAATGTATTTCTGAAAATCCTGCTGTCAGAACGGCCACGACTAACAAGCTACTACTTCGTAGGAATTTCCAAAGGCAAAGAAAGTGCGCTGAAAGAAGACCTCGACCTCATCCGGGGACGCATCGTCAACGACGCGATGCTGCGGAACACCGAGCTCGCTGTTCGCAAGCACTTTATCAAGAAGGGCTACCTGAACACCGAAGTGAAGATCATCCAGGAAGCTGATACCCTCGCTCGCGAGGGGATGCGCCTGCGAATCGTTGTGAACCCGAAATCGAAGGTCAAGATCAACAGCATCGACATCTACGGCAACGAGAGCATCCCGGATAGCAAGATCAAAAAGAAGATGAAGAAGACGCACGAACGTGCCGGCATCTACCTTCATAGAGCAATCATATCAGAAATACTTTCGCGAAAGCCCGCCGACTACTTTGCCGAGAAACAGAAGACGACCTGGATGGAAGCCCGGGAGTATCTCAACAAGAATGTTCGACTCAACATCTTCAACACTTCAAAGTACATTCAGTCCGACTACGAAGAGGATAAAAAGAAAATCATCGCCTTCTACAACTCAAGAGGATATCGCGACGCGGAGATCGTAACAGACACGGTGTATAACCACGACGATCGTACCATCAATCTTGAGATGCAGATATATGAAGGTCCCAAGTACTATTTCCGTAACATCTACTGGACCGGCAACTACATACACACTGACCGTACACTGAACGCAATTCTCGGCATCAAGAAGGGTGATGTGTACGATCGCGAGTTGCTTCAGCGAAAAATTACTTTCAACCCCAAGGGTGCTGACATCAGCGGTCTTTACATGGACGACGGATACCTGTTCTTCCGTATTCAACCATATGAAGTTGCGATCGCGGGTGATTCCAAAGACGTGGAAATGCGGATCTCCGAAGGAGAACAGGCGACGATCAACCAGGTCACGATCACAGGTAATGAGCGTACCAGCGACCACGTAATCCGCCGCGAACTTCGTACAGTCCCGGGAAGGAAATTCAGCCGCTCGGATATCATCCGCACACAGCAATCGCTTGCTCAGCTCGGCTATTTCAATCCTGAGAAGATCAATCAGAACCTCGTGCCCAATCCGGCAAACGGCACAGTTGATATCGAGTGGACGGTTGAGGAACAGTCCAACGACCAGATTGAACTCTCCGGCGGCTGGGGAGGATATTACGGCTTTGTTGGTACGCTTGGGTTGACGTTCAACAACTTCTCCATACGCAACATCCCCGACCGTTCCAAATGGCGGCCGCTCCCTGTTGGCGATGGGCAGCGTCTCTCCCTGCGCATGCAGGCCAATGGTAAGGCGTATCAGAACTACGGGTTCTCCTTCACCGAGCCCTGGCTGGGTGGACGCAAGCCTCAGTCGTTCTCTGTAAGTTTTAATAGTTCTGTGCAGCGAGCTTTTTACTACGGCTTTCGCGCTGAAGTAAACGACGCGCAGAGGTTGAGTGTGCTGAATTTCTCCGTGGGTCTTGGCCGATTGCTGGAATGGCCTGATAACTATTTCACGCTGTCAAATTCACTGTCATATACCAAGTATTCACTAAAGGACTATCCGGTAGGCATTGGCTTCTCTAACGGAGAGGCTAACAGTATCACGCTGAACACCACGCTTTCGCGCAGAAGTACCGGTGCCCCGCGTTACCCGACGGAAGGTTCTGAGATTTCCCTTAGCGTATCTCTCACACCGCCGTTCTCGCTGTGGCGTAACCTGAATTATAACGGATACGACCCTGAGGACCCGGCGTCGGTAGAGGCCTTCAACCAGCAAAAGTTCAAATGGATCGAGTATCACAAGTGGATGTTCGATGCGAAGTACTATATGCCGCTTGACAACAAGAAGAAACTCGTCCTTGAAGCCAAAGCACACTTTGGATTTATCGGATCGTACTCGAAGAAATACGGTATTGGTCCGTTCGAGCGGTTCTTCATGGGAGGCGCCGGCCTTGCCGGGGGTATTGGTTCATTTGTGCTCGGGCAGGAAATTATTGGTTTGAGGGGATACGAAGATAACCTGGTGACGCCGCCGTTATACGCTCGCTACGGGCAGGAAGCGCCAAAGGACACCCAGGGAGGGATTGTATATGACAAACTGGGCCTGGAGCTGCGGTATCCCGTGACTACCGGAAATGCCGCGACGATCTACGGTTTCATCTTTACGGAGGCCGGAGGCAACTGGGGTAATTATGAGGACTTTAATCCGTTTAAGCTATATAAATCGGCAGGTGCCGGGGTGCGGTTGTTTATGCCGGCTTTTGGGCTGATCGGACTGAATTGGGCGTATGGCTTTGACAGGCTGCCGTTTGCCACTGAAATCAGCGGTTCGCAGTTCCACTTTACTATTGGCCAACAACTCAGATAGCTATGCGGATTTGTTTTATTGCATTATTTTTCCTCTTTTTCGGCCTGACTTTTGTTCAAGCTCAGAGGTTCGGATACATCGACTCGGAGTATATCCTTAACAAAATGCCCGAATACCGGGAAGCGCAGAGCGAAATAAACCTGCTTTCCCAAGGGTGGGAAAAGGAAATCCAGGAGATGTCGAAGGGCATTGAAACGATGTATGCGGAACTTGAAGCTGAGCGCGTCCTGCTGACAGAAGAAATGCGAAATGAGCGCCTGGCGGCAATCCGCGCTAAAGAAGACGAGCTAAAACAATATCAGAATAAAGTATTCGGATTCGAGGGCCTATTCTTCCTGAAAAAGAAGGAACTGGTCAAACCCGTTATGGACAAAGTATGGGATGCTGTTGAAAAGGTAGCGAAGCAGAACAATCTGGCTATCGTTTTTGACAAGTCCAGCCAATTGGTGATGATCTACACGGATCCGCGATACGACTATACGGACTTCGTCCTTGACGAACTCGGCCTGGGCGACCCGAACGATGTAATTAAGAACTAAACTTGAACTGCGATAATGAGAAAAGTAACTATTCTGTTGATAATCGGATTGGCAGCGAGTGCGTATTCCGTCCGGGTAAACGCTCAGACGAAAGTAGGATTTGCCGATGTCGACTATATCTTCAACCAGATGCCTGAGCAAAAGCAAATTCAAACCGAACTCCAATCGGTTCAGAATGCGCTGAAAAAGCAAATGGACACGAAGGCTGCCGAATTCAGACAAAAGCTTGAAGACTATCAGGCGAACGTAAACAACATGCTGCCGGCCGTCAGAGCGAACACTGAACGGGAACTTCAGCAATTGCAGACGAACCTCCAACAACTGCAGGAAGATGCCCAGATCACCATTCAGCAAAAACAAGCTGAACTCATGGAGCCTGTTTTCAAGAAGGTGAGCGATGCTATTCAGGCAGTGGCGAAAGAGAATGGCTTCAACCTGATACTGAGCGGTGGCGTGTCCGGACTCGACGTGGTGCTGTACGGCGACGAGCAACTCGATGTGTCCGATCTCGTGCTGCGGAAAATGGGGATCACTCCGAAACCCAAATCCGATACCACGAGCAGCCAAAACTAAGCACGTGAGCAAAGACATTCCGGTGTAATAGCCGGCCAAAACCCCGTAACGTCACGGGGTTTTTTCTTGTCCCATATGATCGTACCCCGAAACCTGAAACGTGGCGACCGCGTGGCGCTGGTAGCGCCCGCCGGCAAGATCACCCGGGATGTATTGACCCGGGCCGTTCGCGTCCTTGAAGAATGGGACCTCAAGGTGACCGTCGGTGACAACGTCATGAGCAAGAGCCACAGCTACCTTTCGGGATCCGACGAAGAACGTTTGGTCGACTTGCAAGAGGCTCTGGACAGCCGCAGGGTCAAAGCAATATTCTGCGCGCGCGGAGGCTACGGCTCTACCCGCATCGTGGACCTGCTTGACCTTACCAAGTTCAAAAAATACCCCAAGTGGATTGTTGGCTTTAGTGACATCACCGCGCTCCATATGCTGATGCTCAGAGCTGGAGTTGAAAGCATCCATGCATCCATGCCATCCCAGTTCAGCGATCCCGCGGCGCGGCCCTCCGTGCAGAGTCTGTATGACGTTCTCTTTCGAAACCCACACCCGATCAAGGCGGCGCCTGCGAAGAGTAACATTCAAGGCGAAGCGTCAGGAATGGTGATCGGTGGAAATCTCTCCATTCTCCTGGATGCCATGGGGACATCCATCGAGCCCGAGACAAAGGGCCGCATACTCGTCATCGAAGAAATCGACGAATTCAAATACAAGCTCGATCGAATGATGACCCAACTCAAGCGCGCCGGCAAACTCGATAAGCTTGCGGGACTTGTCGTCGGCTACATGACAGGCATCAAAGACTCCAACACACCCTTCGGTGAATCCGTAGAGCAAATCATTCTCCGGCACGTACAGGACGCCAACTACCCTGTAGCCTTTGGTATGCCTATTGGCCACGAGCATCCGAATGCAGCGTGGAGACATGGGAGTATGATGAAGTTGGTAGTGACATCAGAGGGATCTGTACTCGTACCTACTGCCCACTGAACAACCTAATGAACGCATATACCCCCAATGCCAGCAACACCACTCCGGGGATACGCTTCAATATTCCCTGATGCCTGAACAGCGGTGCGATCTTGCCGGCGAGGTACACCAGGATGCTGAGCAAGGTAAGCGCGCCGAGAACGACGCCGACGAGATATCCGTGAAGTTCACTGTTTGTGTCAAGATCGATCCAGCCCTGGCTTTTGCAGTATGTCGTCATAGCGATCCAGTAAGGTATCGCCATTGGGTTCAGAATGCCGAGGAGGAGGCCCCGACGGAAACCGCTATTGTTGAAGCGTACGGAAAGGTTGCTGGGCTTTGAAGCCGACCAGAGGTTGAACGCCCCCAGCGTTACCATAACAATTCCTGTGATGAGCTGGAAGTTGGTGACAATTGCAGGCGAAGAAAGAATAAGCGCAGCAAACTTAACGGCAATCCAGCCATAGGGATATTCAACAAGAGCGGCTGCGGCGCCAAAGCGCATGGCAATAGAGAATTTTCGTTCAAGGCCAAGCTGCAAAACAGTGAGGTTTATGGTTCCCGGCGGAACGGAACCAATGAAGCTAAACGCGAAAGCTATGACAAATGCTGTGGTCACGCGGCGACTGTAGCTCTGAACTTACGATACATCCGCAGGCCCTCTTTAAAACTCATGAAGGGAACACCGCGGCGATGATTCTCCATACTGATACGATAGAGGTCTCTCCAATGCCTGTACATAGCCATCATCGCACCCGCCAGCGTGTTGGCCGGATCATAGATGTGCGCGGGTTCGGCGCCGCAGCCATTCAGTTCGAGAATCTTAACCCTTCCCCTCGCAAGATCGCGAAGGGATGCTGCCCTCAGATCATAGCGACCAAAATGGAAGTCCGGTATCTGGCGGCTAATGCGATCAAAAGAAGCGCATAACTCATCCGTTATAAGATGATTGCCGTCGAGAAACTTTGTTCCGAGACAGTGGTTGCCAATGGAAACGAGCTCCACGCGCTCTCCCTCCCTCAATACTGTGTTCAGGCGGTCTCGATATTTTTCTTTCAACACATGCCATTGGAGTCGCGCGCGTTCATTTGCCATAATGAGTTCCTCAAACGTCGAGTACCCATCGCCGATAATGGTCAGCATTTCTTTCATGACAATGGAAGTAACTGTACCGGAAGGCTCATTGGGGTACCGTCGATAAAATACGCCGAATTCCAGGGGAAGGTCGATCAATTCCTGCATGATGAAATTGGTACGAATGACAGAAAGGTAATTGTCGACATCCTTCTCGGAATTGATACGTTTCACCATCCAGCCTCGTTCGCCGATGTCGGGTTTGAAGATAACCGGAAAAGCAAGTTGAAGGTCGCGCATTCGCGCCAGCACATCCTCGCGTGTGGCCGTGGCAGGCATCAGCGCGGACTTTGCAATGACGCCTGAAGGGATGCTTTGAAGAATTTCAAACTTTGATTCGCCAAACATCCCTCCTGTTGGAATGCGTGGGTTCGATGCCGAAAAAAACATCAGCGACCGTGCCTTGAGCGACAACCACAACCAGTACAGGAAAAAAGGAAACTGGATGATCCCGAATGGCCAATACTCCCAACTTTTTAGGCGCACGAACGCGTTACTCCGAAACAAGCTGGTGAGAAATCCCACCTTTGCCCTGGAGTGCTGCTTAGTGAGCGGCGCCGGCCATTTCCTTGTAACGGATGGTTGATGGCGCAATTCCGAAATCGGAGGGAAGCTGGACATAAGGGGCAATTTCTCTAACGCCGATTTTGATAAGTGCCATGTGGTGCACTGCGTGTTCAATGTTGTACACTAGCTCGCGCGAGAAGTTGGTATGCACGGTAACGTATTGCTCCTTCGAAAGATCATACCCTACTTCCAGCGTCAGCGGTGTATCGCCCATCAGGTCGCTCACAAATTGTTTGATCGATTCAATCCTGGACGCTGCAAGGTCCTTGTCAGTTTCGATGTGACGATCATGCGCACGCTTGTCATAATTCACAACACCTCGTCCGACACCGCGCTCAAGGCAAATAAAGAACTCAAGCGTGTGGCGAATGTGTTGCCCGATCGTTGCCATGCTAAGGGTTTTGACAGGCTGAGCAAAGTGTTCAGGCTGGATTTGCCGACAGACATCGGCGAGTTGTTCCAGGATATGAGTGCAAGCTTTTTTAAGATGCATAGAGGAATGATAGAGAAACCAAATATAGAGCAAATTTGAAAATAGCTACCGGCACGGTTTCAACCTTACTTGTTCCGTATGAGGTTATCCCAGTTCCGGTCGGCAGCGGCTTTCAGTTGGGACTCGTCCTTGTTCCACGACTTAAGTGTATTGTTGCCCCAGAAGTTGTAAAAAAGATAGAGCCGGCTGTCGATGATTTTATAGGTTTCCGGGTCGATTTTGACTTTTTCGCCAGAGTCCCCCATTGCATAGGCACACCAGCCACCATATGCGGGCTCATATTTCCCTGGGTTATCGCGGAACTCGGCGAGGTTCTCGCTATTGGAAAAAAGGTACGTCACACCATTATAGGTAACGCGCAAGTCCTTCTTCCCCTTCGCCGGTTCATTGTGAAAATAGCTCACAGGATCATAGCCCTCCAGGGCGATTCCATCCTTGAGGTTGTGATGACGTCCCCCTGCATTCGTCTGGCACCATGCAGCATATGCCGTGAAGGTTAACGCGATGACGACGAGTCTGATAGATAACATACTAGAGTAACTAGGGGCGATCGGGAACAAGCTTTTTCACTACGTCCCAGACCATGTCCGGCTCGAAGCCCTTGCGTATGACATAGTCGGCAATCTTGTCTCGTTTAACGAAAATATTCTGTTCGCGGTATTCCCCCTGCTTGCGGGATATTAAGTATTCGAGAGTTTTGATGTATTCCTCTTCATCGATCGCTTGCAGTCCGCTGCGGATACAAGCCTGCGTAAGTCCACGCATCTCAAGCTCGCGAATGATCTTGAGACGTCCCCAACGTTTCAAACGGAATTTCCCGTGTACGAACAACCGGGCAAACCGTTCTTCATTGAGAAATTGATCTTTGATCAATGATACGATGATCTCATCGGCCTCATCGCCGGTGACACCAAGTTCGGAAAGTTTGCGTCGGACGTCGGCATGACAACGCTCCTGGTATGCGCAGTAACGCATGATCTTTTCACGAACGTTATCCGCGGAAGCGCGTTTCGGCATGCCTGCGAATTCATTCTATTTTGTGTAACCCTTATTCCTGAGAATGCTGGCTACGAACTTGCGTTCATTCTCCGTATTGAAGATACGGAAAGGGAGATGGATGATTTGTGCCTTGTTGAGGAAAAGAACGAACGCATCCTTATCAATGTATGCAGACTTGATCTGATCCCATTTCAGTGGCATGCCTTCCCGGGGGTTGAGCTTCATGAGAATCTGCTGACTGCTAATCTCATACGAATACTTTTGAAACAGCATCTTCCCCTGCTCGAGCTGCGTCACTCCATAGAACTGTATCCACCAGAAAAGCATGTAGAGAAGAAACGCGATGATGGCGCCGATGAACCACCACACGCTGGGAACCCAAATGGCGGGAATACACAGCGCCAGCGCACAGAGCGCTGCTATCCACCCTTGCTTCTTCATGATGTTCCGAAAAGCAATCCGGGTGTAGGTCTTCGTATCGAGTTTGTAGTTTTTCGTCCGTACGATCATAATGTTCTTTCAGTTTTTGTCGACCCGGATCTTCAGGCTCAGGTCGAGACTTTTGACGCTGTGCGTCAGGGCGCCAACGGAAATGTAGTCGACGCCGGATTCGGCCACAGCGCGAATAGTTCCCAGGGTAATGCCACCACTGGCCTCGGTGGCGCACCGGCCGGCGATGGCTTTCACTGCCTTCGCCATTTCGTCCGGGCTCATGTTGTCGAGCATGATGATGTCGACGCCTCCCGTTTCGGCCGCCTCAGCAGCCTGTTCGACGCTCGCCACCTCAATCTCAACCTTTAGTTCCTTTCCGGTGGCGCGAATATAATCTTTTGCGCGAAGGATCGCCGCCCGAATCCCGCCCGCCAGGGCAACATGATTGTCCTTGAGCATGATCATGTCGTGCAATCCCAGGCGATGATTTTTACCGCCGCCAATCGATACGGCCCATTTTTCCGGGAGCCGGAAGTTCGGTGTGGTTTTGCGGGTGTCTATGACCGCGGCACGGGTGCCTGAGACTTCCTCCACCATGCGCCGTGTGGCCGTTGCAATGCCGCTCATGCGCTGCATGCAGTTAAGCACGAGACGTTCTGTTGTGAGAATTGAGCGTGCCCGACCGTTTACGACGAACGCGATGTCGCCGCGCCGGACGCTTGCGCCGTCTTCCAGGAAAACCTCTACCGAGAGGCCGGGATCGAAATGAGTGAAAATTCGCTGGGCCAGGGTGACCCCGGCAAGAATACCATCCTCCTTTACCAGGAGCTCAGCGGAGCCTGTTTGGTGTTCTCCAACGCTGCAGAGGGTTGAGTGGTCTCCTTCACCCACGTCCTCCTGTAATGCCTGCTTGATGAACCGATCGAGATATTCATCGGTGATGTAGTCCGGCGCCATCGTGCAAAAATAGACCGGACGGGTTTACTTTGGATAAGGGGGGAATACTTATTCCTTCGAAAAACGAATTTCGTGAACGAGCTGCTGCTTGTCGGTGGCCTTGATCTTCATGAAAACGCGGTACGTTTCATTCCCGCTCTTATACAGCCCGATGGCAAAGGGCTGGCCACCCTTGGACGAACCCTGATGAATGATGGTAAATTCGTTAGCCGGGTGGTTTCTAAAGAAATCCCGTAATACGAACTCAGCCTGGGCTTTACTGTACGACTGGAGTTGCTCGTCGATCATTACGTCGACCGTCTGGTTCAGGAACTTCGACAACTCCTTAGCACTGCCCGCACCGATGGTTTCCCTCACCTGTTCGATGATGTTGCTCTGACTTTGCCCGAAAACCCCTGAAAACGTTGAAAAAAAAAGGATCAACGCAAAAAGTGACCTGTTTATGCTCATGATGACAACCTTACTGGGTTAATCCAAAAAATGGGCGAAAACCATGCCATTGTTGGAAATATAGTGAAAAATCTACTGCTCAATCCCCCGCAATCGTTGCAACGCCGCTTCTTTTGGTGAATCCTTCAAAATCAACGACTTATTTCCTTCTTACATGGCTATATTTGCGGCCTTGAACAACGTTTTCAGGCAGCTGGCCAATGAACAGGAAAGTACTATTGATGATCCTCGATGGATGGGGGATCGCCACCAATAAAGAGGTTTCCGCGGTAGATAAGGCAAATACCCCTTTTATCGACTCCCTATACCCCCGCTATCCCCACAGCAAACTGGAAGCGTCCGGGCTGGCCGTAGGCCTCCCCGAGGGCCAAATGGGGAACTCGGAAGTGGGTCACATGAACATCGGTGCGGGGAGGGTCGTTTACCAGGACCTCGTCCGGATCAACAAGGCAATCGACGAAAGGCAATTCGATACGAACCCCGTCCTTACAGCTGCATTCGACTACGCGAAATCGTCCGGCAGGGCATTCCACCTCATTGGACTGGTTTCGGATGGTGGCGTCCATTCGCACATACGCCACCTGATCGGTGTACTTGAAGCCGCCCATCGGAAGGGCCTCAAGAATGTGTTTGTACACGCCTTTACGGACGGAAGGGATACGGACCCTAAGAGTGGCCTCGGCTTCCTGGACGAACTTCAGGATGCTATGCGCCGAACCACCGGGCAGCTGGCGAGCGTGGTTGGACGGTACTACGCAATGGACCGCGACCATCACTGGGAGCGTGTGCGCCTGGCGTACGACCTGCTCGTTCACGGCAAAGGAGAACCGACGCAGGACGTCAGGGCCGCGGTGATGGACTCGTATGCAAAAGGAGTTACGGATGAGTTCATTAAACCTATAGTAATTACTGATAACGCCGGACATCCGGTCGCCACAATCCGTGATGGCGATGTAGTGTTCTGCTTCAACTTCCGAACCGATCGCGGTCGACAAATTACGGAAGTGCTTACGCAGAAAGACATTCCCGATCACGGGATGAAAAAGCTCAACCTTCACTACATCACGATGACGATCTACGATGACACCTTTCAGGGCGTGAAACCGGTGTTCGAAAAGGATAACCTCGATAATACTCTTGGCGAAGTGTTGGCCAATGCGGGGAAGAAACAAATTCGGATCGCGGAAACAGAAAAGTATCCCCACGTGACGTTCTTCTTCTCGGGAGGGAGGGAAACTCCCTTTGAGGGAGAGAAGCGAATACTCTGTCCTTCTCCCAAGGTACCCACGTACGATCTCAAACCTGCGATGAGCGCTCCTGACATTCGCGACAGTATTATCCCGGAACTGGAACGACAATCGGCGGACTTCATCTGTCTGAATTTTGCCAATCCTGACATGGTGGGACACACCGGTGTGTTTGAAGCCGCGGTGAAAGCGTGTGAGACGGTCGACCAATGCGCAGGACGCGTGACGGAAGCAGCGCTCGCTAATGGTTACACGACGATCATTATTGCCGATCACGGCAATGCCGACATTATGATCAATCCTGATGGCACCCCGAACACGGCACACACAACCAATCTTGTCCCCTGCATACTCGTGGATAGGGAGTATCGCGGTACGATCCGCGATGGTAAACTAGGCGACCTCGCACCAACGATCCTGACGTTGATGGGTATTCCGATACCACCACAAATGACCGGGAATGTACTTATCGCGCAATAGTGGACTCTGGCTTGTTCTGCTTGTCCTGCTTCTCGCGGCGTGCGAACGCAAGGCACAGCGCCGCGCACAGGCCTTTTATGACCTCGACAGCCTACTCAACACGCAAATAACGCGGCTTGTTGAACTGCAGCCTTCCCTCGAAAAGGAGGCGGTGATCAACGGTGAATCCGAAAAGGTGGTTCTTCGCGATCTCGACAGCGCGTCATGGGCCAGGGAGTTCGAGATATTCCGACAACTCGACCTCAACGAAAAGACACGTAACGCATCTCAATATCGCGGAGAACATGGTCTTCGCGACGCCACGAGTAACCTGGCGATCATTCAGTACACGGCAATGCAACCACTGCCACTCTCGTATGTGAGAATCTATTACCAGGACACACCTGAAAAGATCAGGCGCATTGAAGGCGAAATTTTCGAGGAGAATCGGCTGTACGCATCCGGGCGTTTCCTTGCCATGGAATTCACTGACATGAACGGTGGGCTAGCTGTTGTCGGCTACGAAATTCGCGGCGGACAGAAAATGATTCTGGGAGATTCAATGAAGTTTGCCATCAAAGGGGCGCTGACCTACGATTGATCTATTGTGGAGAAGGAAATGTCAGAGACAGAACGAGAGACTAAGACGGGTAGGTTGGGAAAGGAAGGTCTTGCCCGGCTGTTAGGCGTCTTCAGGTTTGCGTTGCCATATAAGTGGATCTTTGCAGTCGGCCTTGTTGCGCTGATCCTTTCGAGTTTTACACTTTTGTCATTTCCTTATTACGCTGGCCGACTACTTGATCTGGCAACGGGAAAGACTGATCCTCACTTTACATCGCTCAATCAGGTAGCAGGTATCCTTGTGCTTGTATTGTTTGTTCTCGGCGTGTTTTCGTTTATTCGGGTGTATACTTTTTCTGTTGTTGCCGAACGAGCACTCTCAGATTTGCGGGCATCTGTATTTGGAAAAATGATTGCACTGCCGATGGAATTTTTCGATCGCCATCGCGCCGGAGAATTGACAAGCAGGATTGCGTCGGATGTTCAGTCATTGCAGGAAACTTTTACGACAACGCTGGCGGAGTTGCTTCGACAGATCATCACCCTTTTGACGGGAATTGCACTGTTGTTTTATCTCACGCCGAAGCTGACAATGTTCATGCTTGCCACGTTTCCTGTGTTGGTGATCCTCGCACTCGCTTTTGGAAAATTCATCAGGAAGTTGTCGCGAAACACGCAAGACAAACTCGCGACATCAAACGCGTTGGTGGCAGAAGCGCTTCAGGGAATCGGTGTTGTAAAGGCCTTTACCAACGAAACACTGTTCTTGGCTCAATATCGAAAGGCACTCAGTGAAGTTGTGCGCGCCGCGATTCGATCGGCGCGTTACAGGGGATTGCTCATTTCGTTTGTCATCTTCGTTCTGTTCGGAGGAATCGTGGCTGTCGCGTGGTACGGCGCTACGCTGGTGCAGTCAGGCGCCATGTCGGTAGGGGATCTTTTTTCGTTTGTCCTGTACACGACGTTCGTCGGAGGATCTATCGCCGGGCTGGGCGACATTTATGCGCAACTGCAGCGTGCTGTCGGGGCGTCGGGACGCCTACTTGAATTGTTGGCCAGGGATGAGGAACCGGGCTACGGACGCGGCAAAAAAGACAAAATCCGTTTTGAGGGAAGGGTTGAATTTGACAATGTATCATTTTTCTACCCTACACGACCCGGCGTGCTGGTTACCAACCGGATGAGTTTCTCCATCCATGCCGGCGAAACGGTGGCGCTTGTCGGATCAAGTGGTGCCGGTAAGTCGACATTGATCAGCCTCCTTCTTCGTTTTTATGAACCGACCGAGGGGTGCATCCGGGTAGATGGACAAGCCGTCGGATCATATGCGCTCTCCACGTACCGGGAAAACATCGGCATCGTACCGCAGGAGGTAATGCTGTTTGGAGGCACGATTTACGAAAATATTGCGTTCGGGAAACCGGGGGCCACGCGTGAGGAAGTGACGGAGGCTGCCCGCAAAGCCAACGCCTTGGAATTTATTGAATCATTCCCGGACGGATTCAATACTGTGGTAGGCGATCGCGGTATAACGCTTTCCGGTGGGCAACGTCAACGCATAGCGATTGCGCGCGCCATCCTGAAGGACCCGGCTATACTGGTCCTTGATGAGGCGACAAGTTCCCTCGATGCTGAATCTGAATATTTGATTCAGCAAGCCCTGGAAAAACTAATGGAAGGCAGAACGACCATCGTGATCGCACATCGGTTGAGTACCATCCGCAAAGCCGATCGCATTTTGGTAATTGACGAGGGAAAACTAGCCGAGGCTGGATCGCATAGCGAACTGGCAACCCGCGACCAGGGCATTTATCAAAATTTGTTGAGACTTCAATTTCAATAGCATAACTTGACAAAATGAATACTCTGGCTGCGAACAACCTGCTTAAGACCTATAAGCTGCGTTCAACGCCCAACCGGCAAACGATCCTTCACCTTTTTCTCAGAAAGGATCATGCACTCTCGCATGCAGACATTGAAAACGAGATTGCGGATTCGCTGGACAGAGTCACGGTGTATCGCACACTGAAAACTTTTCTTAACCGTGGACTCATTCACAAGGTATTGGATGATGCGGGAGGGCTGAAGTACGCACTGTGTGTTGGCGACTGCTCTGTCGCGGAACACCACCACAACCACCTGCATTTTAAGTGCGTACGTTGCGGCCAAACAAACTGTCTTGACGTAGAGGTTCCGGAGATTCGATTGCCGCGCGACTACAGTGTGGAAGAGATTAACGTTCTCGTCCAGGGTGTGTGCTCGGCGTGTGGAACCGGCCGCTGAGGT
>Ga0079224_100000565_pt1 | contig 37076 bp, 37 predicted proteins | sample Stecom2015_FD_80414 | JGI IMG/M metagenome (GOLD analysis project Ga0079224, IMG submission 80414) | Agricultural soil microbial communities from Utah to study Nitrogen management - Steer compost 2015 | ecosystem: Environmental > Terrestrial > Soil > Agricultural land | place: USA: Utah... | reverse complement strand
TGGGCGCTTCAAGCACTGGGGCCTGCCGGCGTGGTGGTTCTGGTTGCTGGTGCACATCTACTTCCTGGTTGGCTTCCGTAACCGACTGGGTGTGATGATCGACTGGGCCTGGTCCTACTGGACCTACGAACGCTCGGCACGGATCATTTTCGAAATGCCGGAGGACACCCGCCCCTTCGAGTGAGGCGCGCGGGCATCGGCCCTGCATTGCGATGCAGACCTCGCATCGCAGGAAACCGCCTTGATCACCGACCTCTGGTACAAGAACACCGTCGTCTACAGCCTCGACCTGGAAACCTTCATGGACGGCAACGGCGACGGCGTGGGCGATTTCGCCGGCCTGACCCGGCGGCTGGATTATCTGCACTCGCTGGGCATCGGCGTCGTATGGCTCGCGCCCTTCCAGCCCACACCCAATCGCGACAACGGTTACGACATCAGCGACTACTACGGCGTCGATCCGCGCCACGGTTCCAGCGGCGACTTCGTCGAGTTCATGCGCCAGGCGGACAAGCGCGGGATCAAGGTGATCATGGATCTGGTGGTCAATCACACTTCCACCGACCATCCCTGGTTCCAGCATGCCCGGCGCGATCCGCAATCGCCTTATCGCGACTGGTACGTCTGGTCGAAAAAGCGCCCGGCCAATCTCAAGTCCGGCATGGTCTTTCCCGGTGTGCAGGAACGCACCTGGACGTACGACAAGCTCGCCGGCGCCTGGTATCACCACCGCTTCTTCCATCATCAGGCGGATCTCAACCTGCACACGCCCGCGGTGCGCGCCGAAGTGCAGCGCATCATGGGCTACTGGCTGCAACTGGGCGTGGCCGGCTTTCGCGTCGATGCCGTCCCCTTCCTGATCGAGGAAATGGATGCGGACGGCGAGCCCGGTCCGCGTCATTTCGAGTATCTGCGCGAGATGCGCGAGTTCCTGCAATGGCGGCGCGGCAATGCCGTGCTGCTCGGCGAGGCGAATGTGGTGCCGCAGGACGTGCGCCCCTATCAGAACGAAGGCGGCATGCACATGCTGTTCAACTTCTGGGCCAATCAATACCTCTTCCACGCGCTCGCGACGGGCGAGACGGCGCTTTATGCCGAGTCGCTGCAGGCGACGCGCAACGGTGCCGACATGTCCCAATGGGCGACCTTCCTCCGCAACCACGACGAGCTCGATCTCGGCCGTCTGAGCGAAGAACAGCGCGAAACGGTGTTCGCGCGTTTCGGCCCCGAGCCCGAAATGCAGCTCTATCACCGCGGCATCCGCCGGCGTCTGGCGCCCATGCTGGCCGATCGCGCGCATATCGAACTTGCCTACAGCCTGCTGTTCGCCCAGCCGGGCACGCCGGTGCTGCGCTACGGCGACGAGATCGGCATGGGCGACGATCTCAGCCTGCCCGAGCGCGACGCGGTACGCACGCCGATGCAATGGTCCAACGAAAGGCACGGCGGCTTCACCACGGCCGACAAATCGCCGCATCGGGTCATTGCCGACGGCGTGTGGGGTTATCCGCGCGTGAACGTCGAAAGCCAGCGACGCGATGCCCATTCCCTGCTCAATTGGACGGCGCGCATGATCCGCCTGCGGCAGGAAACGCCGGAAATCGGCTGGGGCAGCATGCGAGTGCTCAAAATCGGCGAGCCGCAGCTGCTCGCGCTGCGCTACGACTGGAACGGCAACATCGTTTTCACGCTGCACAACTTCTCGCGCCAGGCGTGTCAGGCGCGCCTGCCGGCCAAAGCCGTGGGCGGCACGAGGCTGGTGAATCTCATCGCGGATGAAGAGACGCATGCGGACGAGGACGGTCGTTTCCGTCTCACGCTCGACGCCTACGGTTATTACTGGGCGCGGGTGCACAACCGCGCCGGCGACGCGGATTGAACGCGCTGCACTCGGCAGCTTATGCCGGCGCCCGTACAATGCGCCATCCGCAGAACAACAACCAAGGGGCACGCATGAGCTACATGGCGATCAAACACATCCACCTCGTCGCGGTCGGCATCGGCTTCGCACTGCTGTTGATGCGCGGTTTCCTGATGACGACCGGCTCGACGCTGGACAAGCGCCGGTGGATGCGCATCGTCATGCACTTTAACTACGCCGTGCTGTTTCTCGCCGGCATCGCGCTGTCGTTCAAGGCCGGCCTCAAGCCGGGTGACCATCCCTGGCTGATGATCAAGATTGGCGGCCTGATTGTGCTCCTCGTGCTGGGTGCGAGCGTGCTCTCGCGGGTGCGCTCCTCATCCGCCCGATTCGCGACCTGGCTGCTTGGCGTCCTGCTGTTCCTCTACCTCGTGTCGGTGGCGCTGACCAAGAATCCGCAGCCCTGGCTGGCGCTCTGAGGACGCGATGCGGTTTCGTCCGCCGCCCGACGAGGAAATCGAATTCGTCCCCATTCGCGCCCAGGGCGCCGGCGGGCAGCACGTAAACAAGGTGTCGAGCGCGGTCCATCTGCGCTTCGACATCCGTGCCTCGTCGCTGCCGGCGGAAATCAAGGCCCGCCTGCTCGCCTCCTCCGATCAGCGCATCAGCAGCGACGGCATCGTGGTGATCAAGGCGCAGCAGTTCCGCAGCCTGGAGAAGAATCGCGCCGACGCCCGTGCGCGCCTTTACGAACTCATCGCCCGCGCGGCGGTCCGGCCCAAAGTGCGCCGTCCCACCAAGCCGACCCGCGCCTCGCAGACGCGCCGTGTCGACAGCAAGGTGCGGCGCGGACGCATCAAGGCGCTGCGCGGCAAGGTGACGGATTAGTTCTCTTCGCCCGCTTCGGCACGCGCCTGACGTTCGAAATGGTTGTCCTGATAGGGGCGGCCGCCGCGCAGCCAGACCAGCAGACTGCTGCCCGCGTAAAGCGGAAGAAGCAACACACCCCAGCGTTCGTACTGCCGCACATGCACGTATTCGTGGCACCGGCAGCGGTCGAGCGAGCGCACATCGCGTGCGAGAATCACATGGCCCAGCGTCAACGCCGCGTAACGATATCGCCGCGTGGGCGTCAGCAGCAGCGGCGCGGCCCGGCCGCCCGCGACTTCCAGCACGCCTGCGTCGCACCGCCATTGCGCGCCGCCCAGGCGAGCGCAGACGGCCAATAGCAGCCCGATCGACGTGACCGGCGCCGCCCAGGCATAGACGACGATGCGCTGCAGCATTCGCATGCGGAAGCGCCGCGCAAGAACGAGGCCGGGAGGGAACCGCGGGGCGCCGGCAGACTCTTATTGATATCTGTATGACCCACATGAACGAACTGCTCATCGACGCCGAACTGCCGGACGTGTTCCACCGCGAACCGGTCCGGCGAGCACGCGCTTTTGCGGAGGCGGCGCATGAGGCGATTTGCCACCGGCGCAAATACACCGGCGAGCCCTATACGGCGCATCTGGCGCGCGTGGCGTGCACGGTGGCGGCGGTGACGGAGGACGAGCAGACAATCGCTGCCGCGTGGCTGCACGACGTCGTGGAGGACACCCCGATCACGCTGGCGGAGATCGAACGGGAGTTCGGCACGGGCATCGCCACACTGGTGGCCGCGCTGACCGATGTGCCGCACGACGCGGGCAACCGGCACCAGCGCAAGGCGCTGGACCGGGCACGCCTGGCGGTTGCCGGACCGCGCGCGCAGACGGTGAAATACGCCGACATCTACGACAATGCGCCGGACATCTGCATACACGACCCGCACTTCGCGCGCCTCTATCTGGGCGAATGCAGCGCGCTGCTGAGCGTCATGACGGCCGGCGACGCGCACTTGCGCGCCCGCACCGAGGAAACCTTGCGCGAATGCCGTCGTCGCCTGGCCGAGCGTTCGGACGGCTGGAAAAAGTGAGGATTGCGCCTTGGCCCCGTGCGAAGGCCATGCGGGAGACGTCGGCTAAAGGTCAGGCTCGACGTAATGATGGGTGCTGGCGTAAGTCTGCATGTCGCGGCGCGTCTGTGCGATGCTGGAGGCGACCAGATAGCCGCCGAACCCGAAAATGAGCGCCGCAAGCGCGATCCAGAACAATTCTGCCATGGCGGTCTCCTAGGATTGGCCTGCCCGTTCGAGGCGAGCAGTACGCTGGACCTCCCTTCTCTGCCCGATCAGTACTCAGGCTAGCAGGCCATACCGCGCTTGCAAGGGCCGCATTGCGCGCCCTCAGCACTCGATGACGTTCACCGCCAATCCGCCGCGCGAGGTTTCCTTGTACTTGGTCTTCATGTCGGCGCCGGTCTCGCGCATGGTCTTGATGACTTTGTCCAGCGACACGAAGTGCTCGCCGTCCCCGCGCAACGCAAGGCGCGCGGCGTTGACCGCATTGGTGGACGCCATGGCGTTGCGCTCGATACAGGGCACCTGCACCAGCCCGCCGATGGGGTCGCACGTCAGCCCCAGGTGGTGCTCCATGCCGATTTCCGCCGCGTTCTCCACCTGCAGCGGCGTGCCGCCCAGCACTTCGGCCAGCGCGCCGGCCGCCATCGAACAGGCCACGCCGACCTCGCCCTGGCAGCCGACTTCCGCACCCGAAATGGAGGCGTTCTCCTTGTACAGGATGGCGATGGCACCGGCGGTCAGCAGAAAGCGCACCACGCCGTCGTCGTTCGCGCCCGGCACGAAGCGCGTGTAGTAATGCAGCACGGCGGGAATGATGCCGGCCGCGCCGTTGGTCGGCGCGGTGACCACGCGCCCGCCCGACGCATTCTCCTCGTTGACCGCGAGCGCGTAGAAGCTGATCCAGTCCAGCACGGTGAGCGGATCGCGCAGGTTCGCTTCGGGCGAACTCGACAGCTTGCGATACAGCCCGGCGGCGCGTCGCTTGACCTTGAGTCCGCCCGGCATCACGCCTTCGTTCGTCGCGCCGCGACGCACGCAGTCCTGCATCACCTGCCAGATGTGCAGCAGGCCGTCGTGAATTTCCGCTTCGCTGCGCCAGGCTTTTTCGTTCTCCAGCATCACCTCGCTGATCGACAGTTCGTTGGCTTCGCAATGTTCGAGCAATTGCGCCGCCGTAGTGAAGGGAAAGCGCAGCGGCGTGCGGTCGGGCACGATGCGGTCCGCACCCACGGCCGACTCGTCGACCACGAAACCGCCGCCGACCGAATAGTAGACGCGCGCGCGCAGCGTCTGCCCCGCTGCGTCATAGGCGGTGAAGCGCATGCCGTTCGGATGAAAAGGCAGCGATTCGCGCCGGTACATGAGCAAGTGTTCCTTCTCCCGGAAGGCGATGGGATGCGTGCCGAGCAGATGCAGCCGCCCTGCGGCGCGAATGCCTTCCAGGCGCGCGTCGATGCGCTCGACTTCAACGCCCTCGGGCGTGCTGCCTTCCAGGCCGAGCATGATCGCCTTGTCCGAACCGTGTCCTTTGCCCGTGGCGGCAAGGGAGCCGTACAGCTCGGCCTTCACGGTGGCCACCTGCTCGAGCAGGCCTTCGTCACGCAGGCCGGCGGCGAACTGCCGCGCCGCCCGCATCGGCCCCACGGTGTGCGAACTGGACGGACCGATGCCGATTTTGAACAGGTCGAATACGCTGATGGACATGTGCGAAAACAGTTGGAGTAAAAGTCGAGAGCCGAGAGCCGAAAAACGCCGGCCATGCCCGCGCACGCGTGCATTCGGATAAGGCCGTAACGGGGGCCGAAGGTTCGCCCCTGCGGCCGCTTACATGCCGAGCATGCGGCCGATGTCGGCCAGGTACTGCGCGCCCTTGAATAGCGCCGTATCGCCCTCGTCGAACGCGTCGCGCACGCTCTGCAGGCGTTCCCTTAGCGGATCGTCATCGCCTTCGTGCGCGCTGAGCGCGGCGCGCAGCGCTTCCACTTCGGCACGCAGCGTATCGAGATTGGCCGCACCCTGTTGCGCGCGCTCCAGGTCGCGTTCCAGCGCCTGGACCAGTTGCGCCACCTGCTCCAGGTCGATGCGTTCCGGCGAGGGAGCCTGTGTGGGATCGGAACCGTTCATGTGCTTCGCTTCCAGAACTGAATCAGGCTTCACTTTAGCGTGCCCGCGCCGCGCTGGCGAGCAAAGCGGTCTGATCCTTGCTGCAAGGAGCGCATTTCCGCCGCTTCGGGTCGCACCGCCGTCACCGATGCCCGCCTCCACTCCACACGCCGCATCACCGGCCGCATCGCCGCTGCCGCGCCAGCGCCTGCAGCGAGCGATGTGGCCCCTGCTCGTCATCGTGCCGGTCACGCTGGCGCTGGTGTGGGCGAGCATGGAGGTGCTGGCCGCCAGTCGCGCCTATCTTGCTTCGCTGGGCTACTGGTCGCGCGCGCAGAAGGACGCGGTGGTGTACCTGCTGCGTTACGCGGAAACGCGCAACGCCGCCGACTACGAAGCCCATCGCCGAGCGCTGCGCGTGCCCATGGGCGACCGCATGGCGCGCGAAGCGCTGCGCCGCGAACCGCCGGACCGGGCACGCGCCCGCGAGGGTTTTATCGCCGGCGGCAACGCACCCGAGGATGCGGACAAGCTGATCGGGCTGTTCGTCAACTACGGCGATAGCGCATTCCTGCGGGACGCGGTGCGGGCATGGGATGCAACCGATGCCGGGCTGGACCGCCTCGCCGCAGCGGGCGAGCGGCTCGACGCGCTCCTGCGCACGGACGATGCCACGCCGGCTGCGATCGGCGCGATCACCGCGGAAGTCGAGGCGGTCAACGCGAGCCTCGACCCGTTGCAGCACGCTTTCGCCACTGCGCTGGGCGAGGGTTTCAAGCGCGTGCGCTTGCTGCTGTACGGCGCGCTGTCCCTCACCGCGCTGGCGCTGCTCGCGCTGGCCTGGCTCAGTTCGCGGCGCATGATCGCGCGCGTACTCCACGCGGAGGAGGAACTGGCCATCGCCGAGCGTGCGGTCTCGGCCGAGCGGGACCGCGCGCTGGTCACGCTGCAATCCATCGGCGACGCGGTGATCACTGCCGGCGCCGACGGACGCATCGATTACCTCAATCCGGTGGCGGAAAAAGTCACCGGCTGGAGCAATGCCGAAGCGGTCGGCCGTCCGCTGGAGGATGTCGTGCGCATCGTCGACGAACACGGCGGCAATCCGGTGCGCGAACTGCCCGAGCGCATCCTGCGCGAACGCGGCCCGATCGAGATTGCGCGCAACGCCACGCTGGTGCGGCGCGACGGCAGTGAAGTGGCGATCGCCGAATCGGCCTCGCGTATCCGCGCGCGTTCGGGCGAGGCGTTGGGTATCGTCATCGTATTCCGCGACGTCAGCCGCGAGCGACGCATGGCGGCGCAACTGTCCTATCACGCTTCGCACGATCTCTTGACCGGACTGGTGAATCGCCTGGAGTTCGAGCGCCGTCTGCAGCTTGCGCTGCACAGCATGGCGAGCGAAGGCCGTTCGCATGTGCTGCTGTTCATGGATCTCGATCGCTTCAAGACGGTGAACGACGCCTGCGGTCACGCCGCCGGCGACCAGTTGCTGCGGCAGGTATCGAACCTCTTCACAGCGGAATTGCGCGAGAGCGACACGCTCGCGCGCATCGGCGGCGACGAGTTCGCCGTCCTGCTGGAGAACTGCAGCCTGGAGGACGCGCTGCGCATCGCCGAGGAGCTGCGGCGGTGTGTCGAAATCTACCGCTACGTGCATGAAGGCCGCAGCTTCAGCGTCGGGGCCAGCATCGGGGTGGTGCCGCTTGCGCAATGCCGACCCACGGTCGCCGACGCGCTGGCCGCAGGCGACCGCAGTTGCTATCTCGCCAAGGAAGGTGGCCGCAATCGCATCGAACTCTACACGCCCGATCGCGACGAAGCGCGCACACGGCGACAGGATCGGGGTTGGGGCGAACGCGTGGCAGTTGCGCTCGACAAGGATCACTTGCGGCTGTACGGGCAGGCGCTGCTGCCGTTGCAGTCGCACGAAGCACAATCGGAGTGGATCGAAATTTTTGTGCGCCTGCAGGAACCGGGCGGCAGGCTGATCGCCCCCAATGCCTTCATCCCCACTGCCGAGCGCCTGGGACTCATGCCGCAACTGGATCGCTGGGTGATCGCCAAGGTATTCGAGCGCCTGGCGCAGAGCCTTGCCGCCGGCGAGTCGCCGCCCGGCTGCATGCTCAATCTTTCCGCCGCCAGCCTGGCCGACAAGAGCATGCTGCCCTATGTGCTCGAGCAGCTCGAACGCTACGACCCGCCGCGCGCGCACATCTGCTTCGAACTGACCGAATCGGCGGTGATGACGCATCTGGCGCAGGCGCAGCGCTTCACGGAAGCGCTCAAGGCGGTCGACTGCTGTTTCGCGCTGGACGAGTTCGGACGCGGCATGGCCTCGTTCACCTACGCGCGCAATCTGCCCGTGGACTTCATCAAGCTCGACGGCACCCTGGTGCAGCAAATGACCATCGACCCGGTGGACGCCGTCACCATCGAAGCCATGAATCGCATCGGCCACGCGCTGGGCAAGCGCACCATCGCCGAAATGGTGGAGGACGAAGCGACGCTCGACGCGGCGCGGCGCGCTGGCATCGACTATGCACAGGGTTTCGCCGCCTCCCCGGTGAAGCCGCTGGGTCAATACCTCCCCGCCGCCAGGCACGCCTCCGTTTGATGTCCTGGTCAACAGACGCGCGTCAGTGCCGCACAACGTCACGCCCGGCGGCACGCGCCGCTGGCCTTTCAAGGCAATACCGGCGACTATCCCCGCGCGCCGGCATCCGCGCCGGCCTGTCTACGCGGGAGATTGATCTTGTTGGTTCTGTGGCTGCTGGCGTCGAACGCCGTCTCGGTGGCAACGCCCACGCTGGTGTTCGCGATTTCCTTCAGTCTGTCGCTGCTCAGTACCGGGCTGCATCTTTCCCGCCGTCGCTGACGGGATTTCATTCCAGGCGGATGTCGAGCCGGCCCAGCGCCGCATGCAGGGGCTCCGGCTCCAGCGGCTTCACCAGATAGCCGTCGGCGCCCAGCGCCGAGCAGCGCTCCACGTCCGGGGCGGCATGGTCGCTCACCATGACAAGGACCGGCACCGTGCGCGTGACGGGATCCGCCCGTAGCCGCCGCAATACCTCGAAGCCGTCCATATGCGGCATGCGCAAATCGAGCAGGACCAGCCGCAACGCCTGGCCGCCGTTGGCGTCGATCCAAGCCAGCGCTTCGGCGCCGTCGCGCACCCAATGCACTTCCGCGCCCAGATTGCAGCGGTTCAGGCTGTGTAAGGCCAGCTCCGCGTCATCGGCGCTGTCTTCCACCAGCAGCACAGTCGGCGCAGCGCGTACGGTCGCCCCGCGTGCTGCGCCCGGTGTGTTGTCGTTATTCATGTAGTGGGCCACGAACGAAGCCCGGGGTGGCGCGACCGCGCGTCGGACCGACAAAGTCAATCATCGACATGGGAGCGCTCCCGAACCGATGTCGTGGTTGAACGCAACGCTTCGTTGCAACGGCGCTCAGTATGTGGCGCGCCGGTGGAACTGCCAAGTACCGCGGGTCCATGCTTCCTGCCCGCGGTGTCGGGCTGGCGTCACGCCGTGTAAGGTTTTTTCCTACACGTTCTTTAGGCGTTCCCTGATAGGGACACGCCGCCGGACGGCTCTATTATTCGTCGCGGTGATTCCATCATTCACGTGATGAATCGCTTCTCCCCGCCCCGCGTTCCCCCAAACGCGGGGCTTTTTGCTTTTGCGCCCTCACCGCTCATTCGGCATGCGAAAGCGCCGCCGTCCTGCCGCGTTCGGCGCCGGCCGTTCCGGCGTTTTTCCGGTCGTACATGTATTGCCGTGTAAGCGGTAGTCCGTTGAGCTCGGGACTGCCGGCCTTGCACACCAGCACCTGGTAGATGTTCATCCACCCCTGCTCGAAGCCGTGTGCGCAGCCCTGGAGATAGACCGACCAGATGCGATAGCGGCGTTCGCCCGCCAGGGCAATGGCGCGGTCGCGCGCGCGTTCGAGTCCTTCCGCCCAGTGCGCGCAGGTGCGCGCGTAATGCCTGCGCAGCGACTCGACGTCCGTCACTTCGAAGCCTGCCGCCGCCATTTCGCGCACCACCCGGGACAGGTGTGGCAACTCGCCGTGCGGAAAGACGTAGCGGTCGATGAATTCGCCCGCGCCCCGGCCCACCGCGTAGCTGTCCGGGTGGCTGGAGGTGATGCCGTGATTGAGGATCAGGCCGCCGTCCCGCAACAACTCGCGCAGGCGTTCGAAATAGACCGGCAGGTTCTTGAGGCCCACATGCTCGAACATGCCGATACTGGAGATCTTGTCGAAGCCGCCCCGCTCCGGCACGTCGCGATAATCCTGCAGCCGCACCTCGCAGCGCCCCTCCAATCCCTTTTCGTGGATCTTGCGGCGCACGTAGTCGTCTTGGTTCTGGGAAAGCGTAATGCCCACCGCGTGCGCACCGTATTTTTCCACGGCGCGGAAAATCAACGCGCCCCAGCCGCAACCCACGTCGAGCAACCGCTCGCCCGGTTTGAGCATGAGCTTGGTGAGGATGTGATCGAGCTTGTTCTCCTGCGCCTGATCCAGCGTGTCGTCCTCGCTCTCGAAATACGCGCAGGAGTACACCATGTTGCGGTCCAGGAAGAGCGCGTAGAAATCGTTGGAGACGTCGTAGTGGTACTGGATCGCCCGCTTGTCCTTGCGCCGGCTGTGCCCGCGAAGCCGTCGCATGGGCGCGAAGGCGGAGGCGCGCTGCGACACCGAGCGCGCGAATCGCTCGCCGACTTCGAACACGTCGCGCAGCGAGCCTTCGACCTTGATGTAGCCCTCCACATAGGCTTCGCCCAGCTTCATCAGATCGGGCGAGAGCAGATAGCGCACACCGCGCATGTGCGGCACGGTCATCGTGACGCGTGGCTCCGGCCCGAGGTCGAAGCTACGCCCGCTCCACAGATTGATCCGCAGCGGCACCGGCTGGGTCAGCTTGACCCGTTCGAACATTTTTTCCAGGCGATTTTCGAGAAACATGTGGCCCTCAATCAGTGAGACTCAGGGAACGGAGTGGCCTCCGTCTTCTTCATGGTTCTGCATTCGCAACGCCATCCGGCGGTTGCCGAAGGCCGGCGCGCGCGTCGGCGCGGCTGAATGGCGCGCCGGTCGGGCAATGCCGGTCGGTCATGATGTTAGTCCCATGCGCGGCGATGCGCCAATGGTCAGCCGCTATCTGGCTTTGTGCAACGCCCTATGAGGCCGGCGCGCGCGAACGGGCGGGGCTGCGTTTTTTGGCGACGCGCTTGGCGGCGGTTTTAGCGGTCGCCTTGGCCTGCGGACGCGCCGCGGCGCGCTTCTTCGGTGCGGCGGCCGCTCGCGGACGGGCCGCGGGTTTGCGCGCCGCGGCGCCACGGCCTTCGAGCGCATCGAGGCGCTCGTTGATCGCGCGCATGTCCTTGGCGGTGGGCACGCCCAGCCGTTCCAGCGTGCGGCAGATACCCGCCTCGAACAGATGCTCCAGCCGGTCGATGGTGGCACTGGCACCTTGCGCCGCCTGCGCGGCGGCGCGGCCGGCCTGATCGGTGATCCCCGCCGACACGCGCGCGGAGCGCCCGCCGCGTTTTCCTTCGTTCTTCAACGCGCCGAGCACCTTGCCGCCTTCTTCCTGTGTGCGCGCCAACGTGCTCAATCCCACCATCCAGATCTGCTGCGCGGCGGTGCGTAAGGTGTGCAGCAATTCGGCTTCGCCGTTCGCTTGCCTGTTACGTCGTTCGGGCATGGGCTCCTCCTTCAGATACGATCGTTCCTGCGCGACTGCGCGCCTATAATCCGTGCTTTGCCGCGCGACCGGACATGTCTCTTTCCATCGGCGATATCGCCCCGCCCTTTCGCGCATCGACGCATACGGGCGAAGAACTGGCGCTCAGCGATCTGCGCGGGCGCCGCGTGGCCCTTTATTTCTATCCCATGGACGATACGCCCGGCTGCACGGCGCAGGCCTGCTCGTTGCGCGACGGCGGCGCGGCATTGCGTGAGGCCGGCGTGACGGTGCTCGGCGTCTCGGGCCAGGATGCAGACTCGCATCGGCGCTTCGCCGACAAATACGCGCTCGATTTTCCATTGTTGATGGATACGGATCACAGCATCGCCGCTGCCTACGGCGCACTGGGCTGCGCTCCCTTTAACTGGCTGCGGCGACGGCTGGGCTTCTATCGCCGCATCACCTTTCTCATCGACGAGCACGGGCGGATTGCGGACATCATCGAACGGCCGGACACCAGGCATCACGCGGAAGAAGTGCTGCGACGAGCGCAACGCAGATAAATACGGGGCTGCTGCAAGATACGCTCCCGTGAGGTCGACGGTGGAAACGCGCGTTCAATCGCCGCGCGTCGTACGCTTTCCCGGTCGAAGGAACGCTTGGGCAGCGTCAGCGACGACACCGATTGCGTGACCTGCGCTCACCCGCGCGCCGCTATCCGCGACAACGCGCGTCGAAATGTGAAGTAAGCCCGCCCGCAACACGTCGAGATATGAACGGAGCGCAGCACGACCGAGTGCCGCCCACCTGACAATTCTTATTGATGTCAGTGCGTTGCAGGCTCGCCCCGCATTGCCGTTTGACCATTCCGACGTCATATCGACAGGACAACGTCATATTGAATCCGCTGCTTCCATCGACTATAGTCGATCCGACCCCGACGCTCGCACGTCCGCGCCGGCGGTTACCTCCGAAAGAGCGCTCACCCGCTCTTCCTCCCTGTGGCGGCCCGGACTCCGGGCCGCTTTTTTTATCCGCGTTTCGCGTGAAAAAGGCACTGCCGGATGCAGCCGTGGCACGCGGCCCTTCTCGTCGCGCGACGTTGGCGCGCTCAACGCCACGCCACGATACCGCCGGACAGACGCGCGTCGAAGCACTCCGCTTACAATGGCCCAACAAACACAACGGGCCATCGCATTGAAGCTGCATTTTCTTGGGGCGGCGGGGGAAGTCACCGGCTCCTCCTATCTGATCGACACCGGCGCTTGCCGCTTCCTGATCGATTGCGGCATGTTCCAGGGCGGCAGCGAGGCCGATCGCAAGAATCTCACTGCGCTGGATTTCGATGTGCGCGGTCTCGACTTCGTGTTACTCACGCACGCGCACCTGGATCACGCCGGCCTGCTGCCGCGGCTGGTGAGCCTCGGCTATCGCGGCCCGATCTATGCGACCGAGGCGACGGTGACGCTGCTGCCTACCATGCTCAAGGACAGCGCGCACATCCACGAGAAGGAGGCGCAGTGGGAAACCGCGCGGCTGCGCGCGTTGCGGCGCACGGGCGCCTCGTCAGTGCGGGAGGTGGCACCGCTCTACACCGTGGCACAGGCAGAAAACTGCGTGCGGCAACTGGAAGGCCGGCCATACGACACGCGCTTCTCGCCGCATGAAGAGGTGCAGGTCCGCTTCCGCGACGCCGGCCACATTCTCGGCTCGGCCATTATCGAAGTGTGGGTCGCCCGCGGCGGCGCGCAGCGCAAGATCGTGTTCTCCGGCGACCTGGGCCAGCCTGCCCGGCCGGTGGTGCGCGATCCCGTGCGTATCGACGAGGCGGACGTGCTGCTGGTCGAATCCACCTACGGCAACCGCAACCACCGCTCGATGGAGTCGACCATCGACGAACTGGTGGAGGCCGTTACGCGCACTTCGCAATCGGGCGGCAATCTCATCGTGCCCGCGTTCGCGCTGGGACGCACCCAGGAACTGCTCGTCCTGCTCGCCGATCTGGCGCAAAGCGGCCGTCTGCCCGCACTGAAAATCTACGTCGATTCGCCGCTGGCGACCATCGCCACGCAACTGACCCTGCGGCACGCCGATCTGCTCGACGAACAGGCGCGCCGTCTGTTCGGCGCGGCGTTGCGCGGCGAGCTACCGCTGCAGATCCGCTTCACCGAAACGGTGGAGGATTCCAAGTCGCTCAACGACATCCGTTCGGGCGCGATCATCATCGCCGCCAGCGGCATGTGCAACGCTGGCCGGATCAAACATCACCTGCAGCAGAACATCAGCCGCCCGGAGTGCTCGATTCTGATTACCGGCTTCCAGGCGCGCGGCACGCTTGGCCGGAAGATCGTCGACGGCGCCGCCTATGTGCGCATTTTTCAGGAAGACGTGGCAGTGCGTGCGAAGGTGTACACGCTCGGCGGCCTGTCGGCGCATGCCGATCAAACCGCCCTGCTCCACTGGCTGGACGGTTTTCAGCGCACCCCGGACGCCTGCTACATGGTGCACGGCGAAACGGAAATCGCCGAAGGCTTTGCCGCGCTGGTGCACGAGCGGAAACAGTGGAATACAAGCGTGTTTGCCCAAGGCATGACGGTGGACATCGGTTGACCTGCCGAACGGCAAAAACCTGAAACTCGGAGATCACAGAGCGCCACGGAGCACACGGAGAAAAACTTAAAACCAGATTTTCTCTGTGCTCTCCGTGTACTCCGTGTTTCAAGCTTTTTCTGGATTCCCGCTTTCGCGGGAATGACCGAATCGAGTCCCAAGCTTTCTCTGTTGTGCTCTGTGGTTCAAGATTTTTTAAAGTTTCACCACTCGATGCCTTTGGGCGTGTGCGCGGTGCGCTCCCAACGGAACACCACTTCACGCGTACCCTTGGCGGGCACGTCGACCGTGCGCTTTAGCGTTTTGCTGCCGTCATCCGCGCTGAGCGTGTAGCGACCGGCCGGCAACTTCGCGTAGAGCCACGGGCCGTCCATCGCTGCCTGCAGCACTTCGACATCCTTCGTATCGGCGATGCGGACCGTGATGCCGGCCAGATAGGCCCCGTCGGTCGCGGTCGCCACGACCTTGAGGTTGTAGCCTTCCTGCTTCGCCTCCTGCATCAGCGCTTCGCGTTCATCCAGGCCAACGCCACCCGACACATGCGGCACGGGCGTTACGACTTGCGTCTGCGCAAGCGCCGACAGCGGCAGTGCAGCGACTAAGGCGATCAGTGCGAGCCCAGCGGTTCGATTACGCATATCGACCTCCAATCGGTTGCGTCGGTTGAATCGGTAACACGCCTTCCCTCGGCGGCGCTCAGACCGCAGTCGGCTCGCCCAGCGTTTCGCGTACCGCGTCGTCCACCGTCTCCAGCCAGACGAAGCGCAGCCGCTCCTTGGCGCTCTCCGGAATGTCCGCGTAGTCCTTGCGATTGCGCGCGGGCAGCATTACGGTCTTGATACCGGCGCGCATCGCGGCCAGGACCTTTTCCTTGATGCCCCCGACCGGCAGCACCAGTCCGCGCAGGCTGATCTCGCCGGTCATCGCCACATCCGAGGGCACGGCGCGATCCGCGTACAGCGACATGAGCGACATGAACATCGCCACGCCGGCGCTGGGCCCGTCCTTGGGAATCGCCCCTGCGGGCACGTGCACGTGCACGTCGTGCTTGTCGAAGGCGACCGCGTCGAGGCCGAGCGCCTGCGCACGCGACTTCACCAGCGTCAGCGCCGCCTGCGCGCTTTCCTTCATCACCTCGCCCAACTGACCGGTCAGGATCAGCTTGCCGCTACCCGGCATGCGGCTCGTTTCGATGAACAGAATGTCGCCGCCGACGGGCGTCCACGCCAGTCCCGTCACCACACCCGGCACGCCGGTGCGCTGCGCCACTTCGCTTTCGAAACGTGCCGGACCGAGAATTTCCTCCAGATCGCCGGCCTCCACGCGGATGGGCGGCGACTGACCTTCGGCAATGCGTACCGCCACATGGCGCAGCACGCTGCCGATCTCGCGTTCGAGATTGCGTACGCCGGCCTCGCGCGTGTAGTCGTCGATGATCGCCGCCAGCACGGCATCGCCGATCTGCACCTGATCCGCGCGCACGCCGTTGGCTTCGAGCTGCCGGCGCACCAGATAACGCTTCGCAATCTGCAGCTTCTCCTCCGCCGTGTAGCCGGGAAGCTGAATGATCTCCATCCGGTCGCGCAGCGGCCCGGGAATGCTGTCGAGCACATTCGCGGTGGTAATGAACACGACGCGCGACAGATCGAAAGGCACGCCCAGGTAGTTGTCGCGGAAGCTGTTGTTCTGTTCCGGATCGAGCACTTCGAGTAGCGCCGCGTTCGGGTCGCCGTGGAAGCCCTGGCCGAGCTTGTCGATCTCGTCGAGCATCAGCACGCAGTCGCGCGCACCGGCTTTCTTGATCGCCTGGATGATGTTGCCCGGCAACGCGCCGATATAGGTGCGCCGATGCCCGCGGATTTCCGCCTCGTCGTGCACGCCTCCCAGTGCGACGCGCACGAACTTGCGATGCAGCGCGCGCGCGATGCTCTGGCCGAGCGAGGTCTTGCCCACGCCGGGCGGGCCGACGAAGCACAGGATCGGCGCATGGCCGTCCGGATTGAGTTTGCGCACGGCGAGGAACTCGATGATGCGGCGCTTGATCTTCTCCAGGCCGTAGTGATCCTCGTCGAGGATGCGTCGCGCCTCGGCAATGTCGATCTCCCGCGCCTCCGGCTCGCCCCAGGGCAGTTCCACCAGCCAGTCGAGGTAGGTCCGCGCCATGGAATACTCGGTCGAGGCTTCGGACATGCGTTCCAGGCGCTTCAGCTCCTTCCTCGCATGGGTCTCGACTTCTTCCGGCATGCCGGCCTTGTCGATCGCTTCGGCCAGATGCTTCAGCTCCTCGCCGACACCGTCGTCCTCGCCAAGCTGCTGCTGGATCTGTTTCATCTGTTCGCGCAGCAGGAACTCGCGCTGGCGCTCGTCCATGCTCGCCTTGGTGCGCTCGTCGATTTCGCGTGACAGGCGCAGCACTTCGATGCGCTGGTTGAGGAACTGCAGCACCCGATCCACCCGCGAAGGCACGTCCAGCGTCTCGAGGACGCTTTGCTTCTCCCGAGCCTCGATGTCCAGAAAGCCCGCAATCAGATCGGCCAGGCCGCCTGCCGAGCTGAAGTTACGCACTGCCTGCACCAGTTCGTCCGGCGTCTGCGGCAGCAGTTGCAGCGCCTGCGTGGCCCGCTCGCGCAACTGCAGCAGCCTCGCCTCGATTTCGGGCGACTTGGGTTCGTCCTCAGCGGCCGGCAGGCGCTCCACGCGCGCTGCGAGAAACGGCAGATCGGACAGGAACTCGACGATGCGAAAGCGCTCTTCGCCCTGGCACACCAGGTGATGCGCCCCGTCCGGCGTGGTGATGTAGCGCACGATCTGCGCGACCGTGCCCACGCGGTAAAGCCCCTCCGGTCCCGGATTGTCGGCTTTGGGGTCCTCCTGCAGCAGCAGACCGATGGGCTTCTCCGCCTTCACTGCGGCCTGGGCGGCGGCGATGGAGATCTCGCGGCCGACCGTTACCGGCAGGATCATGCCGGGAAACAGCACCATGTTGCGCACCGGCACCAGCGCCAGCGCGTCGTCCGGCAGTTGCCAGTCGGGCACTTGCGGCCCGACGCCCGCGCCCGCGTCGGCGGCGCGTTCCTCGTCCGGCTGCTGCTGTTGGTCCAATGTATTCATGCGCTGTTTCCTCGCGTCGTGCTCAAGCCACACGCCGCAGCCCGATGACCAGGCTGCCGGCCTGCAGTTCGTGTTGCAGCAATTGATATTGCCCGGCCGACAGCGCCACCCGGCGCTCGAACGGTCCGTAGGGGATTTCCAGCCGGCGGATGGCGGCCTGTCGCGCCTGCGCAGGCAGGGGCCGGTCGCCGCGCACCACCAGGACGTTGCCTTCCAGTTGCACCTGGACGCGGTCGGCCTCGACGCCGGGCAGCGCGTAATAAAGCCAGATCTCGCCGCGCGCCTCGTAGATATCCACGGGCGGCTCCCAGCACGGCACGCCGGCTTCCCGGCGGCCGAGACGGAAAAACTGGCGGTGAAGGCGGTCGGCCTGATCGATCAGCTCGAGGGCTTCGGCCCACATGCCTGGACGTCGCGATTGCATGGGCAAAACTCCAATGCCGGCGCCCAAGCGCCGGGTTTAAGGGCTAGATGGCGACGACGAACCACATATCAAGTCGTCGGAACCGGATCGGGGTCTATCGGAATCACAGCTTTTCGGCCGCCAGCGCGCGCACGTACACTCCCTGCTGCCCGAAGCGCGCCTCCAGATGGCGGCGGTAGTCGTGCCACCAGCAGCGGTCGAGACGCTCGCAAAGCACTTCGTACATCACCGCGCCGTCGTGGCCTTCCGGCCGCCATTCGCCCTCGGCGGGCGTGTGCATATGCGCCCCGACGCTGCCGAAGCGCTCGGTCAGATCGCGGTACATATCGTTGAAAGCGGTGTGCGGGACGAGTTCGCCATCGTTGCCGCGTAAGGGCACGATGACCTGTACGAGATGTTCCATCGTTCCACCTCCTGCGTCGGGAGTGCAAGGAGCGTGCGGGCGATGAGGCCGCCCGTGCTGGGCGGCCGCCGTCGCAACGCCGCATGAAGCGATGGACGCATCATCGCACCGATGATGCGTGGAGGGGAAGCCGCGCCCGAGGGCGGAAACCTAGCGCGGCGCGGGCAGCGGAACGGCGCGGTCGCCGTCCGGCTCCGACACCTCGGCGCTGTACACCATGCGGTGCGGATAAGGGAAGCTGATGCCCTCGGCCGCAAAGCGCTTGAACAGGCGGCGGTGGAATTCGCGCCGCACGTTCCACTGCTGGATGGGCATGGTCTTGAAGCGGCAGCGCACGATCGCGGCCGACTCCTCCAGCCGCTCGACGCCGACCATTTCCAGGTCTTCCAGGATCAGCATCTCGAAGTTCGGATCCTTGCGCTGCTCGCGCGCCACATCCTTGATGATTTCGATGACGCGGTCGATGTCCTCGCGATAGCCGACGCGAACGTCGATCACCGAGAAGGCGAAGTCCCGCGTCATGTTGATCACGGTACTGATGTTGCCGTTAGGCACGAAATGCACGTTGCCGTCGAAGTCGCGCATGCGCACATAGCGCAGGGTCACTTCCTCCACATAGCCGCCGTTGCCGGCGATGTTCACCACGTCGCCCTGGCGGATCTGGTTCTCCACCAACAGGCAAAATCCGGTGAAGTAATCCTTGATCAGGCTTTGCGCGCCGAAGCCGACGGCCACACCGGCCACGCCGGCCGTCGCCAGCACCGGCGCAATCGATATACCGAGCTCCGCAAGGATCAGCATGCCGGTGAGGGTGTACACCGTCACCGATGCGATATAGCCGTACACGCGCGCGAGCGTTTCCACCCGCTTGAGTTGCTCGGGATCCGGGTCCTTCTGGATCAACCGGTTCTTGAATGCATTGATGAGGCGATGCAGGACCGCCAGCACGATCAGCGCAGCGATGACGATCAGCAGGACTCGGACGGCGGAATAGAGAAAGGCGGCCCAGGATTCGGCGCTGACGATGCCGATCCCTTCAAGAAGGCGTTGGATGATCTCTTGCATGACTCGCTTCGTCGATGAGGTGGAAAGACACGCCGGCACAGCGGCGACGATGGCACTCCCTCATACGGCGCCGCTGGAAGCGGCCGGCCGATGCGCGATCGCGCGCACCGGATCAGGAGCTTCGCGCGAGCAATGCTGCGCGAAAGGCGGGCATTGTGTCACAGCGCGCGCGGGTGCGTCGACCCGCCGGGCGCGCTGTCAGAGAGGATCAGACTGCGGCGGCGGCCAGCGCCTGCGCCTGTTCCTGCGATTCGGCGGTGAGCATGCCGGCACGCTCGCGCGCGCACTGCAGGAATTCGTTGAGAATCGGCGTGCCGTCGAGCTGGCTCGGATCGCGGTGATCGTGCAGCTCCGGATGCCATTGCACACCGAACACGTAGCTGTCGCCCTCCCAGCGGATCGCCTCGATGACGCGATCCGGCTTGGCGTGCGCCTCCACCTTCAGGTTTTCGCCCAAATCCTTCACGGCCTGATGGTGAATGGTATTGACCCGCGCAGCTTCGCGATCCGGATAGAGACCGGCCAGGCCGCCGCCCGAAACGAATTCGATTTCGTGGAAATTTTGATCGTAGGCCTCGGCATCATGATGGCCCAGCGTGTTCGGTAATTGCGTGGCAATGTCCTGATACAGCGTGCCGCCGAACGCGACGTTGATCAGTTGCAGGCCACGGCAGATGCCGAGCACCGGCTTCTTCTGCGCCACGAAGGCGCGCAGCAATTCCAGTTCGTAGAGATCGCGCACGCGATCGCCCTGCCAGCTCTCCTGCATGGGCACTTCGCCGTAGGTCACGGGGCTGACGTCGGCTCCCCCCTGAAGCACCAGGCCGTCCAGTTCCGAGACGTAATCGGCCACGCTGAGATTCCCGCGGCGGATCAGGCCGCCCGACTCGATGGAAGGGATCATGAAAATCAGCGCATCGCGCGACATCACCCAGTGCGCGATCGACTCGACCAGATATTGCACGCCGCGTCGGCCCACGCCCATCTCGAGCGGGACGTTATGCATGAAGCGGGGCGACAGGCCGATCCGCAGAAGCCGGGTGTTACGCATGACGCCTCTCATTCTTCCACCCTTGTCCGCGCTTTTCGAGTCCTCACTGTGACTTTGGTTGCGCGAACGCTACAAAGATGGGCGCTTCGGGCCTGAGGCTCATCGGGCGAGCCTGTGAACCGGCGATGCTCGAACCGTATTGTGGGATGAGTAGGCTGCTGCATGGACACATTCTTTGAGACCGGGCTCGATCTGTTCAGTTCAGACGAGCCCGTCGGCGTCGCCGAACGCCTGCACCGACCGTCGTCGCCCGCGGTGGAGCAACTGGTCGCCGCGCTCGAGCGCCGGCACGCCGGACGCATCGTCGGCCGCACGGTCAGGCCGGCGCAGCCCGCGCGCTACGCCGATTTCCCGGAAGGCGTGAATCCGCGCCTGCGCGCCGCGCTCGCCGCGCGGGGGATCAGCCGCCTTTACAGCCATCAGCGCGAGTGCTGGGATCTGGCGACAAACGGGCAGGATGTCGTGGTCGTCACGCCCACGGCCTCCGGCAAAACGCTTTGCTACAACCTGCCTGTCCTCCATACCGCGCTGGCTAGCAAGACCAAGGCCTTGTACCTCTTCCCCACCAAGGCGCTCGCGCAGGATCAAGTCAACGAAATCCTCGAATTGAATCGCGCCGCCGATCTGGGCGTGCGCGCCTACACCTTCGACGGCGACACGCCCGCCGACGCACGCAAGGCAGTCCGCGTGCATGGCGATATCGTCGTCTCCAATCCGGACATGCTGCACCAGTCGATCCTGCCGCATCACACCAAGTGGGCGCAGTTCTTCGAAAACCTGCGTTATGTGGTCATCGACGAACTGCATACCTATCGCGGCGTGTTCGGCGCGCACGTTGCCAACCTCCTCCGCCGACTGCTGCGCATCTGCCGCTTCTACGGCACGCGCCCGACGTTCATTCTGTGTTCGGCGACGATCGCCAATCCGCAGGAACTGGCCGAACGGCTGCTCGGCGGCCCCGTCACCCTGATCGACCGCTCCGGTGCGCCGCAGGGCGAGCGGCATCTGCTGTTGTGGAACCCGCCCGTGCTGAATCCCGATCTGGGATTGCGCGCGTCGGCGCGTTCGCAGTCGACGCGCATTGCGCGGCTGGCACTGCGGATGAAACTGAAGACGATCGTGTTCGCCAACTCGCGCCTGGAGGTGGAGGTGCTGACCAAGTACCTCAAGGACGTTTACGACCGCGATCCGCGCAAGCCGCCACGCATCACCGCCTATCGCGGCGGCTATCTGCCCACCGAGCGCCGGGACAAGGAAAGGAAGCTGCGTGCCGGGCAACTCGATGCGGTGGTCTCCACGTCCGCGCTCGAACTCGGCATGGATATCGGCAGCCTGGATGTGTGCGTGTTGAACGGCTATCCGGGCAGCATCGCCGCGGCGCTGCAACGCTTCGGCCGCGCAGGGCGCCGCCAGCGCGCCGCGCTCGGCGTACTGGTTTGCAACAGCGATCCGCTCGATCAGTACCTCGCGCTTCATCCGGAATTCTTCTTCGACGCCTCGCCGGAGCACGCGCGCGTCGACCCAGATCAGTTGCTCATCCTCATGGACCATATCCGCTGCGCGGCCTTCGAACTGCCGTTCCGCCGCGGCGAGCAGTTCGGCAAAGAGCAACTCGAAGTACTGCTGAGCTACTTCGAAGATCAGGCCGTGCTGCATCGCGAAGGCGACACCTGGCACTGGATCGCCGACGGTTATCCCGCCAACACCGTCAGCCTGCGTTCCGTCGCCGAAGGCAACTTCGCCGTGATCGACATCACCGACGGCGGCAAGAACGTGATCGCCGAAGTCGATTATTCCAGCGCGGCGCTGACGCTGTACGAAGGCGCGATCTACATGGTGCAGGCCTCGCCCTGGCAGGTGGAGCGGCTCGACTGGGTGGGCCGCAAGGCTTTCGTGCGCAAAACCGACGCCGACTACTACACCGACGCCATCGACTACACCAAGCTCAAGCTGCTGGACGAGTTCGAAGCCTGCGAGCGCGACGGCGCAAAATGCGCGCACGGCGAAGCGCATGTGCTGCGGCGTGTCGCCGGCTACAAGAAGATCCGCTACTACACGCACGAGAACATCGGCTACGGCAATGTGCACCTGCCCGATTACGACATGCATACCACCGCGGTGTGGTGGCAGTTGCGGGAGCAGGTGCTGGAACGTGCGTTCGCTTCGCGTTACGAAGCACTCGACGGTTTTCTCGGCGCGGCCTACGCCATGCATCACATCGCCGCGCTGCTGTCGCTCGCCGAACCGCGCGATCTGGGCCGTTCGGTCGGCGACGGCGCCGCGCAGTGGTCCGCCGTCGTCGATGCCGACGGCCGCAGCAGCGCGCGCAGTCTTTCCGGCGAACCGATCGATCTTGCGCAGCGCGCTTTCCGTCCCACCGTTTATCTGTACGACAACTTTCCCGGCGGCATCGGCTTGTCCGCACCACTTTACGACTTGCGCGACCAGGTCGTCACCCGCGCCATCGAGCTGATCGAGCAGTGCCGCTGCCTGCAGGGATGTCCGGCCTGCGTCGGCCCCATCCTCGGCGAGCACGGGCACGCCGTGCAAACACCGAAGGCCGCCGCCCTGCTGGTGCTGTGGCTGTTCAAGGGGTCCGGCCGATGAGCGCGCAGCTCGCCGCGCGCCTGCGCCGGTTGCGGCCGGCGCATCAGATGCTGCCGGCCAATGACGCGCACGACGCTGCGCTGGCCGAGCTCATGGCGCGGGTGGCCCGGTTGCGCGGCCGTGCGCGCGAGATTGCGCGTATGCGGCCCCGCCTCGACATCGCCGCGCTGGGCGGCCGGTGGATCGACGAGCATCTGCTGTGCGTCGAACGCCGCTATACGCCGGCCTGCCGTCATGGCGACATGTCCCTGCGCCGACTGCTGCAACTGCGCCATGACCGCAGCGGCCTGCTCGGTGTGCGGCAGGCGCTCGATCCCCGGCGCATCGTGTTTCTGGATACCGAGACCAACGGTCTGTCGGGCGGCGCGGGCACGCTCGCCTTCATGATCGGCATGGCGCGTCTGGAGGGCGAACTGCTGGTTACGCGGCAATACGTCATCACGCGCTATGGCGCGGAGGGCGCAATGCTCGATCGGCTGGCGCGCGATCTGGCCGACGCGGTGCATCTGGTCAGCTACAACGGCAAGCGCTTCGACGTGCCGCTGCTGCAGGCGCGCCTGCAACTGCACGGCCGCGACGATGCCTTCGCCGCGCTCGAACACATCGATCTCCTGCATGCACTGCGTCGCGCCAGGCGGCATCGGCCCGATCTGGCCTTCGTGTCCGACTGCCGGCTGCAGACCGCCGAGGCGCGGCTGCTGCGCCTGGAGCGCCGGGACGACCTGCCCGGCCAGGAAGTGCCGCGCGCGTGGGAGCAATTGCTGCGCGACGGCGACGCGAATCTGATGCGCCGCGCGCTGGAACACAACCGGCTGGACGTGTTGAGTCTGGGCGCGCTGCTTGCGCTGTTCGCCGAGTCCGCAGGCCACCTCCTCGGCTGCGCCGCGGCGGACTGAGACAGGCGCGCGGCTTGCCTACACCTGCGAGAACCGCTCGCAAAGGGAAGACCGTGCTACCGAATCTCAAAATCCTCGGCATTGTGGGCAGCCTGCGCCGCGAATCCCATAACCTGAAACTGATGCGTGTCGCCCAGCGACGGATGCCGGGCGGCGCCCAACTGGATATCTTCACCCTGGAGGGAATCCCGCCTTTCAATCAGGACGAGGAGCAGCAACCGCCTCCCAAAGTTATCGAACTCAAGAATGCGATCCGCGCCGCCGACGCCATCCTCATCGCCACACCGGAATACAACTATTCCATTCCCGGCGTACTGAAGAAAGCCATCGACTGGTCCACGCGGCCTTACGGTGACGTGCCGCTGCTCGGCAAACCGGCGGCCATCATGGGCGCAACCATCGGCGGCATGGGCACTTCGCGCGCGCAATACCACCTCCGCCAGGTGCTGGGCGCGCTCAACGTGCATACGCTCAATCAGCCGGAAATGATGATCAGCCACGGCGACGAGGCCTTCGACGAGCAAGGCAACCTGCGCGACGACCAACTCAACCAGCAACTGGACAAGCTGCTGGATGCACTGGTGCGCTGGACGGTCCGTCTGCAGGGGCCCAAAGCCGAATGAGGCGGGAGACGAGATGAGCGATACGGATTTCCGACTGGACGCGACGAACCATTACGCCGTCCTGGAGTTGCGCCGCCCCATCGGCGACAGTCTGCGCGAGGGGCTCGCCAAGGCTGCGGCGACGAAGGACTTGCGCGCCCTGCTGATCATCGCTTCGGCCGAAGCGCTGGAAGCCCCTTCACCCGAACCGGATGCCTTGCCGCGCGCGCTGGAACAGGATTGCAATCCGCTCATGCGGCAGCTACGCGCGCTGCCCTTCCCGGTGATCTGTGCGGTGGGTGGTTATGCCACCGGCCTGGTCGCCGGCATCGCCCTCGCCTGCGACGTGGTCATCGCCACGCATCGCGCGGCGTTCAATTTCTCCTTCACTGCCGGCACTTCGCTGCCCGGTTGCGGCAGCACCTATCTCCTGCCGCGCATCGTCGGTCTGGCGCGCGCAACCGGCATGCTGCTCCTGCGCGACAAGGTGACGGCCGACGAAGCCGAGCGGCACGGCCTGATCTGGGCCAGCGTGGCGGACGATCGTCTGCTGGATGAAGGCCATGCCATCGCGAAGTTCTTCGCCTCGCAACCGCCGCGCACGATGACGGCCATCAAACGCGCCATGCAGGAATCGATGAGCAACGAGTTCGATGTGCAGCTCGAACTGGAAGCGCTGATGCACCGGGAGTTGGGCAAAGGCGCCTGAATCTTGAACAGAGGGCACAGAGCACACAGAGGAAAACCCGGCTTCAATGCCTTTCTCCGTGTGCTCCGTGTTTCAGGCTTTTCCTCGTGCGCTCTGGGCTCTCGACTCTTGGCTCTTGGCTCTCGGCTCTCGGCTCTAAGCTCTCGACTCTCGACTGATCTTAAAGCAAATACGCCGCGTGGTGCTTCAAATGATCGGCCATGAAGGTCGAGATGAAGTAATACCCGTGGTCGTAGCCTTCGTGCATGCGGAGCTCCAGGCGTGTACCGCTCGCTTCGCAGGCTTCTTTAAACGCTTCCGGCTGTAGCTGCGGGCCGAGGAATTTATCGGCCGTGCCCTGGTCGATCAGGATCTTGCCGTCGTAGCGATTGGCGCGAACCAGTTCAGAAGCGTCGTAACTGCGCCAGGCCTCCCGGTCGATGCCCAGATAGCCTTCGAAAGCTTTCTTGCCCCACGGCACCTGCGAAGGCGTGACGATGGGCGCGAACGCCGATACGGATAGATAACGCGTCGGGTTCCGCAGTGCGCACACCAGCGCGCCATGGCCGCCCATGGAGTGACCGAAGATGCTCTGTCGCTCGCCTGCATTGAAGTGCTCGCGCACCAGTGCGGGCAGTTCCTCGGTGACGTAGCTGTACATGCGGTAGTGCGCCGACCAGGGCGCGCGCGTCGCGTCGACATAGAAGCCGGCGCCCAGGCCGAAGTCCCAGTCGGCGTCGTCGCCGGGGAAGCGCACCTGTCGCGGACTCGTATCGGGCGCGACCAGCATGACCCCCAGTTCGGCCGCCAGACGTTGTGCGCCCGCCTTGATGGCGAAGGTCTCTTCCGTGCAGGTGAGCCCCGCAAGATAGAACAACACCGGCGGGCGCTCACCCTTCTGCGGCGGGCGAAAAACGGAAAAGCGCATCTCGGTCCCGCAGACCTCCGACTGATGCGCATAGAAACCCTGAACGCCGCCGAAGCAGGCGTGCTCCGAAATAATCTGCAAATTACTCAATCGTCGTCCTCTTCATCCACTCGGAAGCCCACCTTGATGGTGACTTGCCAATACTTCACGCCGTCGCCCTCGATATAGCCGCGCGTATCCACCACTTGGAACCAGTGCATGTTGCGAACCGTCTGCCCGGTCTTCGCAAGGGCCGTATTGACGGCGTCCTCGATGCTTTCCGTGGAAGAGCCGGTCAGTTCCAGATGCTTGTAGACGTGATGAGACATTGACGTTCCTTTCAAAGGTTGAACCGCCTTAGTACACGACCACGCTGCGGATGGACTCGCCCGCGTGCATGAGATCGAAGCCCTTGTTGATGTCCTCCAGCTTGAGTGTATGGGTGATGAGATCGTCGATGTTGATCTTGCCTTCCATGTACCAGTCGACGATCTTCGGCACATCGGTGCGGCCGCGCGCGCCGCCGAATGCGCTTCCCTTCCACACCCGCCCGGTGACGAGTTGGAACGGCCGCGTGCTGATCTCCTGCCCCGCGCCCGCCACGCCGATGATGATCGACTGACCCCAGCCGCGATGGCAGCACTCCAGCGCCTGGCGCATGAGTTCGACGCTGCCCACGCATTCGAAGCTGTAGTCGGCACCGCCCTTGGTGAGTTCGATGATGTAGGGCACCAGATCGCCCTGGATTTCCTTCGGGTTGATGAAGTGCGTCATCCCGAACTTGCGCGCCAGCGCTTCGCGCTCGGGGTTGATGTCCACGCCCACGATCATGTCGGCGCCCACCATGCGCGCACCCTGGATCACGTTGAGGCCGATGCCCCCCAGGCCGAACACCACCACGTTGGCACCGGGCTCCACCTTGGCCGTATGGATCACGGCGCCGATGCCGGTCGTGACCCCGCAACCGATGTAACAAACCTTGTCGAAGGGCGCGTCCTCACGAATTTTTGCCAGCGCGATCTCCGGCATGACCGTGTAGTTGGAGAAGGTCGAGCAACCCATGTAGTGGTGGATTTTCTTGCCGTTGATGGAAAAACGGCTGGTCCCGTCCGGCATGACACCCTGCCCCTGCGTGGCGCGAATGGCCGTACAGAGGTTGGTCTTCTGCGACAGGCAGGATTTGCATTGACGGCATTCGGGCGTATACAGCGGAATGACGTGATCGCCCTTCTTCAATGACGTGACACCAGACCCCACATCGACGACGATGCCCGCGCCTTCGTGGCCGAAGATCGCCGGGAACAGGCCTTCCGGGTCGGCACCGGAGCGGGTGAATTCGTCCGTGTGGCAAATGCCGGTCGCCTTGATTTCGACCAGCACTTCGCCTTCCTTCGGACCGTCAAGTTGTACCGTTTCGACCACCAGCGGCTCACCCGGGGCATAGCACACTGCAGCGCGTACATCCATGGCGTCTCCTTCCACAAATACCGAGAATAGGGTTACTGTTTACAAGCCTATGCGGCGTGCGCATAGGAAGCAAGGGCGCGCCAAGGCACGGCTTTTGCACCTTGCTCGACTCATCCTTATGTGCGCCGGTGCAACCGTGCTCAGCGCGGTCTGTTCTTTCGGCGCTCGTGCGATGACTACGGAAACCGAAATTCCCGCCTCGGCCTATGCCGAACAACGCGCCCGCCTGCTGATCGATATCGCAGGCATGGCCGCCTACAGCGCGAGCTACACGGGCCGCAGCAGCATCACGCCGCGCGTGATGAAAGCGATCGAGCGCGTGCCGCGCCATGCGTTCGTGCCGGAATCGCAACGTGCACATGCCTACGAGAACCGCCCCCTTCCCATCGGCGAAGGTCAGACGATTTCGCAGCCCTACATCGTTGCGTTGATGACCGATCTGCTCGAACTCGAGCCGGACGATGTGGTGCTGGAAGTCGGCACGGGCTCAGGCTATCAGGCCGCGGTGCTGGCCGAACTCGCGGCGCAGGTCTATACGATCGAAGTGATCGAATCCATCGGCCGACGCGGCGCCGAAGTCTTGCGCGAACTGGGCTACACCAACGTCCACACCCGCATCGGCGACGGCTATGCCGGCTGGCCGGAGCACGCGCCTTTCGACGCGATCATCGTCACCGCCGCCGCTCGGCACGTGCCGCAGCCCCTGATCGACCAGCTCAAACCCGGCGGCAGACTGGTGATTCCAGTCGGGCCGGAAGGCGGGATGCAGCAGTTGTTATTGTTGCGCAAGCAGCGCGACGGCTCGGTCACCCAGACAGACACCATCCCCGTGCAGTTTGTTCCACTGACACGCTCGCCCTGATCGCGCGCGCTGCGCGCTATGATTAGGCCTTTTTTCGCGCGGGCCTCTGTCGCGCGCTTCGCATCGTGTCCGCTTCCGCTACGCATTCCCCCGATCCCTCGTTGCTCAGCCAATGCGACGCCGCCTCCGCCTGGGCGCTCGTGGACGGCGCCGCACCGGACAGTGACGCGCAAGGCGTCTGGGTCTGCACCGGTCTGCTCGAACGCATCGAAGCGCACGTACCCGATGCGGTGTCCGACGCCTGCGCGCGGATCGAAGCGGCCGGCCGCACGCATCCTGTCGTCGCGCTGCTGGATTACGAACTGGGCTACTGGTTGGAACCGCGCGCCGCGCTGCGTCCGCCGGAGGTCGTGCGCGCGCCGTTGACCGCGCTGGTATTCGAGCATGCGACGTGGCTGCCGCACAGCGCGTTCGATGAGGAACTGGCGCGTGCTGTCGCGGCCCTGCCCGAAGAAGCGCGTCACTGCGGCATCGCGGATCTCACGCGCAGCTGCGACCGCGAGAGCTATCGCGCGGCAATCGAACGTATCCTGCAGTATATCCACGAAGGCGACTGCTACCAGATCAACTACACGTGGCCGATGCACTTCCGGTGTTACGGCTCGCCGCTCGCACTCTATCTCGCACTGCGCAAGCGCCAGCCCGTGACGCACGGCGCGCTGGTCCAACTGCCGGACCGCACGGTCTATTCTCTTTCCCCCGAACTCTTTCTGGAACGCCACGGCATGCGCCTGCATTCGCGGCCGATGAAAGGCACGGCGCCGCGCGGCACCACACCGGAAGAAGATCAGCGCAACGCCGACGCACTGCAGGCGTCCGAAAAAGACCGCGCCGAGAACGTGATGATCGTCGATCTCATCCGCAACGATCTCGGGCGCGTCGCCTCGCCGGGTTCGGTGCGCGTGGCCTCGCTGTTCGACATCGAACGCTATCCCACCGTGCTGCAGATGGTGTCTTCGGTGGTCGCCGATGCACCGGATGCCTCGCTCCACGAGATCCTTCATGCGCTCTTTCCCTGCGGCTCCATCACCGGCGCGCCGAAAATCCGCGCCATGCAAATCGCGCAAGAACTGGAGCGCGGGCCGCGTCAGCTTTATACGGGCAGCATCGGTTTGATCCGTCCCGGCGGCGATTTCAGTTTCAGCGTGGTGATCCGTACGCTCGAAGTCGCCGCCGACGGCACGGGCCGCCTGGGCATCGGCAGCGGCATCGTGGCCGATTCCGATCCCGACCGCGAATACGACGAATGCCTCGCCAAGGCGCGCTTCGCCACCGATCTGCCGGCGGACTTCGAACTCATCGAAACCTTGCGGCTGGAGCCGCAGGCAGACGATCCCTATCCGCTGCTGCCTCGGCACCTGGAGCGCTTGAGCGCATCCGCGCGCCACTTCGGCTTCGCTTACGACGAGGGGCGCGTTCGCGCGGCGCTCGATGCGACGCGACGCCAGGCGGGCGAAGCGCCGCATCGCGTGCGTCTGACGCTGGCGAAATCGGGCGAGATCACGGTGCGCAGCGTACCCTTCGCGGCCGCTGCCGGGACGCCGGGCGTCGTGTATGCCGAAGCGGCCGTGCACACCGCCAATCCGTTCCTGCACCACAAGACCACGGTACGCGGGCAATACGACGCGGCGCTCAAGGCGATCGAAGCGCTCCCCGGATGTTTCGATGCACTGTTCTTCAACGAGCGCGGCGAGTTGACCGAAGGCGCAAGATCGAACGTTTATCTCGTGCGGGACGGCAAGTGGTACACGCCGCCGCTGTCCTCCGGCGTGCTGAACGGCGTGATGCGCCGGGTGCTGATGGAGACGCACACGCCGCGCATCGAAGAGCGCGTGTTGCGACGCGAGGATGTGGAAGCCGCCGAGGAGATCCATCTGTCCAACGCCCTGCGCGGCCTGTTCAGGGTGCGCCTGATGAGCCGGGGCTGAACCCAGCCGGGCGCGTTACTTCAGGCTGCTTTTGTCGCGCCATTCCTCGCGCAACTGGCTTGAATTGCGGAACTCGGGATGGATATGGCTTTCCGGCGTGGGCGGCACATTGACGCGGGCTGCCGGCGCAGCGGGAGGCGGAGGCTCCGGCGGCTGCGGTGCGACCCGATCCAGGCGCTGGAGCCGGTCGCGCAGGCGGCGCAGATCGTCCGCCGAGCAGCGGCCGTAGAGATAGCACGAGTCATAGTAGTAGGGATGCGCGCCGGCCCATACAAGCATGCGGACGGCGCCGGAGTCAGCCTGCGCGACCGCGGTGGAAAAGCCGCAGAGCAACGCCGCTGCGCCGAGCAGGATCAGGCGGCGCCGGGTGCGGGGCCGGAGCGCATTCATTTCCGCCGCCGCCCCGGGTGCCGGTCAGAAATCTTCTTCGAGCGCCTCATCGGGAACGGGCTCCGGCTGCTCCTGGCGGACCAGGCGGCAAGCCAGCAACTGGTCGGCAAGGCTCGGTATGTGGGGCACGGTTTCGCCCGGCTGCAGGCGACGCGACAAATGCAGGAAGCCGGTACCGTTGCTGCGCAGCGTGTTGATGGATTCCATTCGTCCACTCCCTCCATTCGACGCAGGTGCGGGATTGCCGGCCGAATGCCGGGCGCGTTTCCTCCACCCCGCCCTACGCCGTCCAACTAAGCAGAGCCCATGCCTGATGACGCTCTCGGGGGAGTAAAGCCGCGCGTGAACGGCAGCAGCGCACATTCCGCCCCAGCCGCCATGAACGATGCGTGATGGATGCCGCCGCTCCGCGCGGCACGGGGCGAGGGGCGGCGGCACCGCGCCCTCCCCGCTCGCAATACGGCGAGCGACATCGCGACGCAGGGAGGCTAAAAATGACCGTCCCGCGCAGAAACGACGAAGGGCCCCGCAGGGCCCTTCGTCATCGAACGCACAAAGCCTCGGGCTTTAACCGTTGGCGCGGCGGCGGTACTCGCCTGTGCGGCTGTCGATCTCGATCAGATCGCCGGTTTCGCAGAACAGCGGCACCGCGATCTCGAAACCGGTGGCCAGTTTGGCCGGTTTGAGCACCTTGCCGGAGGTATCGCCGCGCACTGCAGGTTCGGTGTAATCGATCTTGCGCACCACCGTCTGCGGCAATTCCACCGAAATGGCCTTGTCGTTGTAGAACACCACCTCGCACTCCATGCCGTCTTCGAGGTAGTTGAGCGCGTCGCCCATGTTGTCCTTCTCGACTTCGTACTGGTTGTATTCGCTGTCCATGAACACGTACATGGGATCGGCGAAGTACGAGTAGGTCACCTCCTTGCGGTCGAGCACGACGACATCGAACTTCTCGTCGGCGCGATAAACATTCTCGGCGGCCGCGCCGGATAGGAGGTTCTTGAACTTCATTTTCACGACCGAGGCGTTGCGGCCGGATTTGCTGAACTCGGCCTTCTGCACCACCATGGGGTCGTTCCCGAGCATGACGACGTTGCCTACACGTAATTCCTGAGCGATTTTCATAGCTGTCTAAGTCTGGCCCGACCTTGCCTCGGCGCCCTTGCCCAGGCCGTCCCGCGGGTTCCTGTTTTCAAAAAGCCGCTTATTTTACTTGCCGTTGCACGAACTTGACTAGTTCGCTCCCCAGCTCCGGCCCGGATTCGCGCAATTGTGCCCAGCGCACCGCATGCGCCCGGGCCTGATCCTGATGCGCAAGCCATTGCCGCCACGCCGCGCCGACTGTCGGCGCGTCCGGCACGGCGTTCCATGCCGCGTGCAGCGCGCGCTGGGCAGCGGCCGCTTGTGCGGGCAGTTCCGCGCAATAGCGATCCAGGAAGGCCGCAAGTTTGGCCTGGTGCGCCCCCTCCTCCTGCGGGTAAATGTGCCAGACCAGCGGTCGCGCGGCCCATTGGGCGCGCACGAAGGAGTCCTCGCCGCGCACGAAATTGAGGTCGCAGGCCCATAGCAGCCGGTCGTAGCCCGCCTGATCGCTGAAGGGCAACACATGCAGGCGGAGCGCATCGCGGATCACGCATTCGCCCGGACGCAACGCACCGCAACCGAAATACGCCGCAATGGGTGCAACCACCGGCCCGGTCGGCACCAGCGCCGTGACGGGAAAGGAGCCTGTGCGCCACGCGTCGAGCAACTCGCCCACCGGCGCGTGCCCGTAGCAAAACAGGGACACCCGGCGCTCATCCGGCGCAGGCAACGGCAGGCCCTGCGTCTGCCAGTAGGTGGCCAGCGCCTGCGCGTCCTGCTGGAAAGCGCGTCTTGCCGCTATCAGTCCGCGCTCGCGCAACAATCCGCCCGTGCCCTCCTCGAAACCGGGGAAAAAGAAATATTTGTGCAAGGGCAGGCGGGGATGCACCGACGGCCCGCGATGGCAGCCGCGCACCCAGTCTTCGGCACTGAGGTATTCCAGATTCAGCCAGACCGGCTGCGGCCGCCGGACTGCCATGGCGGCAAGAAACGTCTCAGGCAGCCGACACCCGAACGCCTCGATCACTACGACACCCGGCTCGACCTGCGGAAAGGGTTCGCTCCAGGCGCGAATCTCCACGCCCTCCACCGTCTGCACTGCGGCATTCGCGTCGACAGCCGGCGCCAGTTGGGACAGCGTCCGCAAATCGTCCAACCACAGCCGCACGGGAATGCCGTGATCGCGGCGCAGCGTGCGCGCCAGCCGCCATGACACGCCGGCATCGCCATAGTTATCGATGACGGAACAGAAGAGATCCCACATGAGTTGGCCGAGCGCTCAGCGCAGAAAGTCGAGAGTAAAACCACGCGTGGAGTCGGAGTGTGGCCGAAGAACCGCGCCGGCTGCAATTCGCAGCCTCGCGGCGATCCGCGGATTCATGGTCGTTCCATCCAAGAAGGCGGGCCTGGGGCGCCTCGAAGCGTTCGCGCGCCTGTCGCCCGTGCGCCCCGCTCTCTCCACTCTCGGCTTTCGACTTTTTCCATTGGCATGGGTGTTGCATCCCGAGCTAAAAATTCCCTGTCGTCATTCCGTCGATGATGCGTGCGCTTGCGGCCGTTTCATCGACGCCCGCAAACGAACAACGCAGAAGAGCCTTCGCGCTTCCCGTTTGGCGCATGCCGACCGGAAGCGCCCACTCGAACAGGATCGCTCCATGAGTCTACACAGCGACGCGCTTCCGCAGCGCATCTCCACCGGCATTGCCGGCCTGGATAGCGTCCTGGGTGACGGCCTGATGCAGCACGGCATGTATCTGCTCGAGGGGCCACCCGGCAGCGGCAAGACGATTCTTTCGGCACAGATCTGTTTTCATCATGCACACGCTCAACGCAAGACGCTTTACGTGACGCTCATCGCCGAATCGCACGGCAAGCTGCTCAACAATCTGCGCGCCTTCGACTTCTACGATCCCGCGCTGGTACCCGAGCGCTTCATCCTGATGAGCGGCTATCAGGAACTCAAGACCTCGGGCCTGCCGGGTCTGCTGCAACTCGTCGCGCGCGCGCTGGCGGAACATCGCCCCAGCGTGCTGGTGATCGACGGCTACCGCAGTCTCCGTATGCTCGCGCCGGACGCCGCCACGACCGCCGAGTTCATCTACGAACTGAACACGCTCATCACCACCACCAAATCGCTTTGCCTGCTGCTCGCGCCGCGCGACGACAGCGGCGCATGGGCCGAGAAGACGCTGATGGACGGCGTCATCGAACTTCACCGTTTTTCGGTCGGCATGCGCAGCGTACGCGAAGTGGAAGTACACAAACTGCGTTCCTCGGCGCCGATCGAAGGGCGTCATGCCTTCAAAATCTGCTCTGCCGGCATCCGGGTGTTTCCCCGCCTCGAAGCAAGCGCGCCGTTTCGCAACGCCGCACCGGACCGCGAGGCGACCCGCTGCACCTTCGGTATCGAAGGCATGGACGACATGCTCCACGGCGGCGTATTGCGCGACAGCGCCACCTGCCTGCTCGGCCCGCCCGGATCGGGGAAGACGATCTTCGGCCTGCATTTTCTCCATCAAGGCTTGCAGGCCGGCGACACCGGGCTTCACTTCGGCTTCTACGAATCGCCCGCGCAGTTACTCGACAAGGCCGCAAACCTCGGCCTGGATTTGAACGAAGCGCATCGCAACGGACAGTTCGACATCCTCTGGCAGCCGGCGCTGGAATGCCGGCCCGACGAACTCGCCATGCAGTTGCTGGAAAACGTCTGGCAGCGCAAGGCGCGGCGCGTAGTCATCGACGGCCTCGAAGGTTTTATGCAAAGCGCGGTGAGACCGGAACGGATCGGTCGCTTTTTCAATGCGCTGGTCGGCGAGTTACGGCGTCAGCAGGTCGCCTGCCTGTACACCGAGGAGGTACCGCTGTTCGCCCGCGAAGTCAGCCACGGCACGCTGGCCACATCGGCGATCGTCGACAACCAGATCCTGCTTCGCTTCGTGCGACACGAGGCCGGCATGCGACGCACCGTTGCCGTGCTGAAGCAGCGCGAAAGCGGCCATGACCACGGCGTGCGCGAATTCTGGATCGAGCGCGGGGGCATACGCGTTGCGTCCGACAGCGACAGCGCGCACGCCTTCCTCGCGGAGCGGCCATGATCGCGCAGACGGACACGGACACCCTCACTTCGATGAAAAGCGCGACTAAAAGCATCCTGGTCGTCGACGATGAGTTCGATGTGCGCGCAATCGTCGAGTTGATCCTCGGGATGCAGAATTACGATGTGGTGACGACGCCCAGCGCCCTGCTCGCGCTGGAGAAGCTGCAAGGCGAACAACCTCCGGCGCTGATCCTGACCGATCGCATGATGCCGGTGATGGACGGTGTGGAATTCTGCGAGCGCGTGCGCGCCAATCCACAGTGGCGGGATGTGCCGATCATCATGATGAGCGCTGCCGACGAACCCAAGGAACGCAATCAGGGTCTTTGGAACGCCTATCTGCACAAGCCGCTCGATATGGACGACCTGCTGCACGCAGTCGAACGAATCATCGGCCGATAGCCGTCAGGTGCGTCGTGTAGGCACTGCCGCGGAACTGGGCTGATTGGTGGCCGGCAGAGTGTAATGCTCCTCCACCGCTTCGCGCACGCGAGAGCGGCTGTCGGTCGGCGACAGGCCCTCGTCCGCTTCGATGGCGCGCACCTGCTCCGCCAGTTCATCGTCCTTCACGCAGTCCTCCATCCAGCGCGAATAATCGCCCTGCCGCAGGTGGTGCAACCAGGTTTCGTCGTCGATGCCTTCGGCCAGTTGCGTGAATAGCATGAGGTTCTGTGCGCGCAGATTGAGTTTCTGCCCCGGCCCTCGGAAATAGAAGCTGCGATCGGGCGGCAACTCGCCTTCGGCATACTTGCGCCGATGGCGACGGCGTTCGCTATGACTCGGTTCGATCTCGAGCACGAAGGGCGCTTCGTCCGTCGAGCAGAACCACAGCAGTGCATGTCCGGCTTCCAGTTCCAGCGGCCGGGCCGCCGGCAGTTCGATTTCCGCGGCGCGGGCAAAGTTCTCCAGCGTGCCGTAAGGCTCCTCCCCCAACGCGGCGACGATATCCACGCCGCTCAGCACATCGGGCGCCACCCAATCCGGATGGACGGTGATGTAGATCATCGAATGCAGTCCGTCGCCCAGCATGGAGGCGGCCGACTCCCAATCGGTCGGCAGCAGATGATGCGTTTCATCGACCAGAATCCAGTGCGGCCTGCCGGTCTTGGAACGCAGTTCCTGCAAATGCGGCAACAGCCCCAGGAAAAGCGCCGGTCGGTCCTGCAGCGGCAGACCGATGAGATTCACCACCACGCTCGTCTCCGGCTTCTCCAGTGCGGTCAGCACTTCGTCGGTCGAAGGACCGTGATCGGCGCTGCCCAGCACGATGGCGTCCTCGAACTCCTCGTAGTCACCTTCCGGATCGATGATGCAGAACTGGTAGCCGTCCTTGCTGAGGCGTTCCAGCAGGCCGGTGGCGAGTGTCGACTTGCCGCTGCCCGACGACCCCGCTATGAGGATGTTGTGCCAAGCCGGCGGAATGTGTACCGGCGTATCGTCCTCGCGGCGCCCCATGAGCAATCGCCGGCGTTGTTGCGCGCGCGACAGTTCGCGCAGATCGTCTTCAATGATCGTTGCAATGAGTTCGGCTACGCCGTCGCCGCGCGAGGCTTCAGTGGTGTGATCGGCCTGCGCCTTGAGCATAGGGACCGCGTTGGCGACCGCCACGCCGAATTCGCAATAATTGAGGAGCGCATGATCGTTCTCCGCGTCGCCGATGCCGACGACGTTATGCGGCGATATCCGCATCTCATCCAGCGCCGCATCGAGGCCGGAAGCCTTGTTGACGTTGGGCGGCAGCACCATCACGGCGCCCTTGTTGAAGATCACCTGCAACTCGAGCCCCTGCTCGCGGATCGTTTCGAGCACGGTGATCTCATGCGGCGTGACGGTCGCTACGATGGAAGCGCCCAGTTGCAACGGCACGCCCTTCTCTTCCAGTGCCTTGACGAAGCCGGGGGGCGGCGGCGCGCCGAGGACGATGCGCTCGCGCGTGCTGGGGCGGTAAAGCAGCGCGCCGTTTTCCGCTACCACCAGATCGAAGAGATCGATGTCGGGAAAAATGCCGAGCAGTTCATTCAGTTCACGTCCGGTAACGAGCAGCAGCTTGCGCCCCGTCGCGGCCAGTTGCTTGAGTGCCTCCAGGGTGGAAGCCGAGACGCTGCCTTGGTGTGCGAGCGTGCCATCGTAGTCGACGGCCAGGGCGAGATAGCGCATTGGGGGGGCAGCAGGTGGAGACGTCTGCGGTCTGCAAATTGTGCACCCGCAACGCACAACAAAAACAACGCCCAATAAAAAGGGAGCCCCGTAAAGGGGCTCCCGAGACTCCTAAGGAGGAGGA
>Ga0079224_100000564_pt1 | contig 37082 bp, 34 predicted proteins | sample Stecom2015_FD_80414 | JGI IMG/M metagenome (GOLD analysis project Ga0079224, IMG submission 80414) | Agricultural soil microbial communities from Utah to study Nitrogen management - Steer compost 2015 | ecosystem: Environmental > Terrestrial > Soil > Agricultural land | place: USA: Utah... | reverse complement strand
GCTGTCGCTGCTGGAGAACGGCAAGCGGGAGCCCAAGCTCTCCCTGCTCACCGCACTGGCCAAGGTGCTGGACGTCTCGGTGGAGGAGCTGCTCTCCCGCCAGCCCCCCAGCCGCCGCGCCCAGCTGGAGATCGCGCTGGAGGAGGCCCAGCGGGACCCGCTGTACCAGTCCCTCAACCTGCCCCACCTCAAGGTCGGCAAGCGGGTGCCCAACGACGTGCTGGAGCACATCGTCGGCCTGTACGAGGAGCTGAAGCGGCGCGAGACCAAGCCGACCACCACCCCGGAGGAGGCCCGCCGCGCCAACGCCGACCTGCGCCGCCTGATGAGCGAGCGCGACAACTACTTCCCCGAGATCGAGAAGGCCGCCCAGCAGACCCTGGACGCGGTGGGCTACCGCGGCGGTGCGCTGTCGCAGGGGATGATCCTGTCGATGGTCGCCCACCACGGGTTCACCCTGCGCTACGTCCCCGACCTGCCGCGCTCGGTGCGCTCGGTCACCGACACCCGCAACCGCCGCATCTACCTCAAGCGCGAGTCGCTGGGCATGCACACGCCCCGCACCATCCTGCTGCAGACGCTGGGGCACTTCGTGCTCGGCCACACCCCGCCCCGCGACTTCGCCGACTTCCTGCGCCAGCGGGTGGAGGCCAACTACTTCGCCGCCGCGGTGCTGATCCCCGAGTCCACTGCCGTGCCGTTCCTGGTCGACGCCAAGCAGGTGCGCGACCTGTCGGTGGAGGACCTGCGCGACGTCTACGCCGTCTCCTACGAGATGGCCGCGCACCGGTTCACCAACCTGGCCACCCGCCACCTCGACCTCGTCTGCCACTTCATCCGCAACGACGAGACCGGCATCATCTACAAGGCGTACCAGAACGACGGGCTGATCTTCCCCACCGACGACACCGGCGCGGTGGAGGGCCAGCGGCTGTGCCGCTACTGGTCGGGACGGCAGGTCTTCGCCTCGCCCGACCGCTACTCCATCTACTACCAGTACACCGACAAGCCCAACGGCACCCACTGGTGCGTGGCGCACGTCGACCCCAGCCGGGAGCGCAACTTCGCGATCACCCTGGGCGTGCCCTACAAGGAGTCGCGCTGGTTCCGCGGCCGGGAGACCACCAACCGCACCAAGTCGGAGTGCCCGGTCGGCGAGTGCTGCGTGCGTCCGCCCTCGGAGCTGGCCTCCCGCTGGGAGGGCAACGTCTGGCCCTCGGCGCGCGCCCACTCCCACGTCCTGGCCGCGCTGCCCACCGGCCAGTTCCCCGGGGTCGACGAGACCGACGTCTACACCTTCCTGGAGAAGTACGAGATCGCCTAGTCCGCGGGCGGAGAAGGAAGTCGGGGGTGGTTCCGGCAGGCGCCGGAGCCACCCCCGTGTCATGACCCCGAACACATGTTACCGTTGGTAACACCTGTTGTCCACACCCCTCGGAGGACACCGACATGAGCGACGAGACGCCCGCGCCGACGTTCAGCCTCGAACTGGGCGAGGACCTGCGCGAGGTCCGCGACTGGGTGCACGACTTCGCCCGCGACGTCATCCGCCCCGCCGCCGCGGAGTGGGACGAACGGGAGGAGACCCCCTGGCCGATCCTGCAGGAGGCCGCCAAGATCGGCCTGTACTCCCTCGACTTCTTCGCCAACCAGATGTTCGACCCCAGCGGCGTGGCCATCCCCGTCGTCTACGAGGAGCTGTACTGGGGCGACCCCGGCATCGCGCTGTCGCTGACCGGCACCACGCTGGCCGCGGTGGCCGTCGCCACCAACGGCACCCAGGAGCAGGTCCTGGAGTGGACCCCGGAGATGTTCGGCACCCCCGACGACGTGCGGCTGGGCGCCTTCTGCTCCTCCGAGCCCGACGCGGGCAGCGACGTCGGCGCGATCCGCACCCGCGCCGTCTACGACGAGGCCACCGACGAGTGGGTGCTCAACGGGACCAAGACCTGGATCACCAACGGCGGCATCGCCGACGTCCACGTGGTCGTGGCCTCCGTCGACCCCGAACTGGGCTCGCGCGGCCAGGCCAGCTTCGTCGTCCCGCCCCGCACCAAGGGGCTGTCCCAGGGGCAGAAGTTCCGCAAGCACGGCATCCGCGCCTCGCACACCGCCGAGGTGATCCTCGACGACGTGCGCGTGCCCGGCCGCTGCCTGCTCGGCGGCAAGGAGAGACTGGACAAGCGCCTGGCCCGCGCCCGCGAGGGCCGCCGCTCCGGCGGACAGGCCGCGATGAAGACCTTCGAGGCGTCCCGCCCCGCCGTCGGCGCGATGGCGGTGGGCTGCGCCCGCGCCGCCTACGAGTACACCCTCGACTACGTCCGCCAGCGCGAGCAGTTCGGCCGGCCGCTCGGCGACAACCAGGCGGTCGCCTTCACCCTCGCCGACATGGCCACCCGCATCGACGCGGCCCGCCTGCTGGTGTGGCGGGCCTCCTGGATGGCCAGCCGGGGCAAGGACTTCGCCCAGGCCGAGGGCTCCATGAGCAAGCTGTTCGCCAGCGAGACCGCCACCTGGGTCACCCAGAACGCCATCCGCCTGCTCGGCGGCAACGGCTACACCCGCGAGTACCCGGTGGAGCGCTGGCACCGCGACGCCACGATCTTCACCATCTTCGAAGGCGCCTCCGAGATCCAGCGCCTCATCATCGGCCGCACCATCACCGGCCTGCCGCTGCGCTGACGTCTTCGCCGTTCGGCGGGGTTCGGCGGGGTGCGACGGCCGGGAAGCGGAACCGGATCCGGTCGTTCCGGCCGGTCCCCGCCGTGTCCGGGACGGGGGCCGACGGCCTGTCGCCCCGTCGACACCGCCCTGCCGACGCTCTTCGGCCGACAGGAGAACGGCCCCGCAGGGCGGAGGGGACCCTGCGGGGCCGTCGCTGCCCCCTTCCCCGGACCGCCGGCGGGGAGGGATTGCGGTCCGGCCGCTCCGGAGCGATCTGCGGCCGCCGTGCGCGGCTTCCTGCGCAGAGCCGGAAACGGCGGACCGGAAATACACGCGTCCGCCGACCGATCCGGAGTTCCGGCCCCACCGCGGGTCACCGCTGGCTAGCATTGCGCCATGCCGAACGAGTCCCGCCATTCCTGGATGAAGACGACCTTCCCCGCCCCCCGGGAGCTGCCCGAAGGCATCGACCCGAACGTCCCGAGCATCGCCCGCGCCTACGACTACTCCCTCGGCGGCAAGGACAACTTCCCCGTCGACCGCGCCCTGGTCGACCAGATGGAGGCCCGCTACCCCGGCGTCAAAGAGGTCTCGATCCAGAACCGCAGGACCCTGGTCCGCCTGGCCCGCCACATGGCCGAACAGGGCATCACGCAGTTCATCGACCTCGGCTCGGGCCTGCCCACCGCGCAGAACACCCACCAGGTCGTGCAGCAGGTCAACCCCGACTGCCGGGTCGTCTACATCGACAACGACCCCGTGGTGCTGGCCCACGGCCGCGCGCTGCTGGCCGAGAACGAGAACACGGCCGTGACCACCGCCGACTTCCTCCGCCCCGACGAGGTGCTCGACACCCCCGAGGTGAAGCGGCTCATCGACCTGGACCAGCCGGTGGGGCTGATGCTGATCGCGATCCTGCACCACATCCCGGACGAGGCCGACCCCGCTGGGCTGGTGCGCCGCTACGTCGACGCCCTGCCCGCGGGCAGCATGGTGGCCATCACCTCCTGGGCCTACACTGGCCTGCAGGTGCAGAAGGAGATCACCGACATGGCGCGCGAGGCCCTGGGGGTCGGCTACGCCCGCAGCCGGGAGGAGATCCGGGCCTTCTTCGGCGACCTCGAACTGGTCGAGCCCGGGCTGGTGTTCCACGCGCTGTGGCGCCCCGACACCCCGGTCGACCCCGACAACCTCAACCCCTACCAGCAGTTCATGCTGGCGGGCCTGGGCGTCAAGCGCTGACGCCGTCCCCTGCCCGGGCCGGGGAGGGGACCGGCCCGGCCCCGCGGGTGTGAGAGTGTGTCAGCCGGGCACCACCGGTGGACAGCACCCCGTCCGGGAGAAGGGAGGCAGCGGCGCCGCCCCGTCCGAGGCGCGCCGCGCACGCGATGACCGAGCACTCCGGCCGCGACACCGAACTCACCGTCGCCGCCCGGTTCAACGGCCCGCCCGACTCCGCCAACGGCGGCTACCTCTCGGGCCTCCTCGCCCAGCACGTCGACGCCCCCGCCGTCCGCGTCCGCCTGCACCAGCCGCCGCCGCTGCGGACCCCGATGCCGGTGCGCCGCGCTCCCGGAGGCGGCGTCCGCCTGCTGCTCGGCGAGGACACGGTCGCCGAGGCGGTTCCCGCGCCGGTGCCGGCGCGGCGGATCGAACCGGTGCCGCCCGCCGAGGCCGAACGCGCGAGCGCGGGCTACCGCGGCCGCCACGGCCACCCCTTCCCCACCTGCTTCGTATGCGGGCCCGCGCGGCGGGCCGGCGACGGGCTTCGCCTGTTCGCCGGACCGCTGGACGACGAGGCGCGGACGGACACGGTGGCCTGCGCGTGGACGCCGGGACCGGACCCCGCGGGAGTCCCGCTGGCCTGGGCCGCGCTCGACTGCCCCGGCGGCTGGTCGGTCGACATCACCGGCCGCCCCATGCTGCTCGGACAGTTGACCGCGGCCGTGTTCGCCGTCCCCCGCCCGGGAGAGCTCCACGTGGTGCTGGGCCGCCTGCTCGGCGTCGAGGGGCGCAAGGTCCACACCGCCAGCGCCCTCTACGACGCCGCGGGCGCCGAACTGGCCCGCGCCGAGGCCGTGTGGATCCGCCTCCGGCAGCCCTGAGACGGCGATTCCGTTCACCTGGGAGTCGGATGGGAATCCGGTAACGGTACGATCTCGATCGGTTTCGCCGTCGACCGCACCGGGTGCCTCCATGACCGTCCAGACCCCCCACGCCCCTCGACCGTCCGTGCCGCGACGCTCCGTGACCGGCGCCACACCGGTGGAGACGGCCTGGCTCGACGTGGCCCGGATCGCGGCCATCACGGCCGTGGTCCTGCTGCACGCCGTCGCCGTGGTCGTCACCCGCGACCACACCGCGCTGGGCACGGCCACCTGGTGGACCGCCAACGTGGTGGACTCGGCGGTGCGCTGGTGCGTCCCGGTGTTCATCATGATCAGCGGGGCGCTGCTGCTCGCCCCCCGGCGCGAGGGCCTGCGCGCCTTCTACCGGCGGCGGTTCAGCCGCATCGGAATCCCCCTGGCCGCCTGGAGCGCCTTCTACCTGTCCGTCGACCTGTTCGTGGAGCGGTGGAACGACTGGCCCGACGCGCTGCACCGGATCCTGGCCGGGCAGCCCGCGGTGCACCTGTACTTCCTGTTCGTGCTCGCCGGGCTGTACGCGCTCACCCCCTTCCTGCGGGTCCTCACCGCCCACGCCCCGAGGCGCACCCTGTGGTGGGCGGCCGTCCTGACGACCGCCCTGGGCGTGGCGGACCAGGCGATCTCCGACCTCGCCGGGATCGGCGAGGCCAACGCGGTCACCCGCTTCCTGCCCTACCTCGGCTACTACCTCCTGGGGCACCTGCTGCGCGACACCGTCCTGGGACGGCGGGGCGCCTGGATCGCCGGCGCGGTCTTCGTCGCCTCCGTCGCCGCCACCGCCGGCGTGGTCGGCGCCACCGCCCTGGTCCACGGCGAGTGGAACACCCAGGCCGCCTACGCCTACGACTACCTCTCACCGACCGTGCTGGCCATGTCCGTGGCACTGTTCCTGCTGTTCAAGCCGCTCACCGGACGCTGGCGGCGGCTCACCGCGCCCGACCGCGACACCACCGCCGCCCGCCGGCGGCTGCGCACGCTGGCCGACCTGAGCTTCGGCGTCTTCCTGGTGCACCTGATCCTGCTGCGGGAGCTGCGCTCGTTCACCGGCATCCCCGACCACCCGGCCGCGATGGTCGCCACCGTGCTCGCCCAGACCGCCGCCGTGCTGGCCGCCAGCCTCCTCGCCACCGCCGTCCTCCGCCGGATCCCCGGAGTGCGCGCTACCGTGTGAGGGTGTGAGCCCCGATCCCGTAGTGCCGCCGGAGACCGCCCGGGGCGGGCGAGCCCTGCGCGGCCGAGACCCCCGCCGCCGCCGCGCCATCCTGGACGCCGCCGACGCCGTCATCCAGCGCGAAGGCCCCGACGCCCCCATGACCGCGATCGCGGCCGAGGCGGGGATCAGCAAACCCATCCTGTACCGCCACTTCGGGGACAAGAGCGGCCTGTACCGGGCCCTGGCCGAACGGCACGTCGACCCGCTCATGGAACGGGTCCGGGAGAAACTGCGGGAGCCCGCCGACCTGCGCCCGCGGGTGCGCGCCACCGTCGGCACCTACCTGCGGATGATCGGCGACAACCTCAACCTCTACCGCTTCCTGATGCACCGCGCCACCGCCGAGGACCCGCGCACCCGCGGCGACGTCGGCCTGATGGTGCGCCGCTTCGGCGAGGAGTTCGCCGAGACGCTGGTCGCCGAGCGGCACATCGCCGACCCGGTGCGCGCCCAGATCGTGGCGCACGCCGTCATCGGCATGGTCCAGGCCGCGGGGGAGTGGTGGCTGGACCACCCCGAGATCGCCTACGACGACGTCATCGAGGACCTGACCGAGGCCGTCGTGGGCGCCGTCACCGGCGGCGGGGCCCCGCACGCCGGGTGAAGCGCCGCCGGGACTTGACCTGGAGTGCACTCCAGCATCCAGGCTGTGGTCCATGACCGACTACTACACCCCCGGCGAGGTGGCCCAGCGGTTCGGGCTGAGCCTGGACACCCTGCGCTACTACGAGCGGGAGGGGCTGCTCACCCAGGTGGAGCGCGCCCCCTCCGGGCACCGCCGCTACCGCGCCGGCGACGTCGAACTGCTCGACCTGGTGCGCTGCCTGCGGGAGACCGACATGCCCATCGCCCGGCTGCGCGAGTTCGCCGAACTCGTCCGCGACGGCGACCACACGATTCCGCTGCGCGTCGAACTCCTGGAGGAGCACGACGCGCAGCTGACCGAGCGCATCGCCGAGCTGTGCCGCCGCCAGGAAGCCATCCGACACAAGATCGACTACTACCGGGGCGTGCTCGCCGAGTGCCGCCCGGACCAGGAGAAGGAGGAGGTGCGCTGATGCGCTACACGACCATCGGCAGCGGGGAGCGGGCCCGCCGGGTCAGCGCGATCTGCCTGGGCGCGATGAAGTTCGGCAGCGAGGTCGGCGAGGAGGAGTCCTTCGCGATCCTGGACCGCTTCGTGGAGCGGGGCGGCACCTTCGTCGACACCGCCAACAACTACCAGTTCTGGGTGGAGGGGTTCGTCGGGGACGAGAGCGAGACGCTGCTGGGACGGTGGCGGGCCGCGCGCGGCGTCACCGACGAGGTCCTCATCGCCACCAAGTTCGGCGGCCGGCCCCGCACCCCGGGGCGGGGACTGGAGGACGCCGAGGGCCTGTCCGCCGCCGCGGTGCGCGCCGCGGTCGAGGGCAGCCGCAAACGGCTCGGCATGGACCGCCTCGACCTGGTCTACCCGCACATCGAGGACCGCTCGGTGCCGCTGGAGGAGACCCTGGCGACGCTGGCCGAACTGGTCGACGAGGGGCAGGTGGGACTGCTCGGCGCGAGCAACCACCGGGCCTGGCGGCTGGAGCGGGCGCGCGCCCTCAGCGACGCCCGCGGCTGGCCCCGCTACGAGGTCGCCCAGCTGCGCTACAGCTACCTGCAGCCCCGCTTCGACGTTCCGCTGCCCCAGGCGGGGCACATGCACGCCACCGCCGACCACCTCGACCACATCGCCCAGGAGAACCGGGACGGCCGCCCGCTGGCGCTGGTCGCCTACACCTCCCTGCTCTACGGCGCCTACGTGCGCACCGACCGGGAGCTGTCGCCCCCCTACGCCCACCCCGGCACCGAGGCGCGCCGGGCCGCGCTGCGCGAGGTCGCCGCGGAGTGCGGGGCCACCGCCAACCAGGTGGTGCTGGCCTGGCTGATGGGCGGCGACCCCGCGGTCATCCCGCTGGTGGGGGTCAGCACCGTCGCCCAGCTCGACGAGGCGCTGGACGCGGCCGACCTGGAGCTGACCGCCGAGCAGCGGGCCCGCCTCGACGCGGCGGGCTGAGCCCGGCCCCGGTCCCTCCCCGGGGACCGGGGAGGGACCGCCGCGCCCCGCGGGCCGCTGCGGCGGGGCGGCGGCGGTGGCCGCCCCGGGGCGGCCGGAGCGCTCCGGGGCCCTAGTCCGCCAACCGCTTCAGCACCGGCGGCAGCGGCCCCTCGTGCACCACGGTGAGGCGGCGGGTCGCCCGCGTGATCGCGACGTAGAGGTCGCGGCCGCCCTGCGGGGCCGCGGCGACGATCCCCGCGGGGTCGACCACGACCACCGCGTCGAACTCCAGCCCCTTGGCCTGGACGGGGGTGAGGACCGCCACGGGGGAGTCCAGGACGTCGGAGGCCGCGCCGAACACGGCGTCGGGCAGGGCGCGCCGCAGTTCTCCCAGGCGCGCGGCCGGCGCGATCACCGCCAGCCGCCCCGTGCCGACGGCCGCCGACTCCGCGGCGACCACGGGGGGCAGTTCGGCCGCCAGGGCCCCCTCGGCCACCCGGACCGCGCGCGGCGGGGTGCCGCCGTCGCGCACCGACTCGGGCGGCGCCACGTCGGGGGCGACCTCGGCGAGGACGTCGGCGGCGACCGCCATGATCTCGGCGGGGGTGCGGTAGTTGACGGTCAGCCGCTCCTCCCGCCAGCGCCCGCCCAGGTGCGGGTCGAGCACCTGCGCCCACGAGCGCGCCCCGGCGGGGCTGCTGGTCTGCGCGATGTCGCCGACGACGGTCAGCGACCGGGTGGGGACCCGGCGCAGCACCGTGCGCCAGGCCATCGCCGACAGCTCCTGGGCCTCGTCCACGATGGCGTGCCCGTAGGCCCAGGTGCGGTCGGCGGCCGCGCGTTCGGCGGTGGTCAGGTGCGCCTCGGGGGCGCGGTGGCGTCCGGCCAGGGTCGCGGCGTCGAGGAAGCCCCGGCCGGCCAGCCCGGTGATCTCCAGGACCCCCTGGGCGTAGCGCTCCTCGGCGCGCCGCAGCCGTTCGGCGGCGCGGGCCGCGGCCCGCGCCGCGGAGTCGTCCTCGCCCAGCAGTTCGGCGGCCTCGTCCAGCAGCGGCACGTCCGCCACCGTCCACTCCGCGCCCGCGGGGCGCAGCAGCGCCCGCTCCTCCTCCCGCGACAGCCCGGCCGACCGCGCCGCGCGGTGCAGCCGACCAGGATCGGCGAACAGGTCGGTGAGCAGCTGCTGCGGGGTCAGCAGCGGCCACACCTCGGCGAGCGCGGCGCGGACCGACTCCTCCTGCCACAGCGCGGCCCGCGCGTAGCGCAGGTCCTCGTCGTCCAGGGGACGCGACAACTGCCGGGCCTGGTCGCGGGCGAAGGCGGTGAGCAGCTCGGTCGCCACGGTCCGGTGGGCCGCGTTGTGCGGACGGCGCAGGGCCCGCCCCCGGTCGCGGGCGCGCCGGCAGACCTCGCCGGGCACGTGCAGCGTCATGTCGTCGACGTGCGCGGTGATCCCGCGGCGCGGGGCGCGCTGGCGTCCGCGCACGGCGTGGCGCAGCAGGTCGGCCATGCGCGCGTCCCCCTTGACGCGCGCGGTCTCGGGGTCGGGTTCGTCGCGGGTGGCCGTCACGCCCGGGAACAGTTCGCCCAGGGTGCACAGCACCACGTCGGTCTCGCCGAGCGAGGGCAGCACCTGCCCGATGTAGCGCAGGAAGGTGGTGTTGGGGCCGACGACCAGCACGCCGCGGCGGGCCAGGACGCGGCGGTGCGTGTAGAGCAGGTAGGCCGCCCGGTGCAGCGCGGCCACGGTCTTGCCGGTTCCGGGGCCGCCCTGCACCACCAGCGCTCCGGGCAGCTCCGAACGGATCACCCGGTCCTGCTCGGCCTGGATGGTGGCGACCACGTCGCCCATCCGTCCGGTGCGCTCGCGGCGCAGCGCCGCCAGCAGCGCGCCCTCGCCGACCAGGCCGCGGCGGTCGGATTCGGCCAGCCCGTCCAGGTCGAAGACCTCGTCGTCGATGCCGAGGACCCGGCGGTCGCGGGTGTGCAGGTGGCGGCGGCGCACCAGGCCGCGGGGGCGGGCCGGGGTGGCGGTGTAGAAGGGGGCCGCGGCGGGGGCGCGCCAGTCGACCAGCAGCGGCTCGTGGTCGGCGTCGCGCAGGCCGATCCGGCCGATGTAGTAGGTCTCGCCGGCCTCGCCGTCGGCGCCCGCCAGGTCGATCCGGCCGAAGCACAGGCCCCGCTCCACCCCCGACAGCTGGGACAGCCGGCGCGCCAGTTCGTCGGCCCGCACCTCCCGCTCCACCGCGGCCTGGCGGGTGCCCGTGCCGTGGGAGCCGAAGGTCGCGCGCAGCGCACGCTCGGTCTCGGCGCGCACCTCGTCCAGCCGTGCGTACCGCAGGCGGAGCCGCTCCTGCTCGGCGGCGAGTTCGGCGGAGCGGGGATCGGCCGGTCCGGGCGAGCCGTCAGCGCCTTGACGAAGCTCCATTGTTATGATAAACTCCTTAAAGAGGGCCTATTTGCTCTCATGAAAGCAAGAGGGAAGCTTATCATTTCTCCGTGGGCTCCCCGAAACCCTGTGTCACGCGCTACACTGCTGCGCATGCGAACAGCACCGACTCGGCACCAGTGGTGGCGCCGCTCCTAGGCGGCGCTTGTGGTTCGCATTCCCGATGACCAGCGACCGCCCGGGCCGGCGGTCGTTTCTGCTGTCCGCGGTCCGGGTGTCGACAGCCAGCAACCACCTCAGCGAAGGACCGGCCCGTGGACGACACCTCCCACTCCTACACGACCGGCGGCGGCATCACCGTGCACCGCACGGCCCTGCCCTGCGACCCCAGCGAGCTCACCGAACTGACCGCCAGGGTGGAACGGCACCGAGGCGGCGTCCTCTCCTCCGGCATGGAGTACCCCGGCCGCTACAGCCGCTGGCACCTGGGATACGTCGACCCGTGCCTGGAGATCGTCGCGCGGGGCCGGCGGATCGGCGCCGCCGCCCTCAACGACCGCGGCCGGGTGCTGCTGCCCGCCGTGGTCCAGGCGCTCACCGCCCACGGCGACGTGGCGGCCCGCACCGGCGACTCGGTCGAGGTCGCCGTCCCCGAGCCCGCCCCCGGGGAGTTCTTCACCGAGGAGGAGCGCAGCCGCCGCCCCAGCGTCTTCTCCGCGCTGCGCGCCCTGGTGGCGCTGTTCTTCCACGACGGCGACCCCCACCTGGGACTGTACGGCGCGTTCGGCTACGACCTCGCCTTCCAGTTCGAACCGATCGAACAGGTCCTCGACCGCGCCCCGGGCGACCGCGACCTGGTGCTGCACCTGCCCGACGAGATCATCGTGCACGACCGCAAGCGCGAGGTCTGCCGGCGCCACTCCTACGACTTCACCGTCCCGGCGGCGCTCAGCGGTCCGGCCGGCGCCACCACCCGCGGCCTGCCCCGCAGCACCGAGCCCACCCCGCCCGTGGTGGCCGCCGAGGTGCCCCCGCCGCCCGAGCCCGGCTCCTACGCCCGGATCGTGGCCGAGGCCAAGGAGCGGTTCCGCCGCGGCGACCTGTTCGAGGTCGTGCCCAGCCACCGCCTCTACGCCCCCTGCGCCTCGCCCGCGCGCTTCTACGAGCGGCTGCGCGAACGCAACCCCGCCCCCTACGAGTTCTTCCTCAACCTCGGCGAGGGCGAGTACCTGGTCGGCGCCTCCCCGGAGATGTTCGTGCGGGTCAGCGGCCGCCCCGGACAGGGCCAGCGGGTGGAGACCTGCCCCATCTCCGGCACCATCAGGCGCGGCGCGGACGCCGTCGGCGACGCCGAGAACATCAAGGAGCTGCTCTCCTCCGCCAAGGAGGAGTCGGAGCTGACCATGTGCACCGACGTGGACCGCAACGACAAGTCCCGGGTGTGCGAACCCGGCAGCGTGCGGGTGATCGGCCGCCGCCAGATCGAGATGTACAGCCGCCTCATCCACACGGTCGACCACATCGAGGGCACCCTGCGCGCCGAGTTCGACGCCCTCGACGCGTTCCTCACCCACATGTGGGCCGTCACCGTCACCGGCGCCCCCAAGACCTGGGCGATGCGCTTCATCGAACAGCACGAGACCTCCCCCCGCCGCTGGTACGGGGGCGCGGTCGGCGTGGTCAACTTCGACGGGTCGATGAACACCGGCCTGACCCTGCGCACCGCCCACATCCGCGATGGCGTGGCCACGGTGCGGGCGGGCGCGACCCTGCTCTACGACTCCGACCCCGACGCCGAGGAGCGCGAGACCTTCCTCAAGGCCCGCGCGCTGCTGGAGACCCTCACCGACGAGGCCGGAGCGGACCCCGAGCCCGCGCAGCGCACCGTCGAACAGGTGGGGGCGGGGATGCGGGTGCTGCTCGTCGACCACGAGGACTCCTTCGTCAACACCCTGGCCGACTACGTGCGCCGCCACGGGGCCGAGGTCACCACGGTGCGCTACGGCTTCGACCCGGCCCTGCTCGACCGGATGCGCCCGGACCTGGTGGTGCTGTCCCCGGGGCCGGGACTGCCCGCCGACTTCGCGATGGGCGCGCTGCTGGACGAACTGGACGCCCGCGACCTGCCCGTCTTCGGGGTGTGCCTGGGCCTGCAGGCGATGGTGGAGCACGCCGGCGGCGAACTGCTCACCCTGGACGAACCGGTGCACGGCAAACCCGGACAGGTCCGGGTCACCGGCGGCGAACTGCTGTCCGGCCTGGGAGAGGACGGCGAGTTCACCGCGGCCCGCTACCACTCCACCTACACCACTCCCGAACGGGTGAAGGGCTTCGACGTCACCGCGGTGACCGAGGACCGCGGCGTCCCGGTGGTCATGGCGATCGAGAACCCCGGGAAACGCCGGTGGGCGGTGCAGTTCCACCCCGAGTCGATCCTCACCGCCCGGGTGGGGGAGCCGATCGTGGCCAACGTGCTGCGGCTGGCCCGCCGGTGACCAAGGCGGGCAAGTCATTTTGTCCTGGTTGACCGGCGCTTTCCGTCCCGCCTGGTAGGAGGTCCGTTTCCCCGGGAGGGCCCCGGGCAGCAGCGGGGCCATGAGCATCCTGAGCATTCTCCTGCTGATCCTCGGAATCGTGCTGATCGTGGCCGGCGTCGCGGCCCTCCTCCGCCGGGAGCTGCTGTGGGGCGTCGTGCTGGTCGTCGTCGGCGTCGTCCTGGCCCCGAGCAGCTTCGCGGGGCTGTGACGGCGGCCGGACGCGACCGGAGTGGGCCCCCGCCCCGTGCGGCTGCTAGGTTCTTCTGCGGTCCCGGCCGCGCCCCAAGCGCCCCGGGACCGCAGACACGGAACTGAGCTGGGGGACGGAACCGGTGGTGAAACACGTCGAGCCCGAGGTCCACCTGATCGCGCGGCCGCAGCTGGACTACGACGAGATCGCGCGCTACCTCGCAGACGTGGGCGGGAGCGACTGGCTGGCGCGGCTGGACCGGGGGGAGCTCGACGGGCCCCTCAACGACCCGCAGAACCTCGCCGAGTTCGCCGGGCGGCTGTGCTACCGCTCCTGGAAGCCCGGCCTCAACCCCAACGTCACCCGGGTCCGCACCGACCAGGACGCCTACCTCGGCAACATCCTGGCCAGCATGCACGGGTCGGTGCTGGAGCACGTCAGCTTCAGCTTCGTGCTGCACAACGTGTCCCGGGTGGCCACCCACGAACTCGTCCGGCACCGCCCCGGCGTGGCGATCTCCCAGGAGTCGCTGCGCTTCGTGCGCCTGACCGACCTGCCCTTCTGGTTCCCCGACTGGGCCCGGGAGGACCCCGAGCTGATGGAGCGCGCCACCGAGCTGCTGGAGCGCATGGAGGAGTTCCAGCACTGGATGGCCGAGCACTTCGGCCTCGACGACGAGGGGGTGCCCTTCTCGGTCAAGAAGCACCGCACCTCCTTCATGCGCCGCTTCGCCCCCGAGGGGGTGGCGACCGGCCTGGTGTGGACCGCCAACGTGCGCACCCTCCGCCACACCCTGGAGACCCGCACCGCCCCCGGCGCGGAGGAGGAGATCCGCCTGGTGTTCCACCGGATCGGCGAACTGCTGGTCAAGGAGGCCCCCGCGCTGTTCGGCGACTACACGGTCACCGACGGCGCCTGGGTGCCCGAGTGGCGCAAGGTCTGAGCCCGGGCGCCGCCACGGGGCTCACCGCAGCCCGGTGCGCGCCTCGGCGGCGGCGATGCCCCGGCGGCAGGCCCCGGCCAGGTCCCGGTGGGCGCGCAGCCGCGCCCACAGCCCCAGCGGCCGCACCGACCCCGCCGGAGCGCCGGCCGCGTCGGTGACGGTCAGCACCGCCCCCGCCAGGACGCCGCGGCGGTGCCAGCGCTCCCACTGCTCGAAGTCCGGGCTGTGGCGGTGGGCGAAGACGTAGCCCTCCCCGTCCGGTGCGGCGGGGGCACCGCCGCCGGGGCCGCGCAGCCCGATGCGCGCCCCGGGGGCCGCGGGCCAGGCGGAAGCGGTCACCACGTCGACGGTCGGCCGCCGCCCGCGGGCGCCGACCAGCACGGCGTCGCCGGGGCGGGTACGCGGCGGCAGCGCCCGCTCCTCGACGGTGTCGAGGAGGGTGACCAGCACGCGCGGCACCCACCACCAGTTCTCCCGGCGGGCCAGCAGTCCGCCCGCGCGCCGGCGGGTCGGCGGGTGCTTGCGGACCTCCTGCTCCAGCAGCGCGCCCACGAAGACGTCGCCGGACAGGTCGTGGCTGACGCGCACCGGACCGGCGGCGGCCACCGCGGGAGAGCCCTCCGGCAGCGCGCGGGCGTCGGTGACGCTGAACGCGGCGTGCCCGCCGGTGAGCGTGTCGGCCAGCGCGAGCTGGGAGAAGGGCAGCGCGACGCACGGACGCCCCTCCCACACGAGCGGGACCACGGGCACACCGACCGGTCCCGACGGGGAGACCCAGGACAGCTCCGCGGCCGCCGACCGCTCCCAGACCGTGGCGAGGGAACCCACGACACCCCCTTTGTGTGGCGTGGATCTCATGTTACTTTCGGTGGGATCCTGACGCAGCCGACCGGCGGCGCTACGGAACGTGCGCGGCGACCCCGCGCCGCGGGCGCCGCCGCGACCGAAGGAGCGACATGCCTGCCGTCGTCGTGCTGGTCGCCGTCCTGGCGCTCTTCGCCCTGGGGTACCGCTACTACTCCTCCTACCTGGCCCGGCGCGTCTACGGGCTGGACCCCGACTACGTCACCCCCGCCCACCGCTACTCCGACGGGGTCGACTTCGTCCCCACCAACCGGTACGTCCTCTTCAGCCACCACTTCATCTCGGTCGCCGGAGCCGCCCCCATCGTCGGCCCCGCGGTCGCGGTGTTCTGGGGCTGGGGGCCCGCGCTGCTGTGGGTCGTGCTGGGCACGGTCTTCGCCGCCGGCGCGCACGACTTCGGCGCGCTCGCGGTCTCGGTCCGCCACCGCGCCAAGAGCATCGGCACCCTGGCCGGCGAGGTCGTGGGCCGCCGCGCCGGCGTCCTGTTCCTCGTCATCATCTTCTTCCTGCTGACCCTGGTCAACGCGGTCTTCTCGGTGGTCATCGCCAACCTGTTCGTCGCCACCCCCAGCGCGGTGCTGCCCACCCTGGTCATCATCCCCCTGGCCGTCGGCGTGGGCCAGTACGTCTACCGCACGCGCAGCGCGGCGCTGCTGCCCTCCCTGGTCGTGCTGGCGCTGGTGTACGCCTCCATCCCGCTGGGCCTGCTGCTGCCGATCACCATCGACCCGCTGGCCGCCGCGGTCGGCCTGACCCCCAAGACCCTGTGGATCATCCTGGTCTTCGGCTACGCCTTCGTCGCCTCCCGGCTGCCGGTGTGGCTGCTGCTGCAGCCGCGCGACTACGTCAACCAGCAGCAGATGCTGGTGGCGCTGGCGGTGATCCTGCTCGGCGTGGTCGTGGGCCTCGACCGGATCGTGGCGCCGGTCGTCAACGACGTGCCCGACGGCTCCCCGCCCTGGTTCCCGCTGCTGTTCATCACCATCGCCTGCGGCGCGATCTCCGGCTTCCACAGCCTGGTCGCCTCGGGCACCACCGCCAAGCAGCTCGACCGGGAGACCGACGCCCGCTACGTCGGCTACCTGGGCGCCCTCGGCGAGGGGACGCTCGCGCTGTGCGCGATCCTGGCCTGCACCGCGGGTGTGGCGGCGACCCGCGCCGACTGGGACGCGCTCTACGTCGACTACGCGACCGCCTCGGGCGGCGCCACCGACAACTTCGTCGCCGGCGTGGCGAGCTTCGCCGCCAACCTCGGAGTCCCCGAGAGCGTCGGCGTCGTCTTCGCCGCCGTGGTGATCATCAGCTTCGCCTCCACCACCATGGACACCGGCGTGCGGCTGCAGCGCTACATCGTGCAGGAGATCGCCGAGACCGCCCGGTTCCGGCCGCTGGCCCGCAACCTCACCCTGGCGACCCTGGTGGCGGTGGCCGTGCCGCTGGCCCTGGCGCTCGCCCCCGGCGACTTCGCCTTCGGCACCCTGTGGCAGCTGTTCGGCACCACCAACCAGCTCACCGCCGGACTGGCGCTGGCCGTCATCGCGGTGTGGGTCACCAAGAGCAGCCGCAACCCGCTGGCGGTGCTCGTCCCGCTGGTGTTCCTGCTGGTGATGACCTCCTGGGCGCTGGTGATCAACCTGGTCCGCTTCGTCACCGCCGACGACCCCGTGCAGGTGTTCCTGCTCGCCCCCCTGGACGCGGTCATCTTCGCGCTGGCCCTGTGGCTGATCGTCGAGGCGTCGCTGGCGCTGCGCTCGGCGTGGACGGCGCGCACCGCCCGGCCCGCCGGTGCCGCCGGGCCCGCCGGCCCGGCGGACGGGGGCCGCGCGGAGGAGGGCACGGCCGAGGCGGCCGGAGCCGACCCCGCCGACCCGGCGGAGCCGGCCGGATCGGGGGAGCGGTGACCCCGGCACGCCGCGGCCGCCTGGCCCGCGCCTGGCGGCGCATCGAGGCGGTCCACGAGGAGTGGTTCGCCGCGCGCTGGCGCCAGGCGCTGCGCCGCGAGGACCGCCGCCGGGCCGACGCCTTCCGGGCGGTGCTGCTGCTGCGGTCGCTCGGCGTGGACGACCCGGCGTCCTACGAGACCCTCGACCTCATCCCGTACCTGGTCGCCGACCTGCACGAGTGGCACCGCCGGATGGGCCGGGAGCGGTTCGGCGACCCGGGGGTGTGTTGTTGACCGGGGCGGCCGTCACCTTCGTCGGAGGCAAGGGCGGCGTCGGCAAGACCACGCTGGCCGCCGCCCACGCCCTCGCCCTGGCCGACCGCGGACAGCGCACGCTGCTCGTCTCCGTCGACCCCGCCCACTCCCTCGGCGACGTCCTGCAGGCACGGCTGGGCGACCGCCCCCGGCGGGTCGCCGACCGCCTCTGGGCGGTCGAACCCGACGCCGGGGCGACGGTGCGCCGCAGGGTCGCCCGGATCGCCGACGACGCGCGCACCGTGGTGCCCGACGAGGTCATGCCCGCGGTGCGCCGGCACCTGCGGCACGCCGCGGCCGCCCCCGGGATGGCCGAGTCGGCGCTCAACGACCGGCTGGTCGACTACCTCGAACAGGTGCCCGGCACCTGGGACCGGCTGGTCGTGGACAGCGCGCCGACCGGCCACCTGCTGCGGATGCTCGCACTGCCGACCCTGCTCACCCCCTGGATCCAGGGCCTGGCGCACCAGCGGGAACGCGCCGTGGCCGCGGACCGCCCCGCCGCGGCACTGTTCGACGCGGCGGACCGGACCGCCGATCCGATGCTGGAGAAGCTGCACGCGCGGCGGCGCCGCCTGGAGGCCGCCGCCGCGCGGCTGCGCTCCGACGCGGTGGTGTGCCTGGTGACCCTGCCCCGCGAGGCGGTGGTGGCCGAGACGCGCCGCGCCGCCCGGGCCCTGGAGGCGGAGGGGTTCACCCTGGGGGTCGGGGCCGTCAACCAGGTCCCGGCCCGGCCCGCCCCGGCGACGATGGAGCGGATCCGCGCCCTGTTCGCCGCCCCCGGGCTCGTGGAGGTGCCGCTGCTGGCGGAGGAGCCCCTCGGACCGGAGGCGCTGCGCACCCTGCCGCCCCTGCTCGTGCCGGAGCCCGACCGCGGCCGCTGAAGGGCCTGCCCGGAGCGGCAGCGGCACAACAAGCCCCTTTTTCATGAAAAGGCGGGAAAGGGGAATGGCCGGCCGGTCCCGCTCCCCGTCGGCGCCCCGACTCCGCCGGCACGGCGACAGGGAAAAGCCGTCAACGTCGCGGAGGGTGCGCGCGAAGCCCGCAGGCAATAGGATTTCCGCTTCACCGCCCGCTTCCCCGGCCGTCCAGGAGGACGTATGCCCCGTCCGCTCATCGGGATCACCAGTCACCTCGAACCGGCGCGCTGGGGGAGTTGGGTGCGCGAGGCGGCGGTCGTGGCCACCCCGTTCCTGCGGGAGGTCGACCGTGCGGGCGGGCTGCCCGTCGTCCTCGCCCCGGTCCACCCCCGGCGGGTCGACGACCTCCTCGCCCGCTTCGACGGCTTCGTCCTCACCACCGGGGCGCCCGTGGGAGCCGACGAGGACTCCGGCGAGGCCGACCCGCGGCGGGACCGCTTCGAGACCGAACTCGTCCGCGCCGCCGTCACCGCCCGCCGCCCCTTCCTCGCCGTCGAACGCGGACTCCAGGTCCTCAACGTCGCGATGGGGGGCAGCCTGCTGCCCGCCGCCGGCCCCGCGCACCGCCTGGTCGACACCGACGTGACGGTCAACGTCAGCAGCGTGCTGGGCAAGGTCCTGGGCGACCGCGCCCGCGTGCGCCGGGCCGACGGCCCCGGCGTCAACCGGATCGGCGCGGAGCTGGTCCCCGTGGCCTGGGACGGAGCCCAGGCGGTGGAGGCGCTGGAGGTCGCCGACCACCCCTTCGGGGTCGCGGTGCGCTGGCGTCCCGAGGAGGGGGCGGACCGCCGGCTGTTCCGGGCGCTGGTCGAACACGCCGGAGGCTGAGGCCGCGGCGGGGCACGCCTGCCTCCCGCGGCGCGGCAGGAGGAGGACCCCCGTACGCCGGGTAGGCTCACCTCAAACGGGGAGGTGAGATGGCGACCGCGACGAACCAGGGGGAGCGCGACGACGCCGCGGACCGGATCTGGACGGTCCCGAACATGATCAGCGTCCTGCGGCTGCTCGGCGTCCCGCTGTTCCTCTGGCTGGTCCTCGGCCCGCGGGCCGACGTCTGGGCACTGGGCGTGCTCGCCGCGGCCGGACTGTCGGACTGGCTCGACGGCAAGATCGCACGGGCCTGGAACCAGACCAGCCGACTCGGCACGCTCCTGGACCCCATGGCCGACCGGCTCTACATCTTCGCCGCGCTGCTGGGGCTGGTCGTGCGCGACATCATCCCCTGGTGGCTGATGGCGATCCTGGTCCTGCGCGACGTGCTCATCATCGGCGCGCTGCCGGTGCTGCGCTACTACGGGTACGGGCCGCTTCCGGTCAATTTCGCCGGAAAGGCGGCCACGCTGTGCCTTCTCTACGCCTTTCCGCTGCTGTTCCTGGCCGGGTATTCCGGAGCCGTCGGATATGTGGCGCAAATCGTTGGTTGGGCCTTCGCGATATGGGGAACAGCCCTCTACTGGTGGGCCGGACTGCTGTACTCGGTCCAGGGCTCACGGCTGATCAGACGCAGTCGCGCCCTGGAACGCGTCCAGGGAGGTGACACGAGTCCCGGACGCGAACGGCGGACGGACCGGTCGGTACCGCAGCAGCGGTGAAACGCGGCACCCGGGTACGAACGCCCGGGCCGCCCGTCTCCGGTCACTCCGGGCCACCGCGTCGTGACAACGAAGGGAGCAGCATCCCCACCATGAGACCCCGTGCCATGGCGGTTCGCCGAACGATTTCCGGGGCTTGGAGGTGGCCGCGATGAAGGCCGTCGTGATGGCCGGCGGTGAGGGCACCCGACTCCGCCCGATGACCGCCAACCAGCCCAAACCACTACTACCCGTGGTCAACCGGCCGATCATGGAGCACGTGCTCCGCCTGCTGAAGCGACACGGATTCGACGACACGGTCGTGACCGTGCAGTTCCTCGCCACCCTCATCCGCAACTACTTCGGTGACGGCGAGGAACTCGGGATGAATCTGCGCTACGTCGCCGAGGAGGTGCCGCTCGGCACCGCGGGCAGCGTCAAGAACGCTGAGGAGCACCTGCGGGGCGAGCCGTTCATCGTCATCTCCGGTGACGCGCTCACCGACATCGACCTGACCGACATGGTCCGGTTCCACCGCGAGAACGGCGCGATGGTGACCATCGGACTCAAGCGGGTCGCCAACCCGCTGGAGTTCGGCATCATCATCGTCGACGACGACGGCCGCATCCAGCGGTTCCTGGAGAAGCCCACCTGGGGCCAGGTCTTCTCCGACACCGTCAACACCGGCATCTACATCATGGAGCCCGAGGTCCTGGACCACGTCGCCGCCGGCGAGAACGTCGACTGGTCCAGCGACGTCTTCCCCAAGCTGCTCGAGGACGGTGCGCCGCTGTACGGCTACATCGCCGAGGGCTACTGGGAGGACGTGGGCACCCACGAGAGCTACCTGCGCGCCCAGGCCGACGTGCTCTCCGGCAAGGTCGACGTCGAGATCGACGGCTTCGAGGTCTCCCCCGGCATCTGGGTGGCCGAGGGCGCCGAGGTCGACCCCGACGCGGTCCTCAAGGGCCCCCTCTACATCGGCGACTACGCCAAGGTCGAGGCCGGGGCGGAACTGCGCGAGTTCACCGTGCTCGGCAGCAACGTGGTGGTGCGCTCCGAGGCGTTCCTGCACCGGGCGGTGGTCCACGACAACGTGTACGTGGGCACGCGCACCAACCTGCGCGGCTGCGTCGTCGGCAAGAACACCGACATCATGGCCGGGGCCCGGGTCGAGGAGGGCACGGTCGTCGGCGAGGAGTGCGTCATCGAGGCCGAGGCCTACCTCGCCAACAACATCAAGGTCTACCCCTTCAAGACGATCGAGGCCGGCGCGGTCGTCAACACCAACGTCATCTGGGAGTCCAAGGGGCAGCGCTCGCTGTTCGGCCCCCGCGGCGTGTCCGGGCTGATCAACGTGGAGATCACCCCGGAGCTGGTGGTGCGGCTGGCCAGCGCCTACGCCACCACCCTGAAGAAGGGCGCGGTGGTCACCGCCTCCCGGGACGTCTCCCGGGCGGCGCGGACCCTCAAACGGGCGGTGGTCAGCGCGCTGACCGCGGCGGCCATCAACGTCCAGGACCTGGAGGCGGCCCCGCTGCCGCTGGCCCGCTTCCACACGTCCCAGTCGGGGCTCAGCGGCGGCATCGCGCTGCGCACCACCCCGGGGGACCCGCAGTCGGTGGACATCGTCTTCCTCGACCCCAGCGGGGCCGACCTGTCCCCGGCCGCCCAACGCAAGCTGGAGCGGGTCTTCTCCCGCCAGGAGTACCGCAGGGCCTTCCCCGGCGAGATCGCCGAGTTGTCCTTCCCCTCCCGCAGTATCGAGGCCTACACGCAGGAACTGCTGCGCAGCATCGACCTGAGCGGGGTGGACGAGGCCAACCTCAAGGTCGTGGTGGACTGTGCGGGCGGCACCGGATCGCTGATCCTGCCCGCCCTGCTCAGCCGGATCGGCGCCGACGTGCTCACCGTCAACAACCGCCTCGACGAGGCCTCGCCCACCGACACGCCGGCCAAGCAGACGCGTGACCTGCAGCGCCTGGGCGAACTGGTGGCCTCGGCGCGCGCCGACTTCGGGGTCCGCTTCGACCCGGTGGCCGAGCGGCTGCAACTGGTGGACGGCAGCGGCGAACTGGTCGACAACGAGCGCGCGCTGCTGGTGGTGCTCGACCTGGTGGCGGCCGAGCGGAAGGGCGGCCGGGTGGCGCTCCCGGTCACCACGACCCGGGTGGCCGAGCAGGTCGCCAACTTCCACGGCGTCCAGGTGCAGTGGACCCCCACGGCCACCGACGAGCTGACCAAGGCCGCGCTGGCCGAGGACATCATCTTCGCCGCCGACGGCCGGGGCGGGTTCATCCTGCCGGAGTTCTCCCGCACCAGCGACGGAATCGCCGCGTTCGTGCGACTGATCGGACTGGTGGCGCGCACTAAGATGTCGCTCAGCCAGATCGACCAGAGGATTCCGCAGGCGCACCTGCTGCGCCGCTCGGTGCCCACCCCCTGGGCGGTCAAGGGCAGTGTCATGCGCGAGGTGGTGGAGGCCGCTGCCGGCCGCGAGATCGACACCACCGACGGAGTCCGGGTCGTCGAGCCCGACGGCTCCTGGGCGCTGGTGCTTCCCGACACCGCCGAGGCGGTCACCCACCTGTGGGCCGAGGGCCCCGACGACGACACCGCCCAGCGCCTCCTGGAGGAGTGGGCGGCCGTGGTCGAGCGGGCCGAGGGCTGACCCGGGACCGGGCGCGCGGCCCCGGGGGTCCCGGAGCCGCGCGCCCGGCGTGTGCGGAGTTTGAAATCGACCTGGAATCAGGGAAGACTCCAGGACTGCACGGTTCCCAGCGCCGTGCGGATAAGGTTTAGAGCCGAGCGCTCTTGGTGTAAGAGATGGTGAAAAAAGAGGTGATTATGGGGAAGGGATATGGAAAGGACCTGACCTGAGGCGCGGGGGTCCACGGACCGCCATCTCCGTCACCTGTAAGTCACCAAGCCGATTCAAGGACCGCCCCGTGCGGTAGGAGGCCGAGCCGACCTATGTCGAACTGCACGCAGTGCGGTCACGCCGTCGCGGATGATGCCCGCTTCTGCTCCAACTGCGGTTCCCCCGTCAACCGGTCGCGAGGGGATCTGTCTCAGCCGCGTGAGCGCCGCGACCGCGTCGGCGAGACGACGTCCACGATCTCCATCAGCGGCATCCAGGCGCTGGAGGCCGAGGCCGACAGCGTCGAGGACGCGGCCCCCGACACGGCCGCGGTGGAGGCCCTGCCCCCCGGGACCGCCCTGCTGGTGGTCAAACGCGGCCCCAACGCGGGCAGCCGCTTCCTGCTGGACAAGGACCTCACCACCGCGGGACGCCACCCCAACAGCGACATCTTCCTCGACGACGTGACGGTCTCCCGGCGGCACGTGGAGTTCTACCGGCGCGGCGGCTCCTTCGGCGTCCGTGACGTGGGCAGCCTCAACGGCACCTACGTCAACCGCGAGCGCATCGACGAGGCGGAGCTCGGCGGCGGGGACGAGATCCAGATCGGCAAGTTCCGTCTGGTGCTGCTCACCAACCCGCGCCGCGGCTGACCGGCGGCCGACGCCGACCGTGCGGAGCGGGCGGGACCGACCGGGACGAGGCCCCGCCCGCGGAACAGGTTTGCCGCGCCCAGGACCGGAGAGCCTTAGGGGAGGACCCGCCTCGGAGCGCCGTCCGCCCTGACGCGGGCGACCCCCGGCGGTGTACCGTGGGGAATGGAGCAGAGCGCACTTCGGCGTGTGCCCCTCCGAACGCGACAAGTCGTGGGACGGAGCCGCAGTGAAGCATATGGAGGTCGTCGGCGTCCGGGTCGAGATGCCGGCCAACCAACCGATTGTCCTGCTCAAGGAGACCGACGGGGAACGCTACCTCCCCATCTGGATCGGCGCGGTCGAGGCCACCGCCATCGCGCTGGCGCAGCAGGGCGTCAAGCCCGCGCGCCCGCTCACCCATGACCTTCTCCGCGACGTCCTGGACGCGTTGAACACCACCCTGACCACGGTGAACATCACCGCCCTGGAGGACGGCGTCTTCTACGCCGAACTGGTCTTCTCCAACGGTGTGCAGGTCAGCGCGCGTCCCTCGGACTCGATCGCGCTGGCGTTGCGCACGGGCGCGCCCATCTACGTGCGCGACGACGTCCTCGACGAGGCCGGGGTGGCGATTCCCGACGAGCAAGAGGACGAGGTGGAGCGCTTCCGGGCGTTCCTCGACAACATCACGCCCGAGGACTTCGGCAGGATGACCTGAGCGGCTCCGGCCGGTGCCGGACAGCTGCGTTCCGGACCGGGCGGACCGGCGAAACGATGTCGTCCGCGACGCGCCGAGAGCTGTCGTTGACGCTGTCCATGCCCCCGGCTTACCGTCGGGGGGTGAAGCAGCCTGCGGCGTCAAAATCCGTTGTCTCCCCTAGTCAGACCGCCGCAGGCCGGGAAGCCGGAGGTTCGGCGTGGCGGTAATCAGCGGCAAGCAGAAAGCCTCCGAGCATCGGCGGTCAGCCGTGCGGTTGGCGGGTGAGCAGGGCCTGCTGTGTGAAGAGGACGTGGTGGGGCTGCCGATGGACGTCGGATACCGTGGCCCCGCCGCCTGCGTGGCAGCGGGGATCACGTATCGCCAGCTCGACTACTGGGCGCGGACCCACCTGGTCGAGCCGAGCGTCAGCGTGCCCGACGGGTCCCCGGGGCACCGGTTGTACAGCTTCCGCGACATCCTCATCCTCAAGGTCGTCAAGCGGCTGCTCGACACGGGCATCTCCCTGCAGCAGATCCGCACCGCGGTGGAGCACCTCAGGCAGCGCGCCACCGCCGATCTCGCCCACATCACCCTGATGAGCGACGGCGTCAGCGTCTACGAGTGCACCTCGCCCGACGAGGTCGTGGACCTGCTCCAGGGCGGCCAGGGCATGTTCGGGATCGCGTTGGGACGGGTGTGGCGGGAGCTGGAGGGCACCCTCGGCGAGCTGCACGGGGAGCCGCTGAGCGAGGAGGAGCGGCGCGCCGCCGACCCGCACCCCGCGGACGAGCTGGCCCGGCGCCGACGGCAGCGCCGCACCGGCTGACCCCGGCACGTCCCGCCGGATGTGGCCGATCCCGCAGAGTCCCGGAAGGCCGCGGAGGAGCGGGCCGCTACCATGAGAGGTGCGGTGGACCGGACTGCTGACCGGCCGCCGACGACCGGCCGTTGACACCACACGGGAGAGACTCCGCGCCGCGGAGCGCCGACGGGGCAAACCTCCCCAGCAACCTCTCAGGCACCAGGGACCGTGTGGGACAGGCACTCTGGAGCACGGCGGCACGCCGGCCGCAGGTGACAGAGGGGGAGACCAAGGAGCACGCCGCACCCCGGCCCAGCGACCAGGAGGTCTCCATGTCGGACCGTCACGCCTTCCGTCCCCCGGCGCTCACCTTCACCGACCGGCACATCGGACCCGACCCCGCCGAGCGCGCCGCGATGCTGGAGGCCGTGGGGTACGCCTCCACCGCCGATCTGATGGCCGCGGCGCTGCCCGCCGACATCCTGACCGCCCCGGGCTCCCCCGCGCCGCTGGCGCTGCCCGAGCCGGTCGGCGAGGCCGAGGCGCTGGCCGAGCTGCGCGCCCTAGCCGACCGCAACCGCGTGCTGGTCTCCATGATCGGCCAGGGCTACTACGGCACCGTCACCCCGCCGGTGATCCGCCGCAACGTCCTGGAGAACCCCGCCTGGTACACCGCCTACACCCCCTACCAGCCGGAGATCTCCCAGGGGCGGCTGGAGGCGCTGCTGAACTTCCAGACGATGGTCGCCGACCTCACCGGACTCCCGGTGGCCGGGGCCTCCCTGCTGGACGAGGCCACCGCCGCGGCCGAGGCGATGACCCTGGCCCGCCGGGTCGACAAGCGGAAGCGGTCGGTGTTCGTGGTGGACGCCGACGTGTTCGCACAGACCCTGGCGGTGCTGCGGACCCGCGCCGAGCCCCTCGGCATCGACCTGGTCGTCGCCGACCTGGCCGACGGGCTGCCCGACGTCGACGCGTTCGGGGTCCTGGTGCAGTACCCGGCGGCCAGCGGACGGGTGCGCGACGTGCGGCCGGTGGTCGAGGCCGCCCACGAGCGGGGGGCGCTCGCCGTGGTCGCCGCCGACCTCCTCGCCCTGACCCTGCTGCGCAGCCCCGGCGAACTGGGCGCCGACGTCGCCGTGGGCTCCACCCAGCGCTTCGGGGTGCCCATGGGCTTCGGCGGCCCGCACGCCGCCTACATGTCGGTGCGCGAAGGGCTGCAGCGCCAGCTCCCGGGACGGCTGGTCGGCGTGTCGGTGGACGCCGCCGGCAGGCCCGCCTACCGCCTGGCGCTGCAGACCCGGGAGCAGCACATCCGCCGGGAGAAGGCCACCAGCAACATCTGCACCGCCCAGGTGCTGCTCGCCGTCATGGCCGGGATGTACGCCGTCCACCACGGCCCCCACGGGCTGCGGGCCATCGCCGAGCGGGTGCACCGGCGCACCGCCGAACTCGCCGCGGGCCTGCGCGGACTGGGGGTGGAGGTGCTCACCGACTCCTTCTTCGACACGCTGCGGGTACGGGTGCCCGCACGCGCCGCCGACGTGGTCCGCGCCGCCAGGGACCTCGGCGTCAACCTGTTCCTCGCCGACGCCGACACCGTCGGCGTCTCCTGCGACGAGACCACCACACCCGAGCACGTGGAGACGGTGCTGCGCGCCTGCGGGGCCCAGACCCCGCAGCGGGACGCCGCAGCACCCGCCGCGCTCCCCGCGGACCTGCGCCGCGACGTCGACTACCTCGCCCACCCGGTGTTCCACGCCCACCGCAGCGAGACCTCGCTGCTGCGCTACCTGCGGCGGCTGGCCGACCGGGACCTGGCCCTGGACCGCACCATGATCCCGCTGGGCTCGTGCACGATGAAGCTCAACGCCACCGCGGAGATGGAGGCGATCACCTGGCCGGCCTTCGCCGAACTGCACCCGTTCGCGCCGCTGGACCAGGCCGAGGGACTGGTGCGGATCGTGCGGGACCTGGAGGCGTGGCTGGCCGAGGTCACCGGCTACGACGCGGTGTCGCTCCAGCCCAACGCGGGCTCCCAGGGCGAGTTCGCCGGGCTGCTGGCCATCCGCGGCTACCACCGCAGCCGCGGCGAGGAGCAGCGCGACGTGTGCCTGATCCCCAGTTCCGCGCACGGCACCAACGCCGCCAGCGCCGTCATGGCGGGCATGCGGGTGTCCGTGGTGGCCTGCGACGACGGCGGCAACATCGACCTGGCCGACCTGCGCGCCAAGATCGACGCCGCGGGCGACCGCCTGGCGGCGCTCATGGTCACCTACCCCTCCACGCACGGCGTGTACGAGGCGACCATCGCCGAGGTCTGCCGCCTGGTGCACGAGGCGGGAGGCCAGGTCTACGTGGACGGCGCCAACCTCAACGCGCTGGTGGGCTGGGCCAAGCCGGGGGAGTTCGGCGCGGACGTCAGCCACCTGAACCTGCACAAGACCTTCTGCATCCCGCACGGCGGCGGAGGGCCGGGGGTCGGACCGGTGGCGGTGCGCGCCCACCTGGCCGACTTCCTGCCCAACCACCCGCTCCAGGCCGAGGCGGGGCCGCGCACCGGCGTGGGGCCGGTGGCGGCGGCGCCGTTCGGCTCGGCGGGGATCCTGCCGATCTCGTGGGCCTACGTCCGCATGATGGGGGAGCCGGGCCTGCGCGCGGCCACCGAGCACGCCGTGCTGGCCGCCAACTACGTGGCCCGGCGGCTGGCCCCGTACTACCCGGTGCTCTACACCGGCCCGGGCGGACTGGTCGCCCACGAGTGCATCATCGACCTGCGGGGGCTGCAGAAGCGCACCGGGATCAGCAACGACGACGTCACCAAGCGGCTCGTCGACTACGGCTTCCACGCGCCGACCATGTCCTTCCCGGTGCCGGGGACGCTGATGATCGAGCCGACCGAGAGTGAGGACCTCGCGGAACTGGACCGGTTCGTCGACGCGATGATCGCGATCCGCGCCGAGATCGACCGGGTGGCCGACGGCGGCTACGACCGCGAGGACAACCCGCTGCGCAACGCCCCGCACACCGCCGAGGAGGTCACCGCCGACGACTGGAAGCACGCCTACTCCCGGTCGGAGGCCGCCTACCCGGTGCCGAGCCTGCGGCGGAACAAGTACTGGGCCCCGGTGGGCCGCATCGACCAGGCCTACGGGGACCGCAACCTGGTGTGCGCCTGCCCGCCGCCGGAGGCGTTCGGGGAGTGAGCCGTCCCGTGGGGCGGCGCGGACGTCCGCGCCGCCCCACGGACGCGGAGGCCGCCGCCCACGACTCTGTGAATCTACGACGTAAAGCCCCCGGTTCCGGTGGCCGCGGGAGGACCCGGGAACCGGAGGAGGCGAACGGGCGGAAGACGTCCCCGGCAGGGGGCGGCCGGCCTCTTCCCGGTCTGCGGCGGTCCGGGAGCGCGGGCGGGGAGACGCCCAGCGGTCGCGTGCCCACCGGCCTTTGCGCGGTGCGCGATCGGGCGGCAGCGACTAGTCTCCGATGCAGTCTTCGCCCCCGGCCGGAAAGCAGCGTTCGACCGTGATGCCCGACAGCCCCGCCTCCGCCCCCACGCTCGACGACGCCGAGGCCGCCCTCCTGTGCGACCAGGCCCGGGACCTGGCCGAGGCGGGACGCCTGGACCGCGCGGCCGCACTGTACGAGCGCGTGGCGCAGCAGGCCGGACCGCGCCGCAGGGCGCAGGCCGCGCTGGGCCTGGCGGTGGTGCGCGAGCTCGGCGGCGACACCGCGGCCGCGCGGCGCGCCGACGAGGCGGCGATCGCCACCGCCGACGCGGAGTTCGCGCCGCGCGCCGCCTACCACCTGGCACTGCTGTGCGAGAGGGAGGGCGACCCGGCGGGAGCCGCCGACGCCTGGCGGGCGGTGCTGGACCTCGGCGGCGGGCGCCACGCCGCGGCGGCCCACCACGGGCTGGCCCGCCTGCACGAGGCGTCCGGCGACCACGAGACCGCGCATGACCACTGGCGGCGGGCGCTGGAGGCGTCCGACGACCCGGTGGCGGTGGCGGAGGCGGCCCGCGACCGCGCCGAACGGCTGCTGGAGCGCGGCGCGGCGGACGAGGCCGCCGAGGCCGTCGCGCGGGGACTGGCCGCCCGCGAGACGCCCGCGCTGCGGGCGCTGCTCGGCGCGGTGCGCGTGGAGCAGGCCATCGCCGAGTTCGACGCCGCCGTGGCGCAGGACTCCGGCGAGGACGATCCGGCGAGTGTCGCGGTCGCCCGGGAACTGCTGGCGCGGCTGCTGGCGGTGCGCGGTGACGCGGAGACGGCCGAGCGGGTGTGGCACGACGGTCTGGGGCACCGCGACGGGCGGGTCGCGGCGCTGGTCCGCGCCCGGTTGCGGCGCGGTTTTCCGGAGCCCGACCCCGAGGCCGTCGCGCAGACCGGTGAGACCGGTTTCTGGTGGGACCCCTACCTGGAGGCGGCGGTGGCCTCCGACAGCGCGCCGTTGCTCGCCGGGGAGCTGTTCGCGGCGCTCAGCCGGATGTACGCCCTGCTGGCGGTGGAGGCGGGCGGGACCGGTCCGGCGGCCCGGCCGCCTGCCGCGCTCGCCGAGGCGCTGCGGGTGCCCGACGACTACGTGTGGGGCGCCGCCCTGCGCGAGGACGTCCGCGCGCGGCTGCGCGGCACCGCTCCCGGCGCCGAGTGACCGCCCGGTTCAGCCGCGCACCGCGTGGTAGACCATCGCCGCGATGTAGCTGACCCCTCCGACGAAGCACAGCAGGGCGAAGGCCGTCGTGGCGGGGTGGTCGGTGAGCACGCCGTAGCCGAAGCCGCCCACGGCCGCCGTGGCCATCGCGTAGCCGCAGAAGGACGCGGCCCTGACGTGCACCGAGTGCTGGCGTTCGTCGACGGCCGCGCCGCGCAGCAGGTCGGCGGCTTCGAAGCGGCGGGACAGCACCACCAGGACGACCGCGTAGCCGACCATGACGGCCAGCAGAGCGGCGGCCAGGCCGAGGTCGCCGCGCAGGGCGACCGGGACGGCCAGCAGCACGCCCAGGGCCACGGAGAGCCCGGGGACGAGCCAGCCGCCCGCGGGCGGGGACTTCTCAGGGCGCGGCCGGTTCTTCGTCTGCATGGAAGATCTCCTCCACGGGTCGTTGGAAGAGGCGCGCGATACGGATCGCCAGCGGCAGCGAGGGGTCGTAGCGGCCTTTCTCGATGGCGTTGACCGTCTGCCGCGAGACCCCGAGGCGTTCGCCGAGGGCCTGCTGGGACCAGCCCCGTGCGGTGCGCAACGCGCGAACGTCGTTGTCCATTCCTCTCCCCGTCACAGTGTCCTCACTATGGAAAGTACGCTTGACATTCTGGTGTGTCAAGTTCGCTTTCCACCAGCGGGGGCGGCCAGCTCCGCGCGGGACAACCGGTCGGCGCGGCGGATCGGCTCGCAGATCCGGTGGCGCGGCGACAGTCGCAGCACCAGCGCGCACGCGGAGTCCAGGTCCACGCGGTGCCCGACGGACACGTACACGGGCCTGACCCCGTCCTGGACGCGCAGGCAGCGGCCCACCACCTCGCCGCTGTCGACCAGGTCGGCGGCCGCGCCCCGCGTCGGGCCGGGCTCGGCCGCCTCGCCCACGAACGCGTTCTTGGCCACGCCGAGCACCGGCCGGTCCAGCAGCACGCCCAGGTGGCAGGCCAGCCCGAACCGGCGCGGATGGGCCAGGCCGTAGCCGTCGCAGACGTAGGCGTCGGGTTCCACGGTCAACCGCTCCAGGGCGGCCAGCAGCGGCGGCAGCTCCCGGAACGCGAACAGGCCCGGCACGTAGGGGAAGGACGGCGCGGCGCGCACCGTGGCCTGCGCCACGACCTCCAGCGTCACCGCGTCCAGCACGACCGCGGCCGCCACCAGCTCGGCCGCGCCGTAGCTGACGTCCAGCCCCGCCACCAGGCGCACCCCGCCCGGGTCGAGCGGCTCCACCCGCACCCGGGGGGCCAACCGGTCCTGCAGGGCCCGCGCCTCGTCGGCGTCGGCGGGCCACAGCGACTCACGGGCCAGTTCGGGGATCACACGCGGCACGGACTCACCTCGATCGGGTCGGCGGAGGGACCCGATCAACCTGCCATGCGTTCGGGGTCCTTCGCATCCCGGGAGGGGGACAGCGCCGCCGCACAGCCCCAGACGAAGACCACGGTGTTGACCACCGTGAACATCACGAGCGGCGGGAAGAACCGCAGCAGCGCCGCGGTGCGCTCGACGTCGCCGACGAACCAGACCAGGCCGCCGAGCACGGCCGCGCCCACCCCCGCGCCCACCAGTCCGCGCACCCACCCCGCCGTCTCGTACCGCAGGGCGGGCAGCCCGGAGCGGGGGCGCCGCGGCGGCGGGGGGCCGCCCGCGAAGCGGTGCGCGAACCGCGCGTCGGCCCAGGCGATCACACTGTGCCCGTAGGCCACGGTGAAGCCCAGGTACAGCGCGCCGACCCCGTGGCTGAAATCGGCGTGGCCGCCGGAGCGCAGGTGCCAGGCGATGACCAGCAGCAGCACCACGTCCAGCACCGGGACCAGCAGGAGCAGCAGGGTGCTCAGCCGGCGCAGGCGCAGCAGGTAGCGCGCGCTCAGCCCGCCCAGCAGCACCACCCAGAACAGCACTTCGCACGCGAGGATCGCGGCCACGACCATGAGGGCTCCTCCACGTCTTCCACGGTCCGTTGTCCCGCCCCACTGTGTCGCGCGGAAGCGTCCCGGCGCGTCCGCGCAAGGAAGGAGAGGAGGTACTGCTTTCGGACGACGTGCCGGTGGCGGGGCCGTGCTGAGATGGGAGGCATGCGACAGGTGTGGGCGGAGTTGCTGGACCGCGAGGTGCTGGGCGGGCTCTCGCGGCTGGGCAGCCTGCTGTGGGCGGCGGCCCACCTGGCCGTGGGGCTGCTGCTGTGGGCCCTGGGGGTGTACGTGCGCCGGGACGGGGTCGACCCGCGCTGGCTGCTGGTCCCCTTGGCGGTGGTGTGCGCGGCGCTGCTGCTGCGGCGCACCCGCCCCGGGGTCGGTCTGGCCCTGGGCACGGCCGGACTGGTCGTGGACCTGGTGGTGCTGGGGCCGTCGCCGTGGGTGGTGATCACCTACAGCGACCTGCTGTACGCGGCCTCGGTGTGGGGCGGGGGGCGGCTGGTCCGCGGGGTGGTCGCCGCGGTCGTCGCGGGCGGTGCGGCGGTCCTGGCGGCGGGCGGCTTCCTGGAGCCCTCCGATTCCTTCCACAGCGGCCTGCTCGGGCTGCTGCAACTGCTCGGCCTCTACGTCCTGGCCTTCGGCACGCCGCTGGCGAGCGGGCTGAGCGTGCGCGCCCACCGGGCGCGGGCCGAGCTGGAGCGGCAGCGGGCCGTGCAGGTCACGCGCATGGCCGAACTGGACCGGGCCAACGCGGTCGCGGCGGAGCGGGCGCGGATGGCCCGCGAGCTGCACGACGTCGTCGCCAACCACCTGAGCGCGGTGGCCCTGCAGTCCACGGCGGCCCTGGCGCTGCGCGACTTCGACCCCGAGCAGGTGCGCGGCGTGCTGCGGACGGTCCGGGACAACAGTGTGCGGGGCCTGGCCGAGATGCGCCGGATGATCGAGGTGCTGCGGGCGGGGGAGGAGGCCGAGGCGGAGCGGGTCACCCCCCGCCTCAGCGAGGCGGAGCGGCTGGCCGCCACCGCGCGGGACGCCGGTCTGGACGTGCTGCTCGACGGTGTGGCGGAGGTCGGCGCGCTGCCCGCGCAGGTGGACGCCGCGGCCTACCGGATCGTGCAGGAGTGCCTGACCAACGCGCTGCGCTACGCCGCGCCCCAGCGGGTCCGCATCACGGTGCGCCGCACGGGGGCGTCGGACGGCGCGGTCGAAAGGCTGGTGGTGGAGGCGGTCAACCCGGTCGCGGAACCGGTCGGGCCGGCCGCGCCCGGAGAGCTGGGGGCGGGCACGGGGCTGGCCGGGATGCGGGAGCGGGCCGTGCTGCTGGGCGGCCGGTTGAGCGCGGGACCCGACGGTGCCGGAAACTGGCGGGTGCGGGCCGAGCTGCCGGTCGAGTCGTGACGGAGCAGAGGAGACGAGGACACGTGGTCAGGGTCGTGGTGGCCGAGGACCAGGCGGCGGTGCGCGCGGGACTGGTGATGATCCTGCGGACCGACCCCGACATCACGGTGGTGGCCGAGGCCGCCGACGGACAGGAGGCGGTGGAGACCGCCCTGCGGCTGCGTCCGGACGTGGTGCTCATGGACGTGCGCATGCCCCGCAGGGACGGTATCTCCGCCACCCGGGAGCTGGCCGCGGCCGGCGTGGACGTGCTCGTGCTGACCACGTTCGACCTGGACGAGTACGTGTTCGGGGCGCTGCGCGCGGGCGCGGCGGGGTTCCTGCTCAAGGACGTGGAGGCCGCCGACCTGGTCGAGGCGGTGCACACGGTGGCGCGCGGCGAGGGCATGATCGCGCCCGCGGTGACCCGCAGGCTCATCCGCGAGTTCGCCGGCGCCCGGCCCCGGCGGCCGGAGGGGGTGGACCCGGCGCTGCTGGAGCGGCTCACCCCGCGCGAGCGCGAGGTGCTGGCCTGCATCGGGGAGGGGCTGTCCAACCAGCAGATCGCGCGCCGCCTGTACATCACCGAGACCACCGCCAAGACCCACGTCAGCCGTATCCTGACCAAGCTCGGCCTGCGCAGCCGGGTGCAGGCGGCCATCGTCGCCCGGGAGGCGGGAGCTGGCTGACGAGGGAACGCGCGGCGGCGGTCACCGGCGGGCGGTCAGACCCGCCAGCAGCGCGTCGAGGCCTGCGGCGAACACCCGGTCGTGGTCGACCTCGACGTCGCGCAGGGCCGTGACGGTGGGGAAGCGCCCGTCCAGGACCGCGGGTTCGCGGCTGGGCAGCCCCTCGGCGCGCACCTGGTGCACCACCGCGCCCAGGACGTAGGAGTCCAGGGCCGCGGCGGCGCCGGGCACCTCCTCCGGAGGCAGTCCGGCCTCGGTGAACGCCGCGTAGTGCAGTTCGGTGGCGCGCAGGGCCGCCACCGTGTCGGGGCGGCGGTGGATCATCAGCGGCAGAGCGCCCGAGTGGCGCAGCAGCACGGCGCGGTAGTCGTGGGCCCAGTCGCGCAGCCGCTGGTCCCAGGGGCGGGTGTCGGCCTCGGGCTCCTCGGCCCCGGAGTCCTCGGGGTCCGCGGCGTCGCGGGGCGCGGCGGCGCGCGCGGGATCGCTGATGTACTCCACGATCGCGCCGAACAGCTGCTCCTTGCCCAGGGGGAAGTGGTGGTAGATGGCCATCGCCTCGACCTTGAGCGCGTCCCCCAGGCGGCGCATGGTGAGGTTGCGCAGCCCCATTCCGTCGATGATGCGAAGGGCCTCGGTGACGATCCGCTCGGGGCTGAGACCGGCGTTGTTGCGACTCACACCGCCATCCTAGACTTACTGCGTAAAGCCAGGGGCGGTCGGGTGGCGGAACGGCGCCGCCGAAGCCCTCTAGAGTTGGTGCTAGCCATCCGAGACAAGGGAGCGAGCATGGTGCTGAGGGCCCGCAGGGTCGGAACAGAGGCGCGTGCGCGGTACGCCGAGGACACGGAGAGGGCGGAGCGGCTGCCGGAGCTGCTGGAGGCGGCCCGGAAGGCCGAGGAGGAGCTGGTGCGGGCCCGCCGCGACGGCGCCGACGCGGTGGAGCTGAACCGGCTGGGCGTCGCCTACGACGCCGCCCTCACCGAGGCGGTGCGCGCCGCCTACGCCCGCCAGCGGGTGCTGGTCGGCCTCCGCGGCTACGAGGACCGCATCTACCGGCGGCGCAGGCTGGCCCGGCCGGAGGTCAAGGAGGTCACCGAATTCGCCGAGCGGCTGCTGACCCTGCGGGAGCAGCACCGCCTGCACGGCATCGAACGGGTGCCGCGCGACCCGGTGGCGGCCTGAGGGAAGGGGGGCCATGGCGACGGACTTCGTGCGCATCGACCCGAACTCCAAGGTTCCGCCGTACGAGCAGATCCGCGCGGCCGTCGCCAACGCCGCCGCCAGCGGGCTGCTGCCGGTGGGGTACAAACTGCCCACGGTGCGGGCGCTGGCCGGTGAGCTGTCGGTGGCGGTGAACACGGCCGCGCGCGCCTACCGGGAACTGGAGCAGGCCGGCGTGGTGGAGACGCGGGGCCGGTCGGGGACCTTCATCGCGGCGGGCGGCGACCGGCAGCGCGCCGAGGCGCTGGCGGCCGCGCGCCGCTACGCCGAGACCGTCTCCCGGCTGGGCATCCCCCGGCAGGAGGCCGTCGACATCGTGCGCGCGGCGGTGGAGAGCATCAGTCGCTGACGCTGCGCGCCACGACGAAGTAGAGCATGAGGACACCCACCCAGGCCACCGCCATCCCGGCGGGACCCGCCATACTCGCGCCGATCGCGGTGAGCGGGACGGACACGCCCAGCGAGACGATCGCCATGACCATGCGCACGGTGTTGCCCCGGACCCCCTTGCCCTGGGGCAGGGCCCCGGAGGCGATCCGCGCGTCGATCTGGGCGCTGACCTGCTGGGCGATGCTCTGGTCGAGGCGTTCGGCGAGCGCGGAGGCCACCGCGTCGTCGTAGTCGGGGCCGAGTTCGCGGCTGGTCTTCAGCGAGGTGGCGATCTCGTCGCGGGCGTCGCGGGAGACAGGATCGGTGCTCATGGTCCCCAGTATCGGCCATGGGGGAAGTTCCGCAGACCGGTATATGGGGGGTTTCCGGGATTGTTCAGGGATATCCCCGATATCCCCGAAGGGGGGCGAAACGCGTCGCGGCTCCGGCACACCGTCCCCGGGGTGTGGGAGCCGCGACGCGTGGGCGGGCCGGATCAGCTCGCGAAGTCCAGCAGTTGCCGGGCGCGGCTGGGGTGCCGCAGTTTGGACAGGGACTGCTTCTCCAGCTGGCGGATGCGCTCCCGGGTCAGGCCCAGGTGCTTGCCGATCTCGTCGAGGGTGCGCGGCCGCCCGTCGAGCAGCCCGAACCGCAGCGACATGATGGTGGCCTCGCGCGGCTCCAGGTCGTCGAGTGCGCGGCGCAGCTGGTCGGCCATGAGCTGGCGGTCCACCACCTCGGAAGCCTCGGAGGCGTCCACGTCCTCGATGAGGTCGCCGATCCGGGTCTCGCCGTCCTCGCCGATCGTGGAGTCGAGGCTGATCGGCTGGCGGGTCACCCGCAGCAGCTCCTCGATCTGGGCGGGGGTCTTGTCGAGCTCCCGGGCCAGCTCCTCGGGCGTGGGCTCGCGCCCCATGGCCTGGTGCATGTCGCGTTCCAGGCGGCTGACCTTGCTCAGCAGCTCCAGGACGTGCACGGGCAGCCGGATGGTGCGCGCCGAGTCGGCGAAGCCGCGCTGGATCGCCTGGCGGATCCACCACATGGCGTAGGTGGAGAACTTGTAGCCCTTGGCGTAGTCGAACTTCTCCACCGCGCGGATCAGGCCGAGGTTGCCCTCCTGCACGACGTCGAGCAGGGACATGCCGCGGTCGCTGTACTTCTTGGCCACCGACACCACCAGGCGCAGGTTGGCCTCCAGCATGTGCGCCTTGGCGCGGCGGCCGTCCTCGGCGATCCACTCCAGCTCCTCGCGCTCGGAGTCGCTCAGCCGGGTCGGTTCGGGGGCGCCGTCGAGCCGGCCCAGCTTGTACTCGGCGAGCAGACCCGCCTCGATCCGCTTGGCGAGGTCGACCTCCTGCTCGGCGGTGAGTAGTTGACGGCGTCCGATAGCTTTGAGGTAGGTGTGGACGGAGTCGCCCAGGGACGACGAGTGGTCGTCGAGGTCGGCCTCCTGGGTGTCGTGCTGTTCCGTCTCGGCCCGGGCCGTCTTCTTCCTGCGGCTCTTGCTCCTGCGGGAGCGGCGTTGGCCGGTGGTCTCGGCGGACGTGGTCTCCAGCGCGGCTTCCAGCGCTTCGTTGTCGTCGGGGTCGACCGACTCCAGTGCGGTGTCCTCGCCGTTGGCGAGCCGAACGCCGGCCTCGGACAGCTCCCGGAGAATGGAACGGCCCTCGGACGGGGAGATCCCGGCCTCGGAGAACGCGGTGCGCAGCTCGGAGAGAGACACGTGTCCCTGGGCGCGTCCCCGGGCGATCAGCTCGTCGAGCGTTGCCGAGGCGGCCTCGACCTCCGCCGTCATGGGAGAGGCGGCTAGGGCAGTGCGCGACATGAGGGCACCTCCCTCCCTTCAAGACAATCGGGCGCGCGGCGGAAGAGGAGAACCGCCGTCTTGGGCGCGCCACTATGTCCAACGTGTGGAAGAGTCAAATGTTCCCGAATCTCGATTGGATATCGACAGAAGTGAGCGCGATCACCAGCCTGTTCGGTGGTGGACGCGTCGCGGATGGGGTAAGGGAGACGGTCCGGACCCGGGGCGGGGAGTCGGGCTCCCGACGCTTCGTCCTGCGGAGGGTATGACGGTCCGAGAAGCCGGGGAGTTCCCGGTCAGTTCCGGCTCAGCCGGCGCAGGTCGGGTTTCCCGGACGGCAGCAGCGGCAGTTCGGCGCGCAG